>Ga0265798_10008034_pt1 | contig 13530 bp, 12 predicted proteins | sample P3T30metagenome_FD_192430 | JGI IMG/M metagenome (GOLD analysis project Ga0265798, IMG submission 192430) | Plant litter microbial communities from East Loma Ridge, Irvine, California - P3 T30 | ecosystem: Environmental > Terrestrial > Plant litter > Unclassified | place: USA: California...
CGCGGCCCACCGGCCCGCGTCGAGCAGCCGCGCCGTGTCGTCTGCGAGCGCGCTGTACGTCGTGAAGCCGCCGAGGACCCCCGTGCCGACGAACAGCCTGACGGTGCGCCGATGCCCGACGTCCGCCCCACGGCGCGCCAGGACGTCTAGCAGCAGCCCGAGGCAGAACGCCCCGACGACGTTGATGCCGAGGACGGCCCAGCTCACGCCGTCGACGGCCGGCACCAGGTCCGTGAGCACCGCACGGACGCCCGTGCCGAGCGCGCCCCCGAGCGCGACCAGCCCGATGAGCCCCAGGCGGTGGTGTGGTGGTCGCTCGTCGTTCACCCGACCAATCCTGGACCGTGGCCAGGCGGACGTCCTACTCTCGGGCGCAGACGGCACTCCGGCCGACTGACGAGAGGGACCTCCATGAGCATCAACGACGACGACATCACGACGGACACCCAGAGCGCCGGCGAAGGCCCCGCGGACGGCGGCGCGAACCCGAACGGCCACGACGGCGGCGCCGACGGCTCGGCCGACGCCGGCGAAGGCCCCGCCGACGGCGGCGCCAACCCGAACGGCCACGACGGCGGCGCGGACGGCTCGGCGTGAGCCGAGAGCCCGACACGACGGAGACGGTGAGCGCCCTCGACCGGTGCATCGCCGTCTCCGTCGCGGAGTTCGCCGCGGACCACTGGGGCAAGCGCGCGCTGCTGAGCAGTGCCGCGGACCTCGGGACGACGTTCGACGACCTCTTCTCGACCGAGGCCGCCGACGAGCTGCTCTCGGTCCGGGGCCTGCGCACGCCGTTCATCCGGATGGCCAAGGAGGGCTCGGTGCTGGCGCCGAGTGCCTTCACCGCTCCGGGCGGCTACGGCGCCGAGGTCGGTGACCAGGTCAGCTCCGAGAAGGTGCTCGCGGAGTTCGCCGCCGGGTCGACGATCGTCCTCCAGGGGCTGCACCGCACGTGGCCGCCGCTGCAGGAGTTCACCCGACGGCTCGTCGCCGAGCTCGGGCACCCCGCGCAGGTCAACGCCTACATCACCCCGGCGTCGTCCCGCGGCTTCGACCCCCACTACGACGTGCACGACGTGTTCGTGCTGCAGATCGCGGGCCAGAAGCGCTGGGTCATCCACGAGCCGGTCCACGAGCTGCCCTTCGCCGACGAGCCGTGGGGCGACCGACGGGACGCGGTGGCCGCACAGGCCGCCGGCGAACCCGCGATCGACACCGTGCTCTCCCCCGGCGACGCCCTGTACCTGCCGCGCGGGTGGCTGCACTCGGCGACGGCGCTCGTCGGCACCACGATCCACCTGACGATCGGCATGCCCGCCGTCACCCGGGCCGACCTGGCGCGGGACCTCATCGGCCGAGCGCTCCGGTCGGACCGGCTGCGTGCGTCGTTGCCCCTCGGCATCGACCTCGCCGACCCGGCCCAGATCGCCGACGACGTCCGGGCAGCCGCGGAGGACCTCATCGCGTCCCTCCAGGGTGCAGCCGACGCGTCCTCGGTGGACGAGGTCGCGGTGCGCGTCGGGTCCCGGTTCCGCCGGTCGACCCGTGCTGAGCCGGTCCGTCCGCTCCACACGGTCGAGGTCGCAGCAGGGCTGACGGGCTCCGACCGGGTCCGCTGGCGCGACGAACTCCACGCCGTGGTCCGCGAGGACGCCGGACAGGTCGCCATCGTGCTGCCGTCGAAGACGGTCCGACTGCCCGTCGTGGCACTCTCGGCCGTCCAGGCGCTGCACGGCGGCGAGACGCTCGCGGTCGGCTCGCTCCCCGCGCTCGACGAGGACGACGCCGTCGTCGTGGTCCGCCGGCTCCTCCGGGAAGGCGTCCTGGTACCCGTCCCGTGACCGAGTGGCGCCGAACGGGCCCTGCGCTCGGACCACCCCGGTCGCAGGGCGGTCCGGCGTGCAGCGCGCGCTCCCGTGCGAGCGACGAGGACCTGGTCGCCACCGCCTCCCCCGGGAGGCGGTGGCTCCTCGTCGAGGTCGCGAGCGCCTGGGGCTGGGACGTCTGGACCCAGTCGCCGGCGCTCCCGCCCGAGATCGGGACGGCGTTGGCGCGCCGTGCCCAGCGGGCGGGGATGCGCATCCTCGCGATCCGTCGGACCGGCCGCCTCCGCGGTGCAGGACGCTGGCGGTGGGCCGTGGTCGACTCGGACGCACCACGGCCCACGGTGCGCTGGGGTGAGGTCGACGGGCCGGAGGACCTCCTGACGCTCGCGCTCGACGGCAGCACGGGCGAGCTGTCCGAGCGACCGGTGTTCGCCGTGTGCGCCCACGGCCGCCACGACGAGTGCTGCGCGGTCCGCGGGCGCTCGGTGGTGGAACGGCTCGCTGCCGCGTACCCCGACGAGACGTGGGAGTGCTCCCACCTCGGCGGGGACCGGTTCGCGGCGACGACCATGGTCTTCCCGCACGGGCTGAACCACGGCCGCGTCGACGAGCACGACCCCGTCGTCATCGCCGACCAGTACCTCCGCGGACGCATCGCGCCCCTCGGGTTCCGTGGTCGGTCGACGCACACGCACGTCGAACAGGCGGCGATCGCGGCGGCCGTCGCCGAGACCGGGGACGACCGGATCGACGCCTTCCGACCGGTGTCGGTGTCCGAACCGACGATGGACGGCACCGACTGGTCCGTCGACCTCGACACCGACGGGTACACGGTCCGCGTCGACCTCGAGCGGGTGCGGACCGCTGCGACGTACACGACCTGCCGTGCGACGCTGGCCGTGGAGGTCCCGCGCTTCGTCGTGCGGCGCGTCACCGTCGGCGCCTGATCGACGCACTTCTGCTCTTGCCGTATTCTCAATGTACGGATTGAGGAGTGGGCGATGCTGTACCAGACCACGTTCGAGGACCTCCGGTCCCGCATCAGCGCCGGCGAGTTCCCCGTCGGCCAGCGACTGCCGTCGGAGGCCGAGCTGCTCGCGCACTACGACGTCAGCGCGATCACCCTCCGCCGCGCGCTCGACATGCTCCGCGAAGCCGGGTACGTCGCGCGCCGTCCCCGTGTCGGCACGACGGTCGTCAGCGCCGAGCCGACCGCGCGGCAGCAGCCGACCGCGCACACGGAGATCGGCGTCGTCCTGACCAACTTCGACGACACGTTCGGGACTCGGGTGGTCGAGGGCATGCTCGACGAGGCCGGCACCGAGACCGACGTCATCGTCAAGCGCACGCACGGCGACCACGACACCGAGGACGCCGCCATCCGTGCGCTCGCGCGCCGCGTGCACGGCCTGGTCGTCCTGCCGAGCAGCTCCGAGTTCATCCCACCGGCTGTGCTCGAACTCCTGCCGACGGGGTTCCCCGTGGTGATCCTCGACCGTCGCTACGAGGGCATCCCGGTGACGGACATCTCGACGGACAACATCGCCGCAGGCGCAGCGGCGACCGAGTACCTGTTCGACCTCGGACACCGCACGGTCGCACTCGTGACCTCGGACAGCCGCGTGACGTCGAACGACGACCGGCGGCGCGGCTGGGTCGGCGCGCACGCCCGCAAGGACAAGGCGCTCGACGACCGGCTCGCGTTCCACGACGTCGAGTCGACCCTCCCCGGTGCCACCGACCGTCCCGAGGACGACGTCGCCCGCCTGGCCGCGTTCGTCGAGGCGCATCCGGAGGCGACGGCGTTCGTCGCCGGTGAGTACAACATCGCACTGCTCCTGCGGGACGCACTGGAACGGGTCGGCAAGCGGGTGCCGGACGACGTCTCGATCGTCTGCTTCGACCACCCGGACGCCACGTTCGACCGTCGACTCTTCCGCTTCACGCACATCGCCCAGGACCAGCCGGGAGTCGGACGGCAGGCCGTGGCCCAGGTGCTGCGACAGGCACGAGGCGAGAGCGGCTCCCGGAAGATCCTCGTGCCTGCGCAGCTGGTGGACGGCCTGTCGACCGCGCCCCCGCCTACCGGTCGAGCCGCGCGCGCAGCTCGGTCGCCATCACGGCGCTGAGCTGGGTCGAGTACGGCACCGCACCGACGGGAGGCTCGCTCCAGTCGTTCGCGGCCGGCCGGTCGAGCTCCTCCGGGAACGCCCCCCAGAGCGCGTCGGTGCTGGCACGGACGAACGCCGTCAGGGCGACGCCGTCGGCGTCCCCGTCCGGCAGCCGCTCCAGGAGGAGCCCGAGGTACCGGTAGTACACGCCCTTGAACAGCCCTTCGTCGCCACCGTCGCCCTCCTGACGGAAGACGACCCCGTCGGACAGCTCGGTGACGGCGGTGCGGGCGGTCCGGACCGCGACCGCGAGGAGGTCGTTGTCCGGTCGGCGGTCGGCGAGCTCGACGGCGGCACCGACGTAGAGCCCCTGGTTGTACGTGAACCGCCACTGCGTGTCGACCCGGCCGTCCCCCTCGCGGTTGACGCCGTCCTCGACGAACCCGTCGGCATCGTCGACCAGGTGTTCGGTGAGCCAGTCGAACGCCGTCTCCGCGAACCGCAGGAACCGGTCGTCCCCGGTCACGCGGTGCAGCCGTGTGCCCAAGATCACGAGGGGTCCGTTCGCCGGGGTGTTCTTGTACGCGAGCTGCTGCTTCCGCCAGGCCAGACTCGTCCCGCCGTGGTCGTTCCACCCGTGCTCGACGACGTGGTCGAACAGCGCGACGGCGTCCTCGAGGTACCTCGGCTCCCCGGTCGCACCGTGCAGCCGCAGGGTCGCGAGGGCGAACCAGAGCATGTCGTCGAAGTAGTCGTTGAACAACGAGCCACCGTTCCGCTCGACGATGTTCCGGTGCACCGTCCTGGCCTGTTCGAGCCGGACCGGGTCGGCGCTGCGCTCGTGGGCGTCGAGTCGGACGTCGAGGAGGTGGGCCAACCACCAGTAGTTGAACGTGCCGTCGTCGGCGTCCTCCACCGGCCAGGCGTTGTGGAGGTACTGCGGCCACGGGGCCCCGTAGAGCTGTTCGATGCTGTCCTGCATGCGGTCAGCGCGGTCTGCCCAGACGCCGGTGAGGATGTCGGTCATGTGCGGTTCTCCTGGAGGATCCGGTCGCCCTGCTTCGCTGCCTGGGCGAGTGCCTGCTTCGCGGTGAGCTGGCCGGACATGAACTTCTCGAGCGCGGGGGTGAGGGCCTTGCCCTCGACGTCGCTGTACCCGGGGACGTCCGGACGGACGGACGCGTAGTCGAGCGTCTTCACGAAGCCGGCGTACCGCGGGTCGTCGGTGAAGAACGGGTCGTTGGCCGAGGAGCGGTTGGCCGGGATCCACCCGGAGACCTTCGCGAAGTCCACGCCGTTCTCGGCCTTGGTCGCCCACCACTTCTCGAAGGCCCAGGCGCCGTCCGCCTGCTGCGCGCCGGTCGGGATCGCGAGTCCGAAGCCGCCCATCACGGCGCCCTTGGCCCCGCCGGGTCCGGCGACCGGTTCCGTCACGCCCCACTTCAGGCCGTCCGCCTTGTCGAGGTTCGGCACGTCCCACGGTCCGTCGTACTTCATCGCCGCCTCGCCGGCCGCGAAGACGTCGTTGGTGTCGCCGAAGCCGTTCGTGTAGACGCCGTCGTCCATCAGGCTCTTCCAGAAGTCGAGCACCTCGATGCCCTCGGGACTGTCGAAGGCCGTCGCCGTGCCGTCCTTCGTCAGGAGCTGCCCACCGGCCTGCTGGAGCCACATCGAGAACAGACCCGGGTCGTTCAGCATGAACCCGGACTGCTGCAGCTTGCCGCCTCTGCTGACGGTCAGCTGCTTCGCGTCGGTCTTCAGCTCGTCCCACGTCGTCGGCGGCTGCAACCCGGCCTTCGCGAACAAGTCCTCGTTGTAGACGAGCGACCGGTTGTCGACGAGCAGCGGCAGACCGTAGAGCTTGCCGTCGTACCGCATCTCGGACAGGGCCTGCGGGTAGAAGTCCTTCGTGTCGACGTCGTCCTCCTCGACACGGTCGTCGATGGACTGCAGCGCCCCCTTCGGCGCGTAGAGCGAGGTCTGGTACCGGTCCCAGAGCACGAGGTCCGGCACCTTCCCGCCAGCGATCGCCGTGAGCAGCTTCTGCTCGACGAGCTCCTGCGGGACGTACTTGACCGTGTACTTCGTCTGCGCCTTGTTGAAGGCGCTGGTCATGGTGTTGATCTGGTCGACCTGGTCACCGGACCAGGAGCCCCACATGGTGACCTCCTGGCGGCCGTCAGCGCCGGTGGCGCCGGACGACCCGGAGGAACAGCCCGTGAGGACGAGCGCGGCTGCGGCGAGCGCGGCGGCTGCGCCGAGGAGACGACGTGACGTCATTGTCGTGTGCTTTCTGCTGTGTGGGGGCCGACAGACCGGCACCCCGAGGTGGACGGGATGAGCTACTTGGTGCCGGCGTGCGCGATGCCCTCGATGATCCAGCGCTGCGCGAGGATGAACACGACCAGGACGGGGAGCATCGTGATCACCGTCCCGGCCATCAGCGGGCCGTAGTTCGTCGTGTAGTTGTTGACGAACCCCGCGAGCCCGACCTGGACAGTCATCATCTTCGGGTCGTTGAGGACGATGAGCGGCCAGAGGAAGTTGTTCCAGCCGGCCTGGAAGCTGAGCAGGCCGAGCACGGCGAGCCCGGCTTTCGTGAGCGGGAAGTAGATGACCGCGAAGACACGGAACTCCCCAGCGCCGTCGATGCGGGCCGCTTCGCCGAGCTCGTCGGGCAGCGACTCGAAGAACTGCTTCATGAAGAAGACCGCGAACGCGCCGGCCGCCCCGGGGACGATGACGGCCCAGTAGGTGTTGATGAGCCCGAGGCCGCCGTTGCCGCCGACGTCGTTCCCACCGAGCAACGGGAAGTGTCGGAGGATGAGGAAGGTGGGGATCATCGTCACGATGCTCGGCACCATGAGCGACGACAGGAACGTGACGAACACGGCCTGACGCCCCGCGAACCGGAGCTTGGCGAGCGCGTACCCGGCGAGGGACCCGAAGAACAGGTTCGCCACGGCGCCACCGACCCCGAGGACGAGCGAGTTGACGAAGTAGCGACCGTACGGGACGGTCGTCACCGCCTGCACGTAGTTGTCGATGGTCGGGTTCTGCGGGATCAACGACAGCGAACTCGCGAGGATCTCCCCCGCGGGCTTGAGCGAGGTCGCCAGGGTCCAGACGAGCGGCGCGACCGTGACGATGCTCACGAGACAGACGCCCACCCACCAGGCGATCGTCTTCGTGCGACGGACGACGGCCGCTCGGCGCCGCAGGTCCTGTCGGTCGCGGTCGGTGAGCACACCGGGCGTGGAACGGGTGGCGGTCGCGGTCATCGTTCGGTGTCCCGGTTCGTGAGGCGGGCGTTGACGAGGGAGAACGCGAGGATGACCACGAACAGGATGAACGAGAGCGCGGACGCGTAGCCCATCTGCAGCGACCCGAACCCGCGGTCGTAGATGTAGTAGACGATCGTGACGGTGGAGTTGCCCGGACCGCCCTTGGTGAGCACGTACGCCTGGTCGAAGACCTGGAACGCGTTGATGATGAGCAGTGTCGAGACGAGGAACGTGGTTCGTCGGATGCTCGGCACGACGACGTACCGGAAGACCTGCCAGGCGTTCGCGCCGTCGAGGCGTGCTGCTTCGCGGAGGTCCGGCGACACGCCCTGCAGCCCGCCGAGGAAGATCATCATGTTGCCGCCGAAGCCGGCCCACACGCTCATCATGACGATCGCGGACATGGCCCAGTGGGAGTCGTAGAGCCAGGCCGGTCCGTTGATGCCGAACCAGCTCAGCGCCTCGTTCAGCAAGCCGTGCTGCGGGTTGAGCACCCAGTACCAGATCGTCGCGGTCGCCACGGTGGACGAGACGACCGGGATGTAGAACAGCGTGCGGAAGACGCGCGCGCTGCGGGCGCTGCGGTTGAGCAGCAGCGCGGTGGCCATCGCGATGACGAGGCCGAGCGGCACGTACAGCACCGTGTAGAGCACGGTGTTGCGGAGCGCGATCCAGAAGAACGGGTCGGAGGCGATGCGGACGTAGTTGTCGAACCCGGTCCAGGTGAGCGGCCCGATGACGGCGTAGTCGCTCAGGCTCACGACGGCGGCGATGACGACCGGGAGCGCCGTGAACAGCAGGAACAGGAGACCCGGCAGCGCGAGGAACACCCAGGCCGCACGGGTCTGTTGCTTGCGCGTCGCGCTGACGCCGCTCCCCCGTTCTACCCGCCGCCGCTTCGGGGACGCGACGTCGAGGGCATCACCGGCTTCGCCCGCGACGACGGCCTGCTCCTCGGGGGTCGTGACGACGCTCATCGGGCGCTCCGATCGGGCACCGCTGCCGAGGTGGTGCGCAGGCCGGCGAGGTCGAGCACGAACTCGCAGAACATCGCGTTGGCCCAGGAGAACCAGGGACGGGTGTAGGTGGCAGGGTCGTCGACGTCGAAGGACTCGTGCATGAGCTGTGTCCCGGCGTGGGTCGCACACAGCTGCCGCAGGACGTGGTCCCGTTCGTCGGCGTCGGTGGCGGTGAGCCCCTGGACGGCGAGGGCGATCGGCCAGACGTTGCGGCCGGGTGTGTGCGGGCTGCCGATGCCGCTGCCGGCCGCCCCGCTGAACCAGTACGGGTTCGTGGGCGAGAGCACGGCGGCACGGGTGCGCCGGTACAGCGGGTCGTCGCGGTCGCACCACCCGAGGACCGGCAGGGACAGCAGGCTCGGGACGTTCGCGTCGTCCATGAGCAGGGCGTCCCCGGTGCCGTCGACCTCGTAGGCCAGGACCGCGCCGTGGTCGGGGTGGTGGACCACGCCGTGTGTCCGGATGGCGTGGTCGATCTCGTCGGCGAGGGCTGTCGCCCGCCGTGCCAGGTCCTCGTCGTCGAGCACCGCCGCGGCGAGTTCGGCGACGTGTCGCAGCTCGGTGACGGCGAACGCGTTCCCCGGGACGTTGAAGCCCAGGGTCGTCGCGTCGTCGCTCGGCCGGAACGCACTCCAGGTCAGACCGGTCCGCACGGTGCGCGGGCCGCGTCCCTGGCGGACGAGCGTGTCACTCGGCAGCAGTGGGTCTGGTCGTTCGAACCGGTACGGCGAGCCTGCCTCGTGGTCCTGCTCGACGGTCCAGAGCGCGATCACCGCAGCAGCGACCTCGGCGAACCGGTCGAGGTGGTCGGTCCGCCCGGTGCGCGCCCAGAGGTCGTACGCAAGGCGGATCGGGTAGCAGAGCGAGTCGATCTCGTACTTGCGCTCCCAGACCCACGGGTCCATCGCCGTGTCGTCGTCGGCATGACCGGCACCATCGGGCGTGCGGTTGAAGGCGTTGGCGTAGGGGTCGACGAGGACGTACTCGAGCTGCCGCCGTGACACCGACGCCACGGTGTCGGCGAGCGCCTCGTCATCGGCGACGAAGTGCAGGTACGGCGTGAGCTGAGCGGTCGAGTCGCGCAGCCACATCGCCGGGATGTCGCCGGTGACCATGAAGGTCGTTCCGTCCGGCATGGCCGTCATCGTCGTCGACAGGGTGTTCGCGAAGCAGTTCGCGAACACCGCGCCGACGTCGGCCCCCATCCGGTCCTCGACCTGCTGGGCGACCCTGCCCACGAGGTCTGCATGTATCTGAGCCACGTTGCTCCCTTGACTTTCACTGGTACTGCTCCAACTATAGGGATTCGTCGAATCCACGCAAGAAGTAGTTCAAGTATACTTTTTGCGCCTGCACGCGGCAGGGTGGATCGGACCTCGGATCGAAGGAGATCCCATGCAGCACAGACTCGTCAGCCTGCTCGTGACCGGCGCCGTCGCGACGGCCACGCTCACCGGCGTGGGCATCGCGACCGACCCTGGCCGAGCCTCCGCCCTGACGACCACGCAGGCGACGGACGCGTACGACGCGTTCGTCGCCACCTACTGGGACGCGGACGCGAAGTACTTCACCACCTACAGCGACCGGCAGGTCCACCAGGAGCACGCGGTCGGCCCGCAGGGCGGGCTGTACACCGACTACTGGTGGGAGGCCCAGAACTGGGAGGCGGTGATGGACCGCTACGAACGCACCCACGACGCGGCGAGCCGGCAGATGATCGACGACGTGTTCGACGGCTGGCAGGCGGCGTACCCGGACTTCCGGCAGAACGACTGGAACGACGACATGGGCTGGTGGGCACGAGGCGCAGTCCGCGCGTACGAGCTCACCGGCGAGCAGCGGTTCCTCGACGAGTCGGAGGACATCTTCGGGTTCATCGCTCAGTACGAGGACCCCACGTACGGTGGCGGCATCTGGTGGAAGAACGTCGACGTCGGCGACGGGAGCAAGAACGAGAAGAACGTCGCGACGAACGGCACCGCCGTGCAGACCGCGCTCCGGCTCTACGCGGCGACCGGCGACACGACCTACCGGGACACGGCCGAACGCCTCTTCGCTTGGTTGCAGACCGACTTCGACCGGAACGGGCACATCCGGGACCACGTCAGCGGCACCGGGCAGTTCACCGACTACGACTGGACCTACAACCAGGGGCAGTACGCCGGGGCCGCCCTGCAGATGTACCTGCTCACGAACGACCAGCAGTACCTCACCGCCGCCACCCGGTCGGTGGACTGGGCGATCGCGAACCTGACCGTCGCCGGCACCTTCGTCAACGAGGGCTCGAGCGACACGCAGGGCTTCAAAGCCATCCTCACGCGGGACATCCGAGACCTGATCGACGACGCCGGACAGACGCAGTACGAAGCAGTGCTGACCGCGAACGCGTCCCAGGCGGCCGCGCACGTCTCGCCCGAGCGGATCGGGGGACCCGACTGGACAGCGCCGACGCCGTCGATCGCCGCGTCACCGCAACAGTCCCTCGCGGCGTCGGCGACCGTCGCGGTGCTGCAGCAGGCCACGCCCGACGGCTCCACCGCCGTGGTGCAGGGCGACGGTGTGTACCAGGCCGAGAACGTCGACCACCCGGGCATCGGGAGCGAGTCGTCGAACGCCGGGTTCACCGGTCGCGGCTACCTCGCGGGGTGGAACGCCACAGGCACGACGGCGACCGCCCACGTGAACGTCGCCGCAGCCGGGACGCACACGCTCACGCTCCGGTACGCGGCGGCGGCCGGGACTGCGACCCGGACCGTGAGCGTCGGCGGTGGTACACCGGTCACCGTCACCTTCCCGGCGACCGGCTCGTGGTCGACATGGGCCACGGTCACGGTGCCCGTGCAGCTCGGCACCGGCTCGAACGCGGTGGCGATCAGCAACACCACCGACAGCGGGAACTACCTCAACCTGGACCGCATCGCGGTCTCGCTCTGACCGCAGGAGCAGACGACGAAGGCCCCCGCCGGATCCGGCGGGGGCCTTCGTGCTGGTGACCCCAGCGGGATTCGAACCCGCGTTACCGCCGTGAGAGGGCAGCGTACTAGGCCGCTATACGATGGGGCCGCGGCTGGCACGGAGGAACAGTGTTCCCATGCCTGTTGTCGGACTCGGAGCAAGTCACCTGTGGTGACCCCAGCGGGATTCGAACCCGCGTTACCGCCGTGAGAGGGCAGCGTACTAGGCCGCTATACGATGGGGCCGTTCCGACAACTCGACAAGTATGGCACAAGCGGCGCAACCTGCCAAAACGCGGTGTGTCGCCCGGGTGCGCCACGATGCGGCGAGCGCCTACGGTGGATCGATGACGGTGGACCGGGACGCCCGCGCACACGCGGTCCGCGTCGACGGCGTCCGTCCGGCCATGCTCCGCGTCGGGCTGTCCGGCTGGCAGTACGACGGCTGGCGCGGCGACTTCTACCCGGAGCGCCTCGCGAAGCGCCGGTGGCTGGAGCACGTCGCGGAGCGCTTCCCGACGGTCGAGCTGAACGGCTCCTTCTACTCCCTGCAACGGCCGGAGCGGTACCGCGCCTGGCGGACGGCGACGGGCGCCCAGCCCTTCCGGTTCGCGGTCAAGGGCGGACGGTACGTGACCCACATGCTCCGGCTCCGGCACGTGCACACGGCGCTGGCGAACTTCTTCGCCTCGGGGCCGCTCGAGCTCGGCGACACGCTCGGCCCCGTGCTCTGGCAGCTGCCCGAGCGTCTGGCGCCGAGCCCCGAGCTCCTCGACACCTTCCTCGCGGAGCTCCCGACGACCCACGCTGCCGCCGCGGCGCTCGCCGCACAGCACGACGACAAGGTGCCGACGGCCTCGGTGGAGCCGGTCGTCGCCCCGCAGACCACCATCCAGCACGCGCTCGAGATCCGGTCAGCCGCGGCGGACGCCGTCACCGACGAGCACCTCGAGGTCCTCCGTCGTCACCGCGTCGCACTCGTGGACTCACACGCCGGCGACTTCCCGCGGCACCGGCACGACACCGGTGCACCGATCGCGTACCTCCGGCTGCACGGAGCGCCCAGGACGTACCACGACGGCTACTCCGCGCAGGCGCTCGGCACGTGGGCGACGACGGTCCTCGAGCACCTCGACGCCGGAAGGGACACCTACGTCTTCTTCGACAACGACGCCGAGCGCCACGCCCCCTGGGACGCGCTCGCCCTCGACCGGATCGTCGGCGAGCGCCTGCGGAGCCGGGTCGACTGACGGAGCCGGGCCGAGCCTCCCGGCTGTCCCGGTGGTGACCCGCGTCAGATCGTGAGCGACTCGCCGGGCGCGAGCACGACGACCGAGCCGGTCGGGGCAACCGCCTCACGGAGCCGGCCGAGGTGCATGGCGAAGCCGACGTCGGAGAGGGTGGCCTCGTGCACCGGGTACGCGCGGCGGGGTGCGACGGCGGCGACGAAGTCCATCATCTCGGCGACCTTGAGCCACGGGGCGCCGACGGGTGCGGCGAGGACCTCCACGGGCACGTCGGGGACCGTGTAGGCGTCGCCGGGGTGGAAGAGGTGCCCGTTGACCAGCACCCCGGTGTTGTCGACGACGGGGACCGAGCTGTGGATGACGTTGTGTCGGGTGCCGTGGAAGGTGAGCTCGAACGGGCCGACCGTGCGGTGGTCGCCGTCGGTGACGACCTCGACGGCGACGTCGGGCAGCACCCGGGCGACCCCGGCCGGGCCGAGGACGACGGCGCCGGGGTTGCGCTCGAGGATCCCGGCGACCTGTTCGGGCGTGACGTGGTCGGGGTGCTCGTGGGTGACGACGACGGCGACGACCCCGGTGGCCTCGACCGGGCGGGTGAAGCCGCCGGGGTCGATCACCAGGCGGGCGTCGCCGATGCTGACGACCTGGCAGGCGTGCTCGAGCTTGGTGACCTCCATGCGGGCGAGCGTACGCGGGGCGGGCGGCCGCGGGGTTGCCTGCGGCGGGCGAGCGGACGCGCGGCGGGCGGCCGCGGGGCTGCCTGCGGCGGCGGCGGCGCTGACTGGCGCCGCACCACGGACGTCGGCTCGAACCACGGTCTTCGGTGGCGCGAGCCGACCTCGGTTGTGCGACGCCGTCCCGCGCCAGGGCCACGGCCACGACCCTGGCACCCCGCGCCACGGCCCCGGCACCCCACGCCCACGCCCTACCGCGGCGGCGGCCCGGTCGTCCCCCGCACCACCAGCGTCGCGAGCGCGGGCGGCACGACTCCGGGCCGAGCCCCGTCGACCTCGGCGAGCACCGCGCACGCAGCCGTCCGCCCCTGCGCCTCGGGGTCCTGCGCGATGGTCGTCAGACCCACGGCAGCGC
>Ga0265798_10008035_pt1 | contig 13529 bp, 16 predicted proteins | sample P3T30metagenome_FD_192430 | JGI IMG/M metagenome (GOLD analysis project Ga0265798, IMG submission 192430) | Plant litter microbial communities from East Loma Ridge, Irvine, California - P3 T30 | ecosystem: Environmental > Terrestrial > Plant litter > Unclassified | place: USA: California...
TCAGGGCGGACACTCGGCAGACGGCCGTGACGGTGGGCGTGCTCATGGACCCATCGTGGCGGACGACGCGGGCGACGGGAAGCGCCGACCCGCGCCTCCCGGGCCACGGGCGTCACCCGACCCCACCCGGTGTCACCCGTATGCGGGCTGGCTGCCCATCGGGCAACCTGCCAGGCTCAGCCCGACGAAAGGGGCGGTATGGCTCACGGCGGCTACGCGGTGATCGACGTCGAGACGACCGGGCTCTGGCCCGGCCGGCACCATCGGGTCATCGAGATCGGCATCGTCCACCTCGACGCACACGGCGAGATCGAGGCGGCGTTCGAGACCGTCGTCGACCCCTCGCGCGACCTCGGACCCATCCACGTTCACGGCCTGCGCGGTGCGGACGTGCGGGACGCACCCCGGTTCGAGAACATCGTCGACGACCTGTCCGACCGCCTGCGTGGCCGCGTCGTCGTCGCGCACAACGCACGCTTCGAGGCGCAGTTCCTCGCCGCCGAGTTCGACCGCCTCGGCCTCACCTCGCCCCTCGGCGCGGACGGCGCGGGCGCCCTCTGCACCATGCGCCTCGCCGCCACCTACCTGCCCGGTGCCGGACGCACGCTCGCCGACTGCTGCGCCGCCATCGACGTCGACCTCGCCATGGCCCACCAGGCGCTCGCCGACGCCACCGCGACGGCGCACCTGCTCGCCGCCTACCTGCGCATGGGCGACGCCCAGTCGACCTGGTGGCAGGACTGGGGTCGCTACGCCGAGTCGCAGGACTGGCCGACGGCCGCGACGCCGCGCACCGTGCCCCACCCCCGACCCGCAGGAGGCGCGGGGGGCGCCGACGACGGAGGTCACGCCCCCGGCCGCGCGGCCTGGCACCCGCGCCGACGCGTGGCGCGTCCCCAGGCGATCGGCGCGGCCGACCTCGACCTGGACCGCGACCTGTTCGGCCTGCCGGCCGAGCCCCTGCCGACCGAGCCCCGGTTCCTCGAACGGGCCACCGAGCTGCTGCCGCGACTGGACGTCGATCGACGGCAGTCGCAGTACGCGGCGATGCTCGACAAGGTGCTGGCGGACGGCTACCTGTCGACCGACGAGTCCGAGAACCTGGGCACCCTCGCCACCGAGCTCGACCTCACCGCATCGGCGCGAACCGACGTGCACGACCTCTACTTCGCGTCGCTGGTCTCGACGGTGTGGGCCCACGACGTCCTGACCGACGACGAACGCCGCCAGGTCGACGCCGTGGCCGAACTGCTCGGCATCGCGCCCCACCGACGAGACGCCGCCCTCGTGCCGTCGGTGCTCGAGCGGGCACCGCGCCCGCCCGACGAGGACGAGCTGGAGGAGTTCGAGGTCATCGAGGGTCTCGACGAGACGCTCGGGTCGGTGCTGCCCGTGCGCTCGCCGACGCTCGCCCGGCCCGACGTCGGACCGTTCTCGCCGGGCGCGCACGTCAGCCTCGCGGGCGGGCTCAGCCAAGAGCGCGACGCGGTCGCCCGGGCCCTCGAGTCGGCAGGGCTCGTCGTCTGGCCCGCGGTCACTTCGGAGACCGCGCTGGTGGTCGTGCCCGACGTCGGCTGTTGCTCGGGCAAGGCCCGCAAGGCCCGACGCTACGGTGTGCCGGTCGTCGACGAGGCGCAGCTGCCCTTCGTGCTGGCCCGGTCGCGACGGGCGCGCGACGCCGCCTGACCGACCGTCGCCTGCCGAAGGCTCACCGGGTCGAGATCAGGAGGTTCGAGATCACAGGGGGGCGAGGTCACAGCCCCGGATCGTCGCCCAGGTGCTCGTCCGTCTCGAGCGAGGGCCACTCGGGGTGGGCGTCGCCGATGGTGTGGTCGAGAGGAGTGGGGGGCATGGTGTCCGATGGGTCGTGGTGCACGAGGGCTCCCGTCTGACCTGCCACACGATCCGCGGCGGAGGTAGGCCACCGAGGTCTGGGGCTGCCGTGCCCCACCGTACGCGCGTCGCGCCGACACCACCACAGGCGTCCCGCGGATCACTCGCCGGCGGCCGCCCGGTCGGATCAGATCGCGAGTCGTTGCGCCACGATGTCCGCGGCCACCTCGCCGAGCGGCCGACGGTTCGTCCGCGCGTGCCGACGGATGCGCTGGAACGCCTCGTCCATGTCGACCGACGTGCTGTACGAGACGACGCCCTTGGCCTGTTCGATGACGACGCGGCTGTCGAGGGCCCGCTGCAACTGTTCGCGCGTCGAGTCGATCTCGCGGAGGGCGCGTTCTTGCAGCAGGCTGATCGTCGCGACGTCGGCGAGTGCCTGGGCCGCGGTCGCGTCGACGTCGTTGAGGGCGCCCGCCGTCTCGCGGAAGAGGTTGAGCGACCCGAGGGTCTCGTTGCGCAGGCGGAGCGGGATGGCGTGCACCGAGCGGTAGCCCGAGTCGCGGGCGAGGTCGGCGAAGACCGGCCAGCGGCCGTCGATGTCGCCCATGTCGGGCACCGACACGACCGCACCCGACGTGTACGACTCGACGCACGGACCCTGCCCCGCGCGCAGCTGCATCAGTGCGACGAGCTTGCTCCGCTCGTTGGTCGAGGCGATGACCTCGAGCTCACCGGTCGTGCCGACGAGGACGATGCCGGCGTCGGCCGCGTCGAACAACGAGGTGGTGCGTTCGACCAGCATCTGCAGCACGTCGATGGTGTCGAAGCCCGTCACGAGGGAGTCGGCGAGCGTGACGAACGTCTGCACGAGCTGGGTCTCTCTGTTCCGTCCGGTCACGGGCGCAAGCCTAGGCCGTGTCGGCGACGGTCGTCGTCTGCGCTCACGATAACTCCATGCGGCGCAGGACGATGTCGCTCGCGATCTCGCGCAGCGGCCGCCCGCTCGACCAGGCGTGCCCGCGGATCACGAGCAGCGCCTCCTCGACGGTGACCGACAGTTGCACCATGACCATGCCCGAGGCCTGGTGGACCTCGCGGGGGAACGACGTCGGGTAGAGGGTGTCGTCGCCCGACTCGAAGGCGTCGAGTGCCCGGGTCAGCACGCTGCGGCCGGCGATGGACGCGAGCGTGGTCGCCTGGTCGACCTCGTCGTCGGAGAGGTCTCGTCGTTCGTCGCTGTAGAGGTCGACGGCGCCGAGGTCGAGGCGGCCGAACGAGAGCGGGAAGGCCGCGACGCTCATCACCCCCTCGTCGCGCAGAGCGGCCGCGGCGGCGGGCCACGCCGCCGGCATCGACGACGCGAGGTCGGCCTCGACCACCGGACGGTGGGTGATGTGGGCCTGCCAGCAGGGCCCCTCGCCCAGGTCGAACTGGATCTCGTCGCGCCGGGACGAACGGACGTCGCTCGCACAGACGGGACCCGTGCCGAGCGGGCTGCCGAGGGTCGACACGGCCGCCCCGGCCACCCCGAAGGTGTCTCGGAAGGGGGAGCAGAGGTCGCTGCCGGGGATCGTCGCCCGGGCCAGCGCCGCGGCCGCGGTGCGGACGACGTCGGGGTCAGCCACGACGGGACCCCCGTCGGGTGTGCGTGGGTCGTCGGGGTGGAGACTGGTGCACGGGTTCCTCCACTAGGGCCCGGGGGCCGTCGGCACGACTCTATCCGGTCGCCTCCCCCGTCGGACGGGGGCGGACGGCCCCCCTCGCGGCCGACCCGTCCGAGATCGTCGCACCTCACGGCGACGGCAGGGCGTAGCGTGCGGGCATGACCAACGACAACGGCATCCCTGACGGCTCGACGGAGATCTCCGACGACGACAAGAAGTACACCGAAGACCTGGCCGACGGGTCGAAGCAAGGCCTCGTCGACGACTCCGAGGAGAGCGACGACAGCGAGGTCTCGGACGGCAGCGCGAGCTGACCGCCCGGGGCCCCGCCCCGAGGAGACACGACTTGCCGCTCACGTCCGGACGTGAGCGGCAAGTCGTGTCTTCTGGGTCGGTCGGGCCCGGAGCGGTCGGGCCCGGGGCGGGCTAGCGGCGGTTCAGCAGCCCGGCGAGGGGGCGCTGCTGCTCGCCCTGCTGGGCACCGAGCACGACCAGCACGCCGGTCAGCACGGGCGTGACCCACTGCAGCACCTTCTGCTGACGCTGGGCCGAGGCAAGGGCCTTCGACGAGTCCGAGCCGGGCTCGGTCGTGCCCTCGGCACCCTCGTGGGCGTGCTTCGCCATCCGGGCACCGGCGAGGCCGGACCAGAGGGTCGTGCCGGCGGCCGCGACGGTCAACGCGAGCTTGACGCCCGTGTTGGCCCGCCCCTCCTGCTGCGTCGCGAGACGGCCCTTGTTCGACACGATCAGGCCGGCACCGCCGATGCCGTGCACGACGATCGCGGTGACCTGCAGCGGGGCCCACTTGGCCCAGCCGAGCGACGACAGGGTGAGGCGTTCGACGGGGTCCTTCGCGCCGGCGGCGGCTCCGTTGAGCCCGACGGCGCCCATCAGGCTGCCTCCGAACCAGGCGGCCATGCCGAGGTCGTGCATGCTGCGGATGACGGTGTTGCGTCCTGCCATGGTGTTCTCCTTTGGGGTGGGTTCGAGGGGAGTCGGCGCACGACGACCAGGGTCGCGAGCCGGCTCTGGTGGACCGTACGCCGCGGGCATCCGGCCGCATCCACCCTCGGCGTCCCCTCGGCATCGGCTGCGGCGGTCCTCGCGTCCCGTCCGCGCGTGCGGCAGCCGGCCGTCGATGTCAACCCCCCTGAGGTGTTCTCATCATCTCCGGCCGCCGTCCCCCGAGCGGGGGAGAGAGTGACACATCCGACCCCGATCACGACCGTCACCGCACGGTCGCCGACGATCCGAGAGGCACGACATGAGCGACGAGAAACGCCACGACGGAGTTCCGTCCACCCCCGTCCACGACCAGACGAACGGGGCTCAGCCCCTTCCCGGTGTCGCGGCCGGCCACGACCACCTGCGTCGCGACGAGGGCGTGACCGACCTGGGCGATCAGGTGGGCGCCTACGCCGACATCACCGACCCGGCCGCGACGGCCTCCGACTTCAGCGCCACCCGGGCACCGGTCGCCGACGTCCCGACCGGCACCGGTGCCGGTTCCGACGGCGGCTCCGGCACCGACGGCGGCGCGACCGACACCGCGAAGGCCACGGCCGGCGCCGCGAAGGACGAGGCGGCCGGCGTCGCGGCCGACGCCAAGTCCGCCGCGTCCGACGTGGTCGGCAGCACCAAGGAGCAGGCCTCGAAGGTCGCCTCCGAGGCGACCGGCCAGGCCAAGCAGCTCTTCGGCCAGGCGACCGGTGAGCTGAAGGAGCAGGCCAGCGCCCAGCAGGAGAAGGCCGCCGCCGGCCTCCGCCAGGTCGGCGAGCAGCTCGGCTCGATGGCCGACGGCGCCGACGGCGGCGTCGCCGGCGAACTCGTCCGCAACCTGTCCGGTCGCGCCCACGGCGTGGCCGGCTGGCTCGAGGGTCGCGACCCGGGCTCGCTGCTCGACGACGTCAAGAAGTACGCCGCCCGCAAGCCCGGCACCTTCATCGCCATCGCGGCGGTCTCCGGCCTGCTCGCCGGACGCGTCGTGAAGTCGCTGACGGCCGAGGCGAAGGACGAGCACGCCGCCACGGCCGAGAACGGGGGAGGCGCGGCGAGCCGACCCGCGCCTCCTGCGTCCACGACCGTGCCGAGCCGTCTCGTCGGTGACGTCGGCCCCGTGGCCGGAGAGTACGACGTCGTCACCGAGGGCGACGTCCCCGGCTTCGGCGAGCAGACGCCCGACTCGAGCGTGCCCGGCACCTGGCCCGGCAGCACGGGGACACGCGCGTGAGCGACGCGTTCCGCGACGCGGGCCCGACGCCGCCGCCCGCACCCGAGGAGAAGGCCGCCACGACCTCGCTGGGCGACCTGCTGACGGGCGTGACCGGCGACATCTCGACCCTGTTCCGTCAGGAGGTCGAGCTGGCCAAGGCCGAGCTGACCGAGTCGGCGAAGAAGGCCGGCAAGGGCGCGGGCATGTTCGGCGGCGCCGGGCTCACCGGCCTGTTCGCCCTGCTGTTCGTGTCGTTGGCCGCCATGTGGGGCCTCGGCGAGCTGATCGGCGTCGGTTGGTCGTCGTTGATCATCGCGGTCGTGTACGCGATCGTCGCCCTCGTGCTGTTCGTGCGCGGGCGCAAGGAACTGAAGAGCATCAAGGGGGCGCCGAAGACGGTCGACTCCCTCAAGAAGATCCCCGAGACCGTGACGCCTGGAGGCACCGCATGAGCACCACCGACCCCACCGGCGCGAGCCGCAGCCCCGAAGAGATCCGTGCCGAGATCGAGCGCACCCGTGCCGGGCTCAGCCAGGACGTCGACGCCCTCGCCGACAAGGTGAACCCGTCGAGCATCGCGCACCGTCAGACCGAGAAGGTGAAGAGCCGCTTCTCGGGCGTCAAGGAGTCGGTCATGGGCGCCGCCCACGACACGGCCTCGGGTGCCTCGGGCGCGGGACACGACGCCGCCGGCAGCGTCTCGGACGCGTCGTCGGCCGCCGTGCGCAAGGCGAAGGGCAACCCGCTCGCGGTCGGCCTCATCGCGTTCGGTGCCGGCTGGCTCGTGTCGTCACTGATCCCGGCCTCGGACAAGGAGAAGGAACTGGTCTCCGACGCCAAGGACAAGGCCGGCCCCGCCCTCGACTCGGTCAAGGGCGCCGCTCAGGACGTCGCGTCGAACCTCACGGAGCCCGCGCAGGAGGCCTTCGCCTCGGTGAAGGAGACCGCCCAGGACGCCGCGTCGACCGTGAAGGACGACGCCACCGGTGCCGCGGGCGACGTCAAGGACAGCGCCCAGCAGTCGAAGGACGCGGTGCAGGGAGCCTGACCTCGCCCCGCACGCGTCGGCCCCGACGCAGGAAGGCCCGCCCCGACTCTCGTCGGGGCGGGCCTTCCGTTCGTGCCGGGTCAGCCGGCGGTGGGGCCGTAGTACGACTCGATCTCTTGCAGCTCGAGGTCGGCGGTGGCCTGGATCAGCTCGAGCAGGTCGGCGTCGAGCCCGGGGCTGAACTCCTCGAGACGCTCGGGGCTGATGGTCGACGGCACACCCTGCGGGGCCTGCTCGGTGGCCGACAGCTCGGTACCGTCGTTCGACGGCGACGGCCCGCGGAAGATCTTGCTCGCCTCGCTCTTGCCGTCGAGGTCGAAGCTGTACTGCTTGCTCTGCAGACCGAGGTCGAGCAGCTTCTTGACCTCGGGGAACTTCTCGGCGTTCGTCTTCGGGATCGGCAGCAGCTTGTTCCAGTTGACGCCGAGCGACTCGAGGGCCTTGGCGTAGGCGTTCTCGTGCGCCTGGTCGCGGACGATCAGGTACGCGAGGGTGCTGCGCGCGACGGCGTTGTCGGTCATCTCGTAGATGCGGCACTTCTGCAGGCGTCCGGTCGACTCGAGCATGACGTTGTACAACAGGTCGAGCGGCAGGTTGCCCGAGTTGTAGACGTAGCTGCCGCTCCACGGGTTGCCGACCGAGTCGACCGGCAGGGCGCCCTGGGCGCCGACGAGGTAGTGGTGGATGTTGCCCGAGTCGAGGGCGATGTTCAACGGCGTCGCACCGCCGGCACCCGGGGTGTCGAGGGGGTCGGTCACCTTGCCGGTGTACTCGGGGCTGCCGTCGAGCAGGCGCGAGATCGTCGTGCCGATCAGTTCGACGTGGCTGATCTCCTCGGTGCCGACGCCCTGGATGAGGTCGCGGTAGGGCTTGGCCGACGGGCCCCGGAAGTTCATGGCCTGGAAGAGGTACTGCATCATCGTGCGCATCTCGCCGAACTGGCCGCCGAGCCCCTCTTGGAGCGCGTTGGCCGCGGCGGGGTCGGGCTCGCCGTCGGCGATCTCGTTGATCCAGGTCTGTGCGTGGAAGTACATGGGGCCTCCTCGGTGTTCCGACGACGCGATGCCGCCACGTTCAGCGTGCGCCCCGTCCGGGGGGCCCGTGACGGGTTGACGACCTCGTCGACCGTCGTGTAAGAGCCCGACCGGCACCGCGCCTCCTCGTGGTCGGCCACCGCGGTGCACCGCCCGGGTCGGCCCTCGCGGGGCGCGGCGCGCCAGGATGGACGGATGCCCTCGTCACCCCGCGCTCGCCTCGTGCGTCGATCCGCCGCCGCGAGGCCGAGCGGCGACACCCCGCCCAGCCCGATGCAGCGCCCCGGGGCGTTCCGCTTCGGGCTCATCGCGACCCTCGGGGGCGGCCTCGGGGTCGGCATCATCGTCGCGCTGATGGCGCTGTCGACGATCCTCGTCTACGTCGGCCTCGCGTTCTTCCTGGCGTTGGCGTTCGAACCGGTCGTGCGCCGCCTCGCCCGGGCCGGGGCCCCACGATGGGTCGGTGTGATCGTCGCGGTCGTGCTGGTCGTCGGGGTGGTGGTCGGCATCGTGGCCGCCGTCGTGCCGGCCCTGATCGAGCAGATCGGCCACGTCGTGCGGACCGCGCCCGGAGCCCTGCAAGAGCTCTCGCGCCAGCCCTGGGTGCAGCAGGCCGTCGAGACCGTCGGCTTCGACGTGGACGTCGACGACGCCGTCGGTGCCGTCACCTCGTACCTGCTCGACCCCGACCAGCTGCTCGCCCTCGGCGGCGGCCTGCTCGCCGTGGGCCAGGGCATCACCAACGCCATCACCGCGGTGATCGTCGTGGCCATCCTCACCCTCTACTTCGCGATCACGCTGCCGCAGATGCTGCGCTCGCTCAGCCGGGCCGTGCCCCGCAGCCATCGCGAGAACGTGATGAGCATCTCGGACGAGATCTTCTTGTCGGTCGGACGGTACGTCGCCGGGCAGGTGGCGCTCGCCGCGGTCAACGCGGTCTTCGTGTTCGTCGTGCTGACGATCGCCGGGGGACCGGTGCCGGTGCTCTTCGCCACGCTGGCGTTCTTGGGTGCTCTGATCCCCGTGGTCGGAACGGTCGTGGCCTACGCGATCATCATCGCCGCCACGATCACGGTGTCACCGGTCACGGCGATCGTGGTCGGCATCGTGCTGCTCGTCTACGCGCAGGTCGAGGCGTACGTGCTGACCCCGCGGGTCATGTCGAAGGCGGTGGCGGTGCCGGGCGCACTGGTGATCGTCGCGGCCTTCGGTGGCGGGGCACTCGGGGGCGTGCTCGGTGCGCTCGTGGCGATCCCGATCGCGACGGCCGGCGTCGTCGTGTTCGAGCGCGTCGTGGTCCCGCGGCAGCAGCGCGTCTGACCCGGGCGGGCGGGGGTGGTCTCCGGCCGGGCGGCGTCAGACGTCGAGGTCGACCAGGCGGCCTTCTCCGAGATCGTCGTCGTCGCCCTCGCGCACGGTGACGTAGACGCCGGCCGGCACCCCGGGCACGCCGGCGACGGCCCGTGCGATGGTCAACAGCTCGGGCTCGGTCGCGTCACCCACGGTGAAGAGGTACTCGGCCTCGCCGGCCTCGTTGACCCACTCGTCGCCGTCGTCGACCGGCTCACCCCGCGACCCGTCGAGCCCGGCCAGGTAGTCGTCGACCGAGGCGATCCACGGGAACGGGTCGTCGCCCTCGAGGGCGTCCGGCAGGGGGACGAGGGGCACGTGGATGTCGACGATCGAATCGGTCACGGCACCATTGTCACAGGCTCGGAGCGTGAGGGGCCGGGCCGGACGGGGGGTCGCCGCGGTGGTCGTCGTCGCCGGCCAGCAGCAGGTCGAGGCGCAGCTCGCGTTCGCGGGTGATGACGGTCAGCGCCCGGATCACCCAGAGCAACGTGCGGATCAACAGGACGCCCAGGACGAGGGCGAGCGCGATGACGATCACGACGAGCAGCGGGTAGAGGACGCCGACGAGGGAGAAGCCGACGGAGGAGAACATCCCTCGACGCTAGGTCACGGCCGGGGTGGGTGGGCTCCCCCTCGCGGGGGAGCCGCGCTCATTCCTCTTTCTCGGCGGGGTCCTCGTCGGCCTCGGCGGTCTCGGCCACGCGGTCGCGCAGGTGGTCGGCCATCGAGGCGGCCCCCTCGTCACCGTGGTCGGCGGCGACCTGTTCGATCAGGCCGCTCAGCTTCTCGTGGTCGGTGGCCTCGTCGGCGCCGTCCATGACGGGTTCGGTCTGCTTGTCGTCGCTCATGCGCCGCACGCTACGCCCCCGGGGCGGCAGGTGCCGAGGTGGCACCCCGCCCGACCCCCGCGGGTATGATGCCCGGCCCGGCCGCCCGGGGGTACGAGCGAGCCGCGCATCGGCTGGCAGCCGCACGCGTGTCGGCGCGCGGGCGACTGCGATGGACATCTGCCCGTCGGTGGGACGGCGCAGCACCGACCGCACCGCCGCACCGACCGCACCGCCGCACCGCCGCACCGCACGAAGCACGAGGACCGCATGAGCACCACGACCCCGCCCCGCACCGCCGACATCACCCGGGCCGCCGCCGACCTGTTCGGCTGGGACGACCTGCACCCCGCCCAGCTCGAAGCCCTGGAGGCGGTGGTCGCCGGGCGGGACACCCTCGCGGTCATGCCCACCGGCTTCGGCAAGTCGGCGATCTACCAGGTCGCCGGTGCCGTGCTCGACGGTCTGACCGTGGTGGTCTCACCGCTGATCGCACTGCAGGCGGACCAGGTCGCCGGGCTGGTCGGCCGGCCGCACGCCCCCGCGGCCGCCGTCGTCAACTCGGGTCGCTCCGAGGCCGAGAACGACGAGAGCTGGCGGCGCGTGGCGGCGGGCGAGGTCACGTACGTGTTCCTCGCACCCGAGCAGCTCGCCCGCGACGAGACCGTCGACCGTCTGCACCGGGCGGGCGTCACGCTCTTCGTCGTCGACGAGGCGCATTGCGTGTCGTCGTGGGGGCACGACTTCAGGCCCGACTACCTGCACCTCGGCGAGGTCGTCGAACGCCTCGACCGGCCGACCGTGCTGGCGCTGACGGCGACCGGCTCGGGGCCGGTCCGCGACGAGGTCGTCGAACGGTTGCGGCTCGACGACCCGCTCGTGCTCGGCCACGGCTTCGACCGGCCCAACCTGACCCTCGAGGTCGTGCGCCACGCCGACGACGAGGTCAAGGCCCGCGCCGTCGTCGACCAGGTCGCGACCTCGACCACGCCCGGCATCGTCTACGTCGCCACCCGCCGGGCCACCGAGGAGTACACGGCGGCCATCGCCGAGCGGTGCCCCGACCGCACCGTGGTCGGCTACCACGGCGGCCAGCGCTCGGCCGAACGCGGCGAACTGCACGAGAGGTTCCACGCCGGCGAGGTCGACGTCGTCGTCGCGACGAGTGCCTTCGGCATGGGCATCGACAAGCCCGACGTCCGCTTCGTCGTGCACGCCGACGTGCCCGACTCGCTCGACGCCTATTACCAGGAGGTCGGCCGGGCCGGGCGTGACGGAGACGACGCCGTCGCGACCCTGCACTACCGCCCCGAGGACCTCTCGCTGCGCACCTTCTTCGCGTCGGGCCTGCCGGGGCGGGCCGACCTGCGCGGCGTCTTCACGGCACTGTCCGCCGCCGGTCGCCCCGTGCGACGGTCCGAGGTCGCCGACCAGCTCGCCCTCGGGGCGCGGACGGTCTCGCGCCTGATCGACCTGCTGCTCGAGGCCGGGGCGCTGACGGAGTCGTCGAAGGGCTTCGAGCCGGTCGCCGGCCTCGACGCGAAGGGCGCGGCCGAGGCCGCCCGCGCGATCGCGGCGACCCGGGAGCGCGTCGAGAAGTCCCGCATCGAGATGATGCGCACCTTCGCCGAGGCCCCCGGCTGTCGGCGGCACTTCCTGCTCGGCTACTTCGGCGAGGAGTCACCCGAGCACTGCGGCAACTGCGACGGCTGCCGGTCCGCCGCCCGGGTCGACGACACCCGGGAGGCGCGCGAGGGCGAGGAGGCGCAGGTCACCGACACCGCGCCTCCTGCGTTCGCGAACGACGCCCGCGTCGTGCACGCGGCCTGGGGCGAGGGCACCGTGATGAGCACGGACTCCGACCGCCTGACGGTGTTCTTCGAGAGCGAGGGCTACAAGGTGCTGGCGCTCGCGGACGTGCTCGAGCACGAGTTGCTCACGCCGGCCTGACCGGTTCGTCGGCGGCCGCGAGGACGGTGGCGATCGTGCGCGGGTGGGCCAGCACCCTGAAGTGGCCTCCGGCGTGCAGGCGGACGTTGACGGCGCCGGGCAGCTCGCTGCCCTCGGGGATGTGCGGGTCGAACTCGCCGTACACCGAGGTGATGCGGCCGTTCACCGAGGCGTCGCGGCCGAGCAGCACCGTGGTGGCGTCCCGGGGCGAGAAGGCCCTGAGGGCGGGCAGCAGCAGCCACGAGGCGTAGCGCGAGCCCGAGAACGGCGAGCACACCGCGACCATCGACCGGACGCGCCGGGTCTCGTCGAGCAGGGCCATCACGTACTTGCCGATCAGGCCTCCCTTGCTGTGCGCCACGATCACGACGTCGGTCAGGTCTCGGTCGAGCAGGTAGGCGGCCACGTCGCGGGCCGTGGCCTCGACGGGCCGGCTGTTCCACCGCAGGTCGTCGAGCACGTGGACGGGGTGTCCCTCGGCGTGCAGCCGCTCGATCATCGGCCGCAGGAACGCCCACGTCTCCCACACCCCGGGGATGACGAGCACGGGCCGCCCGTCGCCGCCGAGGTAGCGCTCGGGGTCGCGCGGGCTGGTGACGGCCCGCAGCTGCCAGACGGCGGCGTAGGCGTAGTCCTGCGCCCACCAGATCGCATGGCGCACTCGCCGGCCGAGGTGGAGGTGGAGGGGCACCACTCGACCCTAGGCGCGGGCCGGGTCAGATGCTGTCGGGGTCGACGACGAGCGTCGTGCCCTCGAAGAGGTGCTGCTGGTCGTCGATCACCTGCAGGCCCTGGTTCATGTAGATGAGCGCCGACACCGAGACGCCGAAGCGCTGGGCGACGGCGTCGATCAGGTCACCGGCGGCGACCTGGTAGCGCTTGGGCCCGCCGGCCGACGTCGTCGCCGTGATCGGCCCCGAGGCGAAGTCCGCGGCGCCGCCGTCGACCGTGACGATGTTGGTCGGACGCGGGGGCACCGACCAGCTGACGGGAGCGACCGCGAGCACCTTGCCCACGCCGATCTCGACGGGGACGTCGGCCGCGGCGCTCGAGGTCGACACCACCAGCGAGCCGAGGTAGGACGGCTGGCTCACCTGGCCGAGCGTCCACGACGACGAGGTCGGCACCGTCGTGGCACCACCGAGGTCGAAGGCACCCTCGCCCTGGTCGGTGAGGCCGTCGCCCACCGAGGGGGGTGTCGCGAAGAACCCGACGCCGATGGTGACCGGCAGCGAGGACGTCACGTTCGACCACTCGGTCGCGTAGGTGTCGTCGCCGTTCGCCACCACCCGGTAGTGGAAGTGGATGCTGCCCTTCGGCGAGGCGACGTCGCCCTCGGCGACGACCGTGCCCGCCGTGACGGGCGTGACGAACGGGGCGGGCACCGCGGCCTCCTGGGGCGGGGGAGTCGCGGCGCGCGGAGAGGGCGTCGCCGGGCCGGTGGGCGTGGGCGTCGGGGTGGGTGTCGCCGACGGCGTCGGTGGGCTCGTGCGGGCCACCGTCGTCGGGCGTGCCGACTCGGTCGTCGAACCGGCCGCGAACGGGGTCACGTCGGTCGCGAACAGCACTGCGCTCACCACGACGGCGACCACGGCGACCCCGGCC
>Ga0265798_10008036_pt1 | contig 13528 bp, 20 predicted proteins | sample P3T30metagenome_FD_192430 | JGI IMG/M metagenome (GOLD analysis project Ga0265798, IMG submission 192430) | Plant litter microbial communities from East Loma Ridge, Irvine, California - P3 T30 | ecosystem: Environmental > Terrestrial > Plant litter > Unclassified | place: USA: California...
TTGGTATTGATGAGCTGCCGCCTTGTTAGTATACAAATCAGCCTGTTGCGCAAAAATCAACGTCGGTAGCATGACTTATGGAACCCAATCCACAAAACACAATGATGTCTCAGCAGCGCTCGACTCACTTATGCAAGCAGACATAGCGGTAATCTCCGTACGTATGTTTCGTTTTCGAACACGTCTGGCCAAAAAAAGCCGCATAGGTCTCACTATGTTTGCGCCCACGCACGACTGATCGCTCAACCGCACGATTCACATCAGAAAGTAGGTGAAAGTGCATGTTGCCGGAACAGGCAGCGTGAGAAAAATAACGGCGGTGAAAGAGCTGATGACTGGGCGACATGAGCAACGACTTTCTGAGTGAGCGACGAGGCCTTTCTTCAGCAGCACCACATTGTGCTGGACGCCTTACCAAATCTTGTCCATCCCAAAAACCCTCTTCATGTGATTTAATCACTCGAACTCATCCTCTATTCTACTCATCACATCTCCCCCTTCACCCATCTCCATCCATCACCCTCATCCCCACCATCACCATCACCTCCCAGCCCCCGCACTCCCCTATCCAAATCCAGCAATGAATCCCTCCATCCCCCCAGACCCAACCCCAACACCAATCACTCCTCAACTCCATCCCCAGAACCCGCATCACCTCGCTCCCTGCCGCCACCCACGTTTGTCAAGCAACAAGCAACACCCAAATAGCAAACAACAGCTGGACCTGTCATGCTCACACCTTACCTCAACACACACCTAACACTCTCATTCCCATCTCAACGAAATAACAATCCCACCACACCGACACGTAAAGCCCCGCCCATCACCGCGCTATCAATGTCCACGTCGCCGATCTCGATTATGTCTTCGCCTGCGACATCCCCCCAGTCCTTCCCGGAGCTCACGAATATCCTCGATACCCGCCCCCAACCACGTCTCGAGCATCACCCAGTACTACTCACATGTCCCCATTGCACCTACACCTACACCACTACTTCGCCCCGCCCTTGCCTCACATGTACGCGCTGTCTCCGCCGATTTAAACGCGACCAACACCGCGAGCGCAGGAATACGGCGCACCTTACTGTTTTTCCGCGGTTGTTGGAGGAGCATGCAATCGTGCGGGGTAGCGAGAGAGAAGAGGAGAGGAAGGATGAGAGGCTGGTGGGTAGTTTTGAGAGGATGTGGGATGCGGTGTGGGGAGGAGGCGGGAGGAGTAGGCACCGGAGTGGGAGTAGGAGTAGGAGTGGGAGTGAAAGTGGGAATGAGGGCGAGGAAACTGGAAATGGAGATTGGGGAACGAGTATGGGTGTGTTTGGGTTGGGATCGACGTGGATGAAGTGAACAGAACTTGAGCCGAGGGCAGTCAGGAACATGTGACTCAGGAAGTACTACAAACTCGCTTCGTTGCAGAAAGATTTGCTCAATTGTCATATCCAAAAAAGTGCCTCATCGTCAATCGCCTTGTAAAAACAAACGTATGTACAAGACAATACACCTTCAAATACGCCGGATACGAGCGTGCTGTAAAACAAGCACGAAGCCCAGAAGTCGTCGCACACGTAACCGTGATGATAAGAATACGCATCCTCCCCATGCTCTGCGCACAAGTTCCGTCATCTCCACCACGTAACAGCTCAAAACTGACGCACAATACCATCCCCAAGCATATCATTCAGCCTCGCATAAGCCAAATCAGCCACCTCAACCTGCGCCCTCCCCATCCACGTATGCGCCCCAACAAGTCCCATCCCCTCACCACCCGCCGTCCCAGCAGCAGACCCCTTCTAAAAGTCCTTGAACTGCTCGTCCCACTTATCGCTTAGCTCCTTGGTATACGGATCCGGATGCTGATTCTCAGGCTCGTAGTCGTCGAAGTTGCGCGTGTCCGCCGGGCCGCGCAGATGCGGGACAATTGGGCCGTTGACTTCGCGGTTGTACAGGCGGTCCCAGTCGATGTTTTTGAACCACGGGTGCGATTTGACGCGCGAGGCGCCGCCGCTGATGTTGCCGAGGCGCTTGGAGGTGTCGACGGTGCAGAGGCCCGAGATGAGGTCGCGGGCGTCGGCGGACATGGCGGAGGGGAAGCGGACTTTGCCTTCGACGATTCTGGGAGATGTGAGTGGGGGTGAAGGGGTGGGAGGAGGGGTGGGCTTACTGTTCGTATATTTTCATGGGGTTTTGGTCCCAGAAGGGGGGTTGGCCGACGAGGAATTCGTAGACGAGGATGCCAAAGGCCCACCAGTCGACTGCGGTTCCGTGGCCTGTTTGTGTGAGTTGGAGCCAGTCGCTTGGGACGATACCACGCACCTGTGTTCCTGATGACCTCGGGTGCCAGATACTCGGGCGTGCCGCAGAGTGTGTATGTTTCCCCTAGAAGGTCAGCACCAACGTGTCGTAGCGAATGCCCAGAACTTACTGTTTTCGACCTTCTTCGCGAAGCCAAAGTCGACCAGCTTAAGGTGACCGTCTGCGTCGATGAGGATGTTCTCCGGTTTCAGGTCTCGGTACGCAACGCCTTCTCGCTCGTGCAGGAACTCTAATATCAGCACAATCTCGGCGGCGTAGAATTGTGATGTGGGCTCGTTGAAGCGGCGCGCTCGGCGCAGGTAGCTGAAGACTTCACCACCAGGGCAGTAGTCGAGCACCATGTACAGTGAGTCCAGCGACTGGAAGCTTGCAACCATGGTCGTTATGAAAGGGTGGCCGGCGACTTTGGCAAGGACATTGCGCTCGTTCCGGACGTGTTCGACCTGCTTGAGGCGGATGACTGGAACACGGCCATTAGCAGTGCGTCAACTCCAGTCTCGAGTGCACCCATACCGTCCGTCTTGCGCAGTTTCTTCAGCGCAAAGACCTTGTCGTGGTCTTGCTCCTGCGCATCTTTCAGGCGCACCAGCCAGACGCGCGCAAAAGTACCTGCCCGCTGTCAGCATCCGCTGCCCCCGTGCCTTGGAGTCCAATTGGGCGAGGCGCACCGGTTCCCAGCGTCTTGATCAGCTCAAAGTCTTCCTCGCGCAGCACCTTGGACGAGTGGCCCACAATCTTCTTCTCCGGGTCCTTGTCGATCTCGTCCGGACTCAGCGCTTGCTTTCTCTCTTCCCACTCGGCCAGCGTGCGCTTCTCCTCCTCGCGCGGGCGGTCCATGGCCGAGTCGCTGCGGTCGTGCAGGGGGCCGGAATGCGCGTGCGGGTGTTCGCCCGACTTTCTGTCCCGGTGGTGCGCAATCGGGTGCAGCAGACTTTTCATGGTAGAACTCGCCATGGCGGCGGCTTCCTAATTCGGGAGGGAGGTGTAGGGCGGCAGAGGAAGGAGCGAGCGAGGGGTCGGGGCTCTTATTCAGCACATGGCAGCGCAGCGGCAGATCCTATTGTTGTTTGTGGTATTCTTGCAAACGTGGTGACAGCCTGCTAGGGAGCGGAGCGGCCGTGTCAAAGCAGCATTCAACCATGGGTCGGCCGTCCAAGGGGCAAGTTGCATATAAAGGCCTGGCGCGACGCCTGGCGGGGGATACGTGAGGCGCATTGCAGTGCGGATGACGCAGGCGTGGGGAACCCGCCCAAAGAAACTCGGCTGGCTACGAGAACGTGCCGGGACGTCGCCAGGTTCGTGCGGCCAGCCATTCACTTGTTAAGCCGTTACTTGAGGATTACTTGAGCAGAGTTTCGTGGCATGGTGCAACGCTGGCAATTAATGCTTAACCACGCCCACGACCACACTTGAAGCTTCACCTCCCGGTCGTGTATGCATGCCTGCGAACACCTTTGTTTGGTGTCAGGTATCGCGTGGCACAAACCTGCACGCTACGTCGACAGGGCTGACATCTGTCAGCGCCGGTCCCATAGTTGTAGTTCGTGATTTGCAATGGTTGTCACGCCTGAGTAGTGAACCATAGTAGGATGAGGTCGAGGTGCGAGATGCGAGATCGATCGATGCGTTCTACCGAGATTCTGCCCTCGGTAGACCTGCCGATCCCTGAATTGCTTTGCGTGATACGAAGTGCTTTGATACAAGGCAGGATGCTGCCCAACCGCTATGCATATATAATATCCAAGCCCCCGACACGCAGGCTAACTGTGTGCCCGTCTTCAATTAGGTACCCGGCCCGGCCATGAGCTGGATACGTCTGACGCCCGAACTCCCATATGTTGCATGCTGCGCCAACTGTTTACACGAATAGTCGTACATGTGCCTCCTTTGTCTCTTCAGCCACTAGCTCTCGTGTTCAGAATAAGTGCAACGATCAGTCTACTCGAGTTAGCATGTTATCATGATTTTGTATAAAGTACAGGGATTGGAAAGACCCACCCATAAAGACCGAGTACTTCAGCAAAAATGAGAATCAGGACCATGCCCACGAAGATCCTCGACTGGCTCATGAATGATCGCACGCCCTGCGCAAGTCAGTATGTGCCTGAGACTTGCAGTACCACAACATACAGCATCTCCAACAATTCCAATTGCATATCCTGCAGCCAGACCCGTCAGTCCTACTGACAGGCCCGCAGCCATGTGACAGAATCCAGCGTATAGCGAGTAGTTCTTCTCAGGCGGTGGCTTGATGTCGCTGGCGATGAGGACGGATATGACGAGCGCGTACACGGCGAGGATACCGGACATGACGATTGGGATGAGAGACTGGACATGTCAGATATGCCTCGCGGAATAATTCTTTGCGTCCGCACCTTCATGATCAGGTCTGGCCTGTATGTACCGATACCAGCAATGCCAATACCAGCCTTCGCTGTGCCAAATGCAGCTCCCATGCCTACTCCAGTCAGCCAGTGTCATGTCTTCGCGTCCTATTGTGGACCACATACATCCAAATATCATCTAGTCGCGGTTCGTTTCTTAGTTCGAGGACAGTCAGGATGCGGTAAACTCACTGCGAAGGCAATGCCGCTCTGCTGCTGTTAGCTATGAAGTCATCAGTCATGGCCGCCCAGGCACTCACCATGCCGAAGAAGGGCGCGAACGCCGGGGCGAGATTCTCTCCCTGAGACGACATGGTGTCTTCTCTGCGTAGAGGTGGTGAAGGGTGGGGTGTACGTGTATGTATGCGGAGCTCGTGACGATGGAGATGGCGATTGATGAGCTCTGAGATGCAGCGAGCTAGAGGATGCGATGCGCCGCCAAGGCATGCGGCAACGGGCCAACACGACTACTCTGATGCACATCTCCACAAGTCAGTTCGACACTACCACGCCGCGAGCACTGCGACCCACGGCTGCTGCTGCTGCTGCTGTCAGCCACGCCATCAACACCTGACACTACCTCGGCCGCCCATTCATACTCCCACCGCATACCCTCCCATTCATCTTAACCATCGTCCCGGAGATAACGCGGCCCCTCGTCGCGCAGCGCCGGTCATCCTCGCTGCTCTTTGTCGTCGCTTCACCTCCAACCACCCCGCACACTCCATGTCTAGTCGCCCCCCAGAGCTCCTCTAATACCGCCCGCATTGCTATTCACGCTCCCCGTGACCGCTCCCGAACACACTCGCCAGCTGGGCCCACTTGGACATCCTGATTACACAGCAAACGACGCACAGAAAGCCCTGCACAGCACATCTCCCCGACCCGCGGATGCGCCAGCACGTCTGAGACAAACTGCGGACCGAGACGCGCACATGGCCGACTTCAGCAACCAGCCGGGGCGTGGCTTCCCTCGTCCGCCGAACGGGCCGCCCGGCGGCGCAAGGGAAACCGCTTTCACAGACATCTTCGGCGCCAGTCCAGCCATGGCAGGGCGCTCTCAGACCATGACCTCTCAGCCGCAGATGAGGCCGACTGACCGCGCTGCGACGATGTCTTCGCAGACGGCCGACATGATGCAGCGTGGTCCGCCCATCCGCCAGCCGGTGAATGGCTACGATCGACGCCCTCATGCACAGTACGATCCGCGCGCTGGACCCCCGCCTCCTATGAATGAGCGCCCCATGGAATCCCAAACCCCATATAATCGCCCTCCTCCCAATGGATATCCTGGCCCTCAGCGATTTGCAGAAGGACCCCAGCAACCACAGCGCCAGCCGCAGCCCCAGTACCTCCCTCAACCACTTCGTCCCGAGCGCCAACCGTACGGCCAGCCTCAGCGATTTGACCCGCGAACTTCTCCGCCAGGTCAGCCTCCGTTCAACAAGCAAATGCCTCCCGGTCGATTTCCTGTCCCACCTGGGCCTGGCATGAACACCGATCCCTATCGTTCGCAGTCGCTGGCACTAGGACCACGACCTCAGTTTACGCCAGCTGGCCCCAGCCATCCTTCGCAAGCCAACACCTTCCGACAACAGCCCTACATGAACCACATGGCCAGGACAACAGCGCAGGGTCGCGTTGTTCCTGAGCGGCCAGACGAGCGTACTATGTCTATGAGCTCATACACAAGAGAACCAGAACAGTCACAGACACAGACCATGAGCGGGAGGATCATACCGAATCGTCAGCTGGAATCTAGAGGGCAGGAGACGGCGTCTAACGGGCCTCAGATTCCCATGGCTCCCGGCGCGAAGACCCGGAATGCAAGCCAGGGCAGCATCGTTTCGCAAACTCGAACCATGTCTATGGCATCGACCGTTGTTGCTCCATCCGAACGTACCAACACCATGTCCTCGATGACACGCCCAAGCTCACAGCAAACCGTGTCTACCATCACGAGCAACAACCGCGGCTCCGGCCAGTCGCAGCAGAACGGACACGCGCCTCCACCAGTCCGACGAGCGCCACTCGTATATCCTGCGCTTTTGTCCAAGGTAGCGGAGGCCTTCCAGGATCGGGTGCAAGTGGCAGACTTGGAAAAGAATGAGCTTCATTATGCGAACGCCTTCACAGGCGCTGAGGCGGTCGATTTGATATCATACATCATCAAGACCACGGACCGCAACCTTGCACTTCTCCTGGGCCGGTCCCTGGATGCGCAAAAGTTCTTCCACGATGTAACCTACGCACACCGCTTGCGAGACTCCTCCAACGAGCTCTACCAGTTCCGGGAAACCATGATCGAAGACTCGACCGATATCAATGGCGTTTTCACCTTGCTCACCGAGTGCTATTCGCCCACGTGTACCCGCGACAGGCTCTGCTACTCGATCGCCTGCCCACGGCGGTTGGAGCAGCAAGCCCGTCTGAACATGAGGATACAACCTGGTCTCAAGCGCCAGGAATCTCGAACGAGCTTGCATGAAGACCTGGACAGTGAGGAGCAAAAGCTTTGGATCAATTCAGTGCCCAAGGAGGTCTCGGACAGCATATCAGAGAAGGAGAAGAAGCGACAGGAGGTCATCTCTGAGCTCATGTACACCGAGCGCGACTTCGTCAAGGACCTCGAATACCTCCGCGACTTCTGGATGAAGCCTCTCCGCAACCCCCAGAGCTCTCCAATCCCAGAACACCGACGGGAAAAGTTTGTCCGCACAGTGTTTTCGAACTGCCAAGAAGTGTACATGGTCAATTCCCGACTCGCGGAAGCACTTACGCGGCGTCAGCAAAAGGACCCCGTTGTTCGCAACGTTGGAGACATCTTCCTGGACTGGGTCCCACACTTTTCACCCTTCATAAAGTATGGCGCAAATCAGCTCTTCGGTAAGTACGAGTTTGAGCATGAAAAGCGCACAAATCAGGCCTTTTCTCGCTTTGTGGACGACACCGAGAGGCTGAAGGAGTCGAGGAAGCTCGAGCTGAACGGCTACCTCACCAAGCCCACCACGAGATTGGCCAGGTACCCGCTGCTCTTGGAGGGTATCCTCAAAGCCACTGCCGATGACAATCCTGACAAAGAAGACATTCCCAAGGTCATCAAGATGGTCAAGGAATTCCTTTCCAAGGTCAACATGGAGTCTGGCAAAGCTGAAAATCATTTCAATCTCATGCAGCTCAACAAGGAGCTAAAGTTCAAACCTGGCGAGTATGTCGACCTCAAATTGACAGACGAGAATCGACAGCTTGTGTTCAAAGGCAACCTCAAGAAGACGCCCACCGAAGCTGTCGGAGATATCACGTGCTACCTCTTTGACCACGCAGTGCTTCTCGTTCGTTCAAAGACCGTCAACAAGCGCGAAGAGCAAAAGGTTTACAAGAAGCCAATTCCTCTCGAACTGCTGGTCATCACTCAGATGGAGGAAATCATCCCGAAGATGGGCATCTCGAAGAGACCGTCCGCAAATCTTATCGGCGCCAGAGCGATTGCCGCTGCTACTCCGAGGAACGAGCCCAAGCAACCGGGTTATCCGATAACGTTCAGGCATCTCGGAAAGGGTGGTTACGACCAGACCTTGTTTGCAAGCACACAAATATCGCAGCAGAAGTGGATGGAGCACATTGAGTCCCAGCAGCGTACCTTGAGAGAACGCAGCAACATCTTCACGAAAACCATCATCAACGAGGGCTTCTTCAGCCCAGCTATCCGAGTTACCTGTGCCGTGCCCATGGATGGTGGACGCAAGCTGGCGCTCGGAACGGATGCCGGTATTTACATCGTCGAGCGTAAAGCCAAGGACGCCTCCTTCAAACCTCGGCGCGTGCTTGACTGTAAAGGCGTCACTCAGATTGATGTGCTTGAGCAGCATGCGATTGTCCTTGTTCTGGCGGACAAGACGTTGTACTCCTACTCAACCGACGCTTTGGATCTGGAAGACAGCCAAGCCATGGTCAAGCGACCACGCAAGATCTGCCACGCCAACTTTTTCAAGGCAGGCGTCTGCCTTGGAAATAACCTCGTGGCTACAGTCAAGACCTCAGCGCTCTCCACGACGATCAAAGTGTACGAGCCGAAGGAGAACATGGCCGGCAAGTCCAAGAAAACTGGCTTCGCAAAGATGCTTTCACAAGGCCAAGACCAGCTCAAGCCATACAAGGAGTTCTACATTCCGACCGAGTCCACGTCGATACATTTCCTGAAGTCCAAGCTCTGCGTTGGATGTGCACGAGGCTTCGAGGTGGTAAGTCTGGAGACGCTGGAGACCCAATCACTGCTCGACCAAGCCGACACATCGCTCGACTTCGTGGTACGCAAGGAGAACATCAAGCCCATCCACATCGAGCGTTTCGCAAGCGAGTTCCTGCTCTGCTATACAGACTACTCCTTCTTCGTCAACCGCAACGGCTGGCGCGCGCGCCCAGACTGGAAGATCACCTGGGAAGGCACGCCGCAAGCCTTTGCCATTTTCAACCCCTACATTCTCGCGTTCGAACCTAGCTTTATTGAGATACGGCATATGGAGAGCGGCGGCTTGGTGCACATCGTTACGTCGAAGAACATCAGGTGGCTGCACACTTCGACGCGAGAGGTATGTTATCAATGTCTGGAATTACAGGAAATGATGCTAACTGTGTGCAGATATTGTATGCGTATGAGGACGAGATGGGTAACGATGTCATTGCTAGTATGGACTTTTGGACGTCGACGGGCGGCAAACAGTCAATGGACCAGCACCGCGCGCTCGAGAAAAGCTAAGACGAGTACACACGCTGGACCACTTTCCAACGAAGACTGCGGCGCTTGCGCCGTGTATCGAGATGCCACGTTGACGAGGCGAATGACACACCCGACGCGTCTCCTCGCAGCTCGGGGCCCCGCGGACGCCGTGCCGCGGATGAGAAGAGACGAGAGGCGATTGTATAGTATAGAGACAAATGGTTCGCACTTTTTCGACAATGTATGCGCATCTTCACGCCATTGTGAAGCGGAATTTACAGCAGCGATAATAGCGGGAGCGGATAGTGTAGTTTGTATGTTTCGATTAGCGAGAAATGGAAGCAGCATTTTCTACCTTATCAGAATTCACTTAGAGCGGCAGATCCAGAGACACGTTATTTGCTCTTGTGGTTGTACATTGCCATGTTGCCGAAAGAGTGCGGAGTCAAGCACGGATAAAGACTTCCTTCACGTCGTATGGCATAATATAAGTCAAGCTAGACCGCAAATTTGTCTATTGTTGTCGCCTTTCGCTTTGTCGAATTACATCCGCCTCACCCAGCGTCCTACCATCTCTCTAAAAGTTGTTAAAATTCCTACAAGCTCAACAAAATGACAAAAGGCGTCCTCTGGGTATCCTCGCGCATCACACAGCCGTCCAAACTCTCAGACCAGAAATTCTGCGCGTGGTACGAAAACGTACGTTCTCCGCCCCCCGCCCCCCAAGATCCCCATCGAAACATGGAAAATCGAGATATTTATAAGAGGAATGGTTGTTTTGTTGACGCTCACTCGCTCGACTAGACACATATCCCAGAGGTCCTAAGCCTTCCTGGCGTCCCATCCGCCGTGCGCTACGAAGCTATGAGGCCGCAACCAAGTCCCGACACGCTGAGTAGCGACGCGCCATGGCTGGTACGTCACCCCCATTACCCCGTGCTCCGAACATATCTGACCCCCACTCGCGCAGACAGTCTACGAAATGCCCTCCCTTTCATACCGCGAGTCTGCGGCGTTTAAAGGACTAGACGGCCAATCCGAGCCCGGGGCAGAATTGCTGGAAGGAATATTCAAGTGTGCGAGGTTTGATACGCGGTTTTATGAGGAGGTGCAGGATTTCAGGCCGGAGAAGAGCGCGAGGGTTGAAGGTGGGAATGGGAAGAAGTTTGTACTTTCGGCTGCCCTCGAACCTCCTGAGGGCGCGGAACAGGACTTCGATGACTGGTGCGTCTCCATTCCTTCCCAAATTCTCAAATCACCGCTGAGTCTACAGGTACCGCCAAGAACATCTCCCCGTCCTCGCCGCCGCGCCAGGATACGTGCGTACGCGCCGGTACAATCTCGTATCCGGGACCTCGTTGAACGAGTTTGCGCGTAGTGTACCTGATATCCCTAAGTTCTTGGCGCTGCATGAATTTGAGTGCGAGGCGTTGCCGTGGGAAGAGCTGGGTGCTAGTGCGAAGACGGAGTGGGCGGAGAAAGTGATGGGGGCGTTGGTCAAGAGTGAGGTTGGGTGGTTTGTGGAGAGGAGGGTGTATGCTGAGGGGGAGTGGGATAATCGGTAGAAGGTAAAAGTCTCTGGTATGAAGGATATAGAGATCTGAGACCTAGAGTCGTTCCGATGTAGTCTTATGCAGGCTTTCGATGTTGTACTGCGCTGCGGTGACGCTCGATTCCCATGACGAATAGCGCTCGTCGATCCAAGCATCCAGTCCCTCTGGCCCATTTGCGATTCGTTCCGCGAGACTCACAGCATCAGCAATCGCTTCGTTTGCGCCGTTGCCGCCAACAATAGGCTGTGCGTGTGCTGCATCGCCCATCAGCATGATACCTCCCTTCGCCAACTCCCTCAAGTCTTCCCGCGGCACGAGTATACTGCGCTGCAACCAATGCAATATCCTACATTCCTTCACCTGCTTCGCATCAAATAGGTGCGCAAACGGCTCGGGCAAACTACTTTTGAAATTATCCATTTCTTCAAAAATCGCTTTCGGTACGGTCGTTGAACAGGAAAGTGGCCGCTCGGGTTGGTGGAGTTCGTCCCGAGGGCCGCGCGACGGGCGCGAGTATGTCCATGATACGGCGGCTCTTTCTGGCGTGTAGTCGTTGATGCTGAGATTGAGGCGGGCGTCGCCGTGCGTGAAGTTGATGATGTTGGATGAGTTCATGTGTGGTAAGATGTTGGTGTCGAAATCTGTGCGTTTGAGGCGTTGCTTGCCGTTGTAGGATACGAAAGGCAGGATGGTGAGCTTACTTTCTGGCAGCACGGATTTTCGGAGAGACGAGTGTGGGCCGTCTGCAGCGACTACGACGTCGCTCTTGACTTGTTGGTTGTTCTTGAAGTGTAGGGTAGATGAATTGGAGTCATCTTCTGGTCGTTCTACCTTGTGCAACTCGTGCTCCCATCTCACATCCAGTCCTTCGCTTAGCCAATTTTCCAGTCTCCCTCTGTTGGCGCGAAACCAGCTCTCGGTCGTCGATGATGCGGCATCATTGATCTTCCCAGACCCGCCAATTTCGGTGTCAACGGCTACTTTTTTCTTGAATGTAAGCTCGTCGACATCAAGAGCTTTGAGTAGTGGTTCATATGTTGATGCGTAGAGTGTGATGCCGTAGCCGTGTTGTACCGCTGATGGTTTGCGTTCATACAAGACAGCGGGGATGCCTCGCTTGAGCAAACATCGACCGAGTGTGAGACCGCTCAGACCTGCGCCGACGATTCTCAAGGGTCCCTTGGCCATCTGGTGGTGTTGATTTGGTGTGTAGCGATTGACCCAGTTTACCTTGGCGCGGCGGCAACAAATCCAAGTTCACAAAGCACAAGTGTAGCCTACGGAGGCGTGAAACAGCCTACACGTCATATGATGTATGTCGAGAATGGGAAGCGTGGACCGTGGTAGGTAGCGAATTGCTTGTGAATCTTGCAACGCTTGTTGTCGAGTCAGGTCAAGGATTAATGACGTCGCCTCGGGCTACTTCGTAGATGCACTAGCGTCGTCGCCGAACGTAAATCTCAGAAGATGGTGATTACATGCTCCTTGGAATATCTGTTCGGCTGATAATGCTGGTAGATACTTGAACTTATACGACGAAGACGAATGCGTCTTCTTTTGCCTCCAGGCTAGAGTATGAGAGCGTAGGAGATCTTTGGAATATCGTTTTCTCAGTGGTAGTATCTAAAAATGGCCATGAACGTCAAAATATTTCTCATAACGTAAGGAGACCATAAAGTCGTCCAGGAAATCATGATAGAGTTGGATGCTTCCTCATGATGTCGCCTTTGCCTTCGTTAAGCTCTTGCTCCAAACTCAAACTCAGTATAACCATCAAAAGTCTTCCTCGCAAGGACAAGGACGCTCAATCTACCCGACCAGGTGCACGAACGTCGACGTTCAAATTGCAAAGGCTGACGATTTCCGCATACCGCTGTGCCCATCACTATTCCAAAAGCAGTAGTAACTTCTAGGCACGCCCGAGCTGGCCCGGCAGATACAAGTCGGACGCTTAAGTAAATACTTCAATATTCCAAGCTCAGGCTGTCCGCCCATGTCCCAGTCTTATCGACCTTGAATGCTTCCGCAACGTTCCCACTGCCCAAATCGCCATTGTAGAAGTGCGCAAAGCACCCACGGCCGACCTCCTCCCACTTGATCTCAGCCTTGTTGTCGACATTGACCTTGCCGTCGCCATCGGTGCCAGCAGCTAAGACATCGTACTTGATCTTCAGCAGCCACAGCTCCGAGAAGCTGTCAAACCACTTGTCGGCAGTGCTAGCGACCTGCTCCGATGTAGACAAGTGTAAGTAGCCGTCTTTGCGGTCGAGATCTGACAGTGGGAGACGCGCGGGGAGGGGCGATGGCGGGGCAGATGGCAGGATTTTGTAGAGGTAGTTTGGCAGCGAAGACGGCGCGGGCATTGTGACGACGATCGTATATAGGCCTGTGGCTCCGTGTTTGATGCCTTTTGGTGTAATGCGCATATGCTTGTCGAATGTAGAGGCGCAAGACGCGTCCGCGCCGCGAGATTCTTCATGGTGGCTTACGTGATGCGCGCGAAGACCCACCAAAGATCGTCTCCTTGCCCTGCATCTATGCGACATCACCTGTCTTCTTGATGC
>Ga0265798_10008038_pt1 | contig 13528 bp, 12 predicted proteins | sample P3T30metagenome_FD_192430 | JGI IMG/M metagenome (GOLD analysis project Ga0265798, IMG submission 192430) | Plant litter microbial communities from East Loma Ridge, Irvine, California - P3 T30 | ecosystem: Environmental > Terrestrial > Plant litter > Unclassified | place: USA: California...
GACCGCCTGGGTGATCTGCGCCGGATCGGTGACGTCCAGGGAAAGCGCCAGGACCCGGTCCGCCGCGCCCTCCGAGAGGTCGGCGACCTTGGCCCGGTCGCGGGCCGTCACCACCGCCGGCCAGCCCCGTGCGATGACCAGCTTGGCGAGTTCCCGGCCGAAGCCGGTGGAACAGCCGGTGATGAACCAGACCGGTTGGGTGTTCGGCATGCTGGTGTGTCCCGTTCTGATCAGGGCGTCGCCGCCGGCTCGGTCAGGGTGTCGATCGACAGCAGGTAGGCAATCAGTGTGTCCTGCTCCTGCCGCGAGACGCCGGAGCCGACATCGGCCCAATACGCGTGTCCTTCGCCGGTAACGCGTGCGATGCGCGCCGTATCCGAGGATTTGTTCGCGGCTATCACCTGAGCCCGCAAATCACGGTCGATCAGAGCACGAAGACTATTCGAAGGATCGGGAGCGATGCCGCGGTACACCGTGCCCGGAACGCCAAGCTGCGTCGCCGGATCGGGGCCGACGGCGATCCCGGAATCGTGCAGGTAAGGCGCCGTCCAGGCCAGGCCGACGAGGTTCGGAACCTTGTAGCCGCCTTCGGTTCCCCCCTGACCCCAGGCGAGCTGGACTTGGGCGAGCTTGTCGCCGGCGAGCGGCACCGGAACGATCACCGGATCGGCCGGCAGCGGGAACGGCGTGTCGGTGGCGAACAGGCTGGGAGGCGAGAGCTGCGCCTCCATCTTGGCCCCGGCCCTGGCCCGGGTCGGTTCGGTGCCGATCTCCGCAATCGGGATGACGCGGTGGTTGGTCAGCGCCGGGCCCGAATGGCAGGCGCCGCAGCCGGCCTGGTCGAACACGGCGCGCCCGGCCTTTACGGCGGCGGGATCCTGCTGTGCGGCCGGCGGGCGCAGCAGGTTCTGGAACGCCGACATGGCGTTGTTGGCGTGGTTGACCGGCTCACCCGGCACCGAGGTGAACAGGCCGTTGTCCGTGACGTAGTTGGTCGCCGGATAAGTCGGCAGCACCGCGTAGCTGTTGAGCCCGGGCGAGGCCGGCGTCGGGTCGACGCTGCGCAGCACCTCCGAAGGCTTGCGTGATTCGCCGGCCGTGTACCGGAAGGACGCGGTGGCCGCGCCGCGCAGGACAATGCCGAGGTAGGTTTCCGCATCCATGCCGAACAGCCACGGCGCGGCTGCGGCAAGCTGGGTCGTATCGGAGTTGGCCGCGTGAACGTTGTTGTTCAGCGAGGACAGCCCGCCGAAGGGACCGACGGCTTCCCGTCCGCTCCAGCTGAAGGGCTCGCCGTAGGCCGAGAAGCTCGACGGGATCGAGGTCGGGTTGGTCACCCGGTCGGCCGAGGAATCGAAGCTGCCCGGCGGCCAGCTCGCGACCTGAACCTTGGTGGCGGCCTCGACGGCCTCGGCATCCGGCAGGGCCGGGCCGGCTCCGGCCGAGCCCGCCTGCGGGGGATCGGCCTGGTTCACGCTGGCATGCATGAAGTAGGCGGACGAGTTCTTGGCCAGCGCCATCAGCAGCCCGGCATTGAGGTCGGTGTTGGGCGCCCCCTCGACGACCTTGCCGGTGCCGGGATCGACCGCGGCATGGCAGAGCGCGCAGGTGATGCCCATGCGCAGATGGCCCTGGTCCGAGAAGGTCTTGATCCCGATGATGAACGCGCCGCCCTTCGGCACGTCGAGCCCGGTCGGGACCAGCTCGCCCTTGCGGTAGGTGCGGTCGCCGACGCGCATATCTCGCGCCATGGCGACCTGCAGGTTCGTGGTGCCCTGCCCGCGGAGCTTGGCCACCGCCAGGGCAACCGCGGTGGGCGTCAGGCCGCCGTCGAGCATGCCCATCAGGTCGGTGAGGAAGACCTCGTTGCCGAACGTCTCCTGGTAGAACGCCTGCCGCCCGCGCTCGACCATGGCGGGATCGATCGCCACGGCGCCGTTGCTGGCCGAGAGTTCCTTCCGGCCGGCCTCGGTGCCGTTGAGGCGGTCCGCCTCCGCACGCGAGACCCGGCGTCCGAGGACGTCGAAGGCGGTCTGGATCGGATAGCGATCGGGGTTGAGCAGGTCGGCCCTGTCGGGCATCGGCGCGTAGCTGAAGCGCCCGAAACTGATCGTGACACCGGCCGCCACGGTCGCGAGCCCGGCGGTGAGGAGGATACGGCGAGGCCAACCCATGAACGGTCTTCGATATCCGTGGCCGATCCGCCCCGCGGGTGTGCGGGGATCGGCGGCCGGCGATCAACGGGCGTCCGCAGCCGAGGTTCACCCAGGCGGGCGCGCCCGGGTGTCACGTTCTCGCCAGCGGAGGCGGCGTCAGAACCGCCCATCGGCCTGATCCGCGGCGTCGCGATCAACCCCGGTCGACGCTCTCCACAGGCGGCGGCCGGAAGTACGCGCCCGGCGGACGCCCGAAGGAGCGTCGGAATACGGCCGCGAAGGCGCTCGGACTTTCGTAGCCGCAATCCAGCGCGACCGAGAGGATGGCCCGGCCCTCCGCCAGCAGCGGCAGGGCGTGGAGCATCCGGGCTTGCTGGCACCAGTGGTGGATTATTCGGAGCATGCGCTCAGGCGTGGTTCGGATGCGCAGGCGGCGGCCTATCTCGAATGCACCCTCGCGGACGGCAGCCCGGTGTTCGGCGTGGCGATCGACAGCGACGTGGCGACCGCGACCGTGAAAGCCGTGTTGAATGCGGCGAGTGCGGCCGCATCGCCCGGCCGATAAGGCTGCGCCGTCGCGGCGCGCATCTCAAGACGGGTTCGAGGCGGGACATACCAGTCCGACCGGCTCGCCAGGAGCCCAAAAGCATCACCCCATCAGGGTGGGCAATGCGGTCACACAATTTTTCTGACCCTACGCCAAAGACTTTTTCAGCAGCACGTCCGGGTCATTATGCGTTAGCATGACGTCACGGGCTTGTTTTTACTGCAATGCCGCAAATCTTTGATGCGGCGCAACAGTGCTGACGGTCAGAAATTTGGTCGACAATGCGCTGAACCCTGCGGGCTCTGCGTCGCCGGCCACTAACAGACTCGGAGACGGACGGCGCACACGCCGTCCGGACATCCGGGCCGGAGGGAGGATCGTGGGCTTCATGAAGAAGAACAAGGTCATCACGGCGGACGAGGCGATCGCGCTGATCCGCGTGAACGACGTCGTGACCACCACGGGCTTCGTCCAGAGCTGCATCCCGGAGGCGCTGCACGCGGCGCTGGAGAAGCGCTTCGTCGAGACCGGTTCGCCGCGCGGCCTGACCCTGATCATGACCGCCGGAGCGGGCGACAGCAAAGGCCTCGGCACCGGACGCCTGCATCATGACGGCCTGCTCGCGCGGGTCATCGCCGCCAATTTCGGCCGGATGCCGAAGGTCGCGCAGGCTGCGCAGAACAACCTGATCCGCGGCTATAACCTGCCCCAGGGGGTGATCTCGCAGCTCTACCGGGCCTGCGCCGCGGGCCAGCCCGGCCTGTTCTCGAAGGTCGGCCTGCAGACCTACGTCGATCCGCGCCACGGCGGCGCGAAGGTCAACACGCTGACCACGGAGGACATCGTCAAGCTGGTCGAGGTCGATGGCGAGGAGTGGCTGTTCTACACCGCCACCAAGATCGACGTGGCCTTCATCCGCGCCACCTCGGCCGATCCGTCGGGCAACCTCTCCTACGAGAAGGAGGCGCTGACGCTGGATTGCCTGGCCCAGGCCATGGCGGCGCGCAACAACGGCGGCATCGTCATCGCCCAGGTCGAGCGGATCGTCGAGGACGGCTACCTGCTGCCCAAGGACGTGCGCGTGCCCGGCATCCTGGTCGACTGCGTCGTGGTGGCCGAGCCCGAGATGCACCGCATGAACTACGGCGTCATGCACGACGCCGCGCTCGCCGGCGAGATCCGCGTGCCCGTCACCGGCATCAAGCGGATGCCGCTCAACGAGCGCAAGATCATCGCCCGCCGGGCCGCCTTCGAGCTGCCGCCGAACGGCGTGGTCAATCTCGGGGTCGGCGCGCCGGAGGGCATCTCGTCGGTGGCCAACGAGGAGAAGATCACCCCCTACATCACCCTCACCACCGAGGCCGGGGCGGTCGGCGGCGTGCTGGCCTCAGGCTCCAGCTTCGGGGCTGCCACCAACGCCGACTGCATCATCGACCAGAACCAGATGTTCGACTTCTATGACGGCGGCGGCCTCGACATGACCTGCCTGGGCATGGCCGAGTGCGACGAGGCCGGCAACGTCAACACGTCGAAGTTCGGCGGCAAGCTGAACGGCTGCGGCGGCTTCATCAACATCTCGCAGAACGCCCGCACCGTGGTGTTCGCCGGCACCTTCACGGCGGGCGGGCTGGAGATCGCCGTGGACGACGGCGTCGTGCGGATCGTCAGCGAGGGCCGGGCGCGCAAGTTCGTCACCCGGGTCCAGCAGAACACCTTCTCGGGCCCCTACGCGGTGGAACGCTCGCAGCCGGTCCTCTACGTCACCGAGCGCTGCGTGTTCCAGCTGACCGCCGACGGCCTGGAGCTGATCGAGGTCGCGCCCGGCATCGACATCGAGCGCGACATCCTCGCCCACATGGATTTCAAGCCGGTGGTGCGCAATCCTGTGCTCATGGACCCGCGCATCTTCCGCGACGAACCGATGGAACTGCTCTCCGATCTGCTCAACCTCGATCTGTCCTCGCGCATCAGCTACGACGGCGAGCGCAACATCCTCTTCATCAACCTGGAAGGCTGGTACTGCCGGGTCAAGAGCGACATGGACGAGTTGCGCATGAGCATCGTCGGGGCCTGCCGCAAGGCCGGCCAGCGGGTCAACGCCGTGATCAACCACGACGGTTTCCGGCTCAACGAGAACCTGATCGACGACTATGCCGGGATGATCCAGTATCTCCAGGCGAACTACTACGCGACCACGACGCGCTACGTCACCAGCGCGTTCCTGCGCCTGAAAATGGAGGAGGCGCTGACCCGACGCGGCGTCGCCCCCCACGTGTTCGAGCGCAAGGAAGAGGCCCAGGCCTTCCTGGGCACCACCGACTCGAAGGCGCGCAAGCGAATCTCACCGGCGGTCGCCTCGGCCGCGTAGACGGATTAGTACCCTCGCCCCGCATCGACGCCCTGCGGCGGATGACCGGTGCTGCGGTATTCCCGCAGGTTGGCCGCCACCGTGGTGGCCGCCGAGTCCATGTCGGTGGGGCCGGAGATGTGAGGCAGCACGGTCACGCCCGAATGGGTCCAGAGCGGGGATCCGGCCGGCAGAGGCTCGGTGTCGAACACGTCGAGCACCGCATGCGACAGGTGACCGGAATCGAGGGCGGCGATCAGGTCCTCGGTCACCACGATCGGACCACGGGCGAAGTTGATCAGCGCCGCCCCGGGCTTGAGCGCCGCGAGCCGCGCAGCGTTCACCAGGCCGCGCGTCTCCGGCGTCAGCGGCACGAGGCAGACGAGGATGTCGCAGCCGCCGAGCATCGCCCCGAGGCCGTCCCCACCGTGGAACGTGGCGATGCCCGGGACGGCCTTCGGCGTCCGGCTCCAACCGGTGACGGGGAACCCCGCGCCGGTGAGCCGCCCGGCCGCCGCGGTGCCGAGCGCCCCGAGGCCGAGCAGGCCGACAACCGTGTCGGCGGGCTTGCGGTAGGGATACGGGCGCCAGACCCGCTCGCGCTGCTGGCGCGCGTAGGTGGGCATGTCGCGCTGGAGATAGTGAGTCCAGGCCAGCACCGCCTCCGCCATGGCCCGGGCCATCTCGCGATCCACCAGCCGGACGATCGGAAGCGGCCGGTCGAAGGCGCCGACGAGCTTCTCCACGCCGGCCCACAGGCTCTGCACCCAGACCAGGCTCGGCAGGGCGGCGACCTCCGCGGGATCGGGGTTGGCCACGATGGCGACCCGCGCGGCCGCACGCTCGGCCTCCGCCATCAGCCGGAACGGAACCAGCCGCTCACCCGGCATCGCGGCCGACAGGATCTGCAGGTACTCCGCCTCCTGGTCGGGCCCCTTGCAGCCGACCAGCGCGACAACCTCCGCCATCCCAGACCTCCGTCGACATTTCGGCTCATGCCCGATCCGGGCGATGCAGCCGCTGTGCCTGCCCGGAGCGTGATCGCCAAGTCCGGTGGCGCCCGCCGTCAGCGGGCCTCGATCAGCGCCGGGTAGACCAGGCGGACGCTGCGGCGGTCCTCGGGGATCGCGGTCGCGATGCGCTTGCGCAGGCTGCCAGTGGTGATCGGCACTGCAACCTCGGTGGGCCGCAACCGCCACCGCTCGGCCGCCGCCATCTCGATCCGCGGTTTCGGCCTGTCGAGATGGCGGTCGGCGCCCTCCGTGGGCACGGTGGCGAGCCCGGCCACCGTCACGGCGGCAAGCAGGCCGTAACGGGACCGGCGCAAGGGCCCGGAACGAGGTGACGGAGCGAACATGACAGGGAACCCGCGTGGACACGTCACCTGTGCCCATTACGCGTGAAGACGGGATCGAACCGAATCGATTCCCAACCTGTTCCCAACACCTGCGTCGAGTCGCGGTAAACACCCGGTCTTGAGGCACGGTAAACGAACCCATCGGGAGGATGCGCGAGCATGGCGAGCAAGGTTGAGGGGGGTGCCGGGACACCCGAGCGCGCGGAGATCGGACGCGTCATCGACACCGATATCTCCGCGCGCCTGGACCGGCTGCCGTGGGGTCGCTTCCACGTGCTCGTCATCGTGGCGCTCGGCATCACCTGGGTCCTGGACGGGCTCGAGGTGACGCTGGCCGGATCCCTGGTGGGCGCCCTGCGCCAGCCGCCGATGTCGTTCTCGGAGTTCGACGTCGGCCTGGCAGCCTCCTGCTACCTCGTCGGCGCCGTGACCGGTGCGCTCGGCTTCGGCTGGCTGACCGACCGGATCGGCCGCAAGAAGCTGTTCTTCATCACCCTGGCCCTCTACCTGGTCGCCACCGCGGCCACGGGCCTGTCCTGGAACGTCGCCAGCTTCTGCGTCTTCCGCTTCTTCACCGGTGCGGGCATCGGCGGCGAGTACACGGCGATCAATTCGACCATCCAGGAGCTGGTCCCGGCCCGGGTCCGCGGCTGGACCAACCTGGTCATCAACGGCTCGTTCTGGATCGGCGCCGCGCTCGGCTCGTTCATGTCGATCGTGCTGCTGCGGCCCGAGGTAATCGATCCGGCCTGGGGCTGGCGCGTGGCGTTCTTCACCGGCGGCGCCATCGGCCTCGTGATCCTGCTGCTGCGCACCTGGATCCCCGAGAGCCCGCGCTGGCTCGCCACCCACGGCTACGCCGCAGAGGCCGACCGGGTCGTCACCGGTATCGAGAAGCGCTTCACCGACGAGGGCGTCACCCTGCCGCCGGTGGACGAGAGCAAGCGCATGAAGGTCCGGACCCGGGACCACACCCCCCTGTCGGAGGTGTTCCGGGCCCTGTTCGTGACGAACCGGCTGGCCACGATGGTCGGCCTCGCCCTGATGGTCGCGCAGGCGTTCTTCTACAACGCGCTGTTCTTCACTTACGCGCTGGTGCTGGAGCGGTTCTACGATGTGCCGGGCAACAGCGTCGGCTGGTACCTGCTGCCGTTCGCGCTCGGCTCGTTCCTCGGCCCGCTGCTCCTCGGGCGGCTGTTCGACACGATCGGCCGGCGCCAGATGATCGCGTTCACCTACGGCATCTCGGCGGTGCTGCTCGTGGCCGTGGGCTTGCTGTTCCGGCTCGACGTGGTCGGTCCGGTGGGGCAGACCGCGGCCTGGATGGTCGTGTTCTTCTTCGCCTCGGCGGCGGCGAGCTCGGCCTACCTGACCGTCTCCGAGACCTTCCCGCTGGAGATCCGGGCACTGGCCATCGCGGCCTTCTACGCGGTCGGCACCGGCATCGGCGGCGTCTCAGGCCCGCTCCTGTTCGGCAGCCTGGTCGAGACCGGCTCCCGCGACTGGGTGCTGTTCGGCTACGGGCTCGGCGCCGCGCTCATGCTGATCGCCGCGATCGTCGGCGGCGTCTGGGGAACGGCTGCGGAGGGCAAGTCCCTGGAGGACGTCTCGAAGCCGCTCGCGGCGGCTTGAGCATCGAAGACCGTCAGGTGGCCTGGAGGGCTGCCTGACGGGGCTTGATCAACCCTCCTTCCGCCACACCTGCCCGTGGTAGACGAAACGCCTTCCCTCATTGGCGAGGGCCGCCAGGCCCCGGAAGGCGGGATCCTGGACCGTGATGACGCTGGTCGGGATCTGGCGCATCATCGCGGCGAAGGGCGCCTTGCGCTCGAACGCGTCGCGAAACCCGCTCTCCTCCAGAACCTTGACGATGCGGGGGGCGATGCCGCCGCCGATATAGACGCCGCTGGTGGCCAGGAAGGTCAGGGCGAGGTCGCCGCAGACGCGGCCGAGCAGACGGCCGAACAGCTCCAGCGCCTCGGCGGCGTGCGGGTCCGAGGCGTTCAGCCCGGCCTCGGTCACCGCCGCCGGATCGATCTTGTCGTGCGGCCGGCCGGTGCGGACATGCGCCACCGCCGCGTGCAGCCGCGCCAAGCCCGGGCCCGACAGCACCGCCTCGACGGTCACGCGTCCCTCGACGCGCTCCAACGCGTGCCAGACCTTCTCCTCGAACGCGTCCGCCGGGCCGATATCGGTATGCCCGGCCTCGGTGGATACGATCGCCAGATGAGCGGCGTAGGGCACCAGGGCCGCCGCCCCGAAGCCGGTGCCGGGTCCGAGCACGACGCGGGCGCCGCCCGGCACGGCCGGACAGGGCCCGACCGGCGTGAGATCGTGCGGCTCGATATCGGCCGCGCCGGCCGCGACCGGCACGTAATCGTTCACCACCACCGCCGAGGAGAGCCCGAAATCCTTCGCGATGCGCTCGCCGCCGATCCGCCAGTGCGCGTTGGTGAGCTGCGGCTCCGGCCCGTCGACCCGTCCGCCCATCGCCAAGATGGTCGAGCGCGGGGGCGGCAGAGCGTCGCCGCTCTTGGCCAGCGCCGCCTTGATGGCGTGGGACGGATCGGGATGCTCGGCGGTGGCTTCGTGGGAGAGGAGCTGGGGCGCGGCACCCTTCTCGGCGATCAGGCCGAAACGGGCGTTGGTGCCCCCGATGTCACCGATGAGAACCGGGAATTCGAACATCGACGCGTAGCCTTTTCCTGGGCGGGCTCACCGCGAGGCAGACAGCGTGCCTGCCGCCGCGCCGCGAATGATAGGGCGGGTTCAGGCCGGCGGCAGGGCCTCGGGATCGATGCGGCCGCCCGCGGCCCAGTCCCGCAGCAGGGCGCGGACGGCGGCCGGGTCGGGCAGGCGCCGGGTGGCCACGGTGTCGCCGTCGCCGACCCGGACCGCGATGCCGCCATCCGCGTTCACGGACGCGAAGGCGATCTCGTCGGTCCGGTCGTCGCCGAAGAACACCGGGCGGCGACCCGCGTAGGGGGATCGCTCCATGAAGGCGCGGATCGCATGGGCCTTGGTGGCGTGGGCCGGCACGATCTCGCCCACCGCCTTGCCGAGCTGGAGCCGGTAGGCGCCCCCGAGCGACGCGGCCGCGTCCTTGACCAGCGCCTCGGCCCGGCCGGCATCGTCCGCGCTCGCCAGCCGCCAATGCACCGCCACCGAGGCGCCCTTGTCCTCGATCAGGACGTCGGCGAGCGCCTGGCTCTCCGCACGAAGGCGCTCGACCTGACGGCGCAGCTCCGGATGGTCCTCCGCCTGCCCCCCCGACAACGCTCCGCCTACCCGATGCTCGACGCCGTGAAGCCCGGCCGCATCGAGGTGCGAGGGTGCCAGGAAGCCGTCGATCACCGAGACCGGCCGGCCGGTGACGATCGCGAGCGCCCCGCCGAGCCGGTCGCGCAGCCGCTCCAGGGCCTCGACCAGTCCGGGCTCGACCTGCACCGCGTCCGGCCGCGGGGCGATCTCCGCGAGGGTGCCGTCGAAGTCGAGGAAGAGAGCGATGTCCATCGCGGTCGGTCCCGGGCCGTGAATGTCGGCCCCGGGCTAGCACGAGGCGGCTGTTCGCGGAACGGTGAGAAGCTTCAACCTAGCGTTCAATGTGGATACGATATACGCCAGGGGCGTCATGGCACGCCCGCTCGCACGCCCCGTTCCCGATCCGATCCAGCCCGGCCAGCAGAGCGTCTGGGATTACCCGCGGCCGCCCCGGCTGGAGCGCGTGACGGAGACGCTCCGGGTGGTGCTCGGCGGGATGGAGATCGCGCAGACGGACGCCGGCTACCGGGTGCTGGAGACGTCCCATCCTCCAACCTACTACCTGCCGCCCGGCGACGTGCTGGCCGGCGCTCTCTCGGGGCCGCGCCGCGGCGGCATCTGCGAGTGGAAGGGCCAAGCCGTGCTGTTCGACGTGCATGGCGGCGACCGTCTCGCGCCCAGCGCCGCGTGGTCCTACCCCGATCCGACGGCGGGTTTCGACGCGATCGCCGGCTACGTCGCGTTCTACGCCTTGCCGATGGATGCCTGCTTCGTCGGCGCTGCTCGGGTCACGCCGCAGCCCGGAACCTTCTACGGCGGCTGGATCACCCCCGGCATCGTCGGCCCGTTCAAGGGCGGCCCGGGCACGATGGGCTGGTGATCTCGCTGGAGCCGCGCTTTATCCTCCTGGTCGAGCCGCACCGGCCCGAGGAGACGACATGAGCGCGCTGACCGAGATCGACCCGAAGTGCGCAGGGCTCAGCCCGGTGGGGCTCGCCCGAATCGCGCCGTGGATGGACCGGCTCGTGGCGGAGGGTCGGCTCGCCGGCCTGTCGGTCACCGTGGCACGGCGGGGCCGCATCGCCTTCGCCCGCGCCTGCGGACAAGCCGACCTCGCCCGCGGAACGCCGTTCACCCTCGATACGGTGACGCGGATCTACTCGATGACCAAGCCGCTCACCTCGGTGGCGGTGATGCAGCTCTACGAGCAGGGCCTGTTCCAGCTCGACGATCCGGTCGCCCGGGTGCTGCCGGACTTCGCCGAGATGCGCGTGGCCGTGGGCGGCAACCGGGCGAAGCTGGAGACCGAGCCGGCGCGTCGTCCGATCACCGTGCGCGATCTCCTCACCCACACGGCGGGCCTGACCTACGGCTTCATGGAGGCGACCCTCGTCGACGCGCAGTATCGTGAGCACGGGGTCGATTTCCTGGCGCCGGAAGGCAGCCTCGCCGACATGACCGCCCGGGTCGCCCGGATGCCGCTGCTCGCCCAGCCGGGCAGCGCCTGGAACTACAGCGTCGCCACCGATGTGCTCGGCCAGTACGTCGCCGCCCTCACCGGCCGACCGTTCGCGGACTATCTGCGCGATGAGGTGATCCGCCCGCTCGGCATGGTCGACACGGATTTCCACGTCCGGCCCGAACTGATGCCGCGCTTCTGCGCGACCTACGCGTATGACCGCGCGCGCCAACTCAGGCTGTTCGACGATTCCGTGGAGACCAGCTTCGCGAAAGTCCCGGCCATCGCGTCCGGCGGCGGCGGACTCGTCTCGACCGCATCGGACTATCAGCGCTTCTGCCGCATGATCCTCAACCGGGGCACCCTCGACGGGAACCGCCTGCTCGGCCGGAAGAGCGTCGCGCTGATGCTTGCGAACCATCTCACGGGGGATCTGGCGGCCATGGGCACGCCGCGCTTCGCCGAGACCTCCTACTCGGGGATCGGGTTCGGCCTGGGCTTCTCCGTGATGCTCGACCCGGCCCGGGCCCAGATCCTCGGCACGCCCGGCGAGGTCGCCTGGGGCGGCCTGGCCTCGACGGCCTTCTGGATCGACCCGGCCGAGGATCTCTCGGTCGTGCTCATGACGCAGCTCGTGCCGTCCTCGGCACTGCCGATCCGGCGGGAGCTGCGGGTCCTGACCTACGCGGCGCTCGACGATTGAGCGCCGCCGGAGCATCGTGCCGTCGGACGGTCGCCCGTCTCTGAACCGCGACGATGCTCCTCCTCGCTCATTGCGGAGCCGGAGCGTCGGCCGCGGCGGGCTTGGCCGACGGCTTAGCGCCTGCCTTGGCGGCGGGCCGAGGCGAGGTCGTGGCGAATTCCGGGTCGCTGCGCGGGCCGTTCGGCGTGTTGGTCGCGCCGGCAAGCTGGCCGGGCAGAAGGTCGACGACCTTGTTCCAGGTCTGCGACTTGCACAGGAAGGCGATCAGGCAGCCCCGAACCGTCAACTCGTTCGGCGCGTCGGTCCAGATGGTGACGTCGTAGGACTTGCCGTCCTCGGAATTGTAGATCTTGCCCTCGTAATGGGCGTCGGCGTTCGGCTTCAGGCCCAGGATCAGCTGGTGGCCGAGCGAGGGGCGCGCCTGCTTCTTCGGATCCGGGTTCTTGAAGTCGATCCGGGGCTCGCCCTTGTCGTTGAGCGGGACCTTCAGCCAGACCACGTAACCGCACAGCCGGTCGTTGGCGGTGCCGCACTTTTCGAGGCGGACGCGGGCGCGGCCATCCTCGGTGATGTAGGTGCCGCTGGGGTCAGCCGGTGTCGCGGCATGCGCGGGCGACCCGAGCGCGGCGAGCGCCAGGGCCGCGAGCGGCGCAACCCGCCGACCGATCGAAGACATCATCATACCCGAACTCCCCTGCCTCGCGCGCCCCGAAGGAACAAGACCACCCACTTTGCGGACGGCCCCCGCGCTCGCGTCATCGCGCTCTCGCCGGGCCGAGCACCGGGCGGCTTGCGCGTCCTGCCCGCCGTCTCTCGCGCGAAGTTGTCCGCATCATGACGGTGCAGTCTTGGGCTGAGTCGCGATGACCAGTCTTCGTGCCGATAGCCGGCCGGTCAGGTGCGGGACGGCGGGGCGCTCCGGCCGGGTCCGAGCGGTCGCTGCATCAAGGTCACGTCGAGCCAGCGATCGTGCTTGTAGCCCACGCCCGCGAGGGTGCCGACCGGCGTGAAACCGAAGGCGGCGTGGAGCGCCACGGAGGCGGGAGAGTCGCTCTCGGCGATGACCGCGACCATCGTCCGGCCGCCGATCCGTTCGGCTTCGACGATCAATGCGCCGAGCAAGGCGCGTCCGACGCCGGTACCCCGGGCGGAGCGAGCGACGTAGATCGAATCCTCAAGGGTCGAACGATAGGCCGCGCGCTGGTGATAGGGACCGGCATAGGCGAAGCCGGAGACCGCACCGCCGCTGATAGCCACGAGGTAGGGGAACCCGCCGTCGTTCAGGACGGCGAAACGGCGCCCCATTTCCACGGCATCCGGCGGCTCCAGCTCGAAGCTCGCCGTGCCGGTCCGGACGGCATCGCCGTAGATGGCCGCAATCGCCGGGATGTCGGCCTGGGTCGCGGGGCGGATCGCGTGGCTCATGGCCCGACCATACGGCTGCCGGAGCCAGAACGGCAATGCGCGACCACCCCGTGGGGCCGGGTGATCGCGCGCGGGTCGTCACGGGTGGATCGCGGTGCAGGACGGCGCGGGGATGGACGCCCACCCGGCCCCGCGATCGCGGGGCCGCGCGCTCCAATTACTCGGCGGCGGACATCTCGGCGGTGAAGTGGCCGCACCAATCCTTGGAGGCCACCACCGGCCACAAGCCCTTGGACTGGGGAGCCGGCTGGCTGACCGGCGGGTTGAAGCGGC
>Ga0265798_10008040_pt1 | contig 13527 bp, 14 predicted proteins | sample P3T30metagenome_FD_192430 | JGI IMG/M metagenome (GOLD analysis project Ga0265798, IMG submission 192430) | Plant litter microbial communities from East Loma Ridge, Irvine, California - P3 T30 | ecosystem: Environmental > Terrestrial > Plant litter > Unclassified | place: USA: California...
TCATCGGGAACTATGTACACGGGAATGAGCCGAGCCATCACGTGGCCTATCTGTATGATTACCTCGGTCAATCCTGGAAAACTCAGGAGCGCGTGCGGATGATCCTCAGGAAAATGTTCCATTCCGAACCCGACGGTTTGGGCGGAAACGACGATGCCGGACAGATGAGCGCGTGGTATATTTTCAGTTCCCTCGGATTTTATCCGGTTGCGCCTGGGTCGGACGACTACGCCATCGGAAGTCCGCTCGTCAAAAAAGCAACGTTGAAATTCGAAAATGGAAAAACACTCGTGATTTCGGCAAAAAATCAATCGGAAAAGAATATCTACGTCGACAGAATCGAACTTAACGGAAAGGAAATCCCGAGAGATTTCATCAAACATTCACAAATTATAAACGGCGGAGATCTCAAATTTTTCATGTCCGGCAAACCAAAGAAATAATATGAAACGCCATCCGCTTCAACTGCAACTGCAACTGCAACTGCCACTGCAACTTCTCCTCCTCCTCCTCCTCCCTCACCAATCATTCCCGCAAATGGTCAGCGAAATCGGAGATCCCGTCGAGTGGGTGAATCCACTTATCGGAACGCAATCCAATCCTGGCTTTTCAAACGGAAACACCTATCCGGCGATCGCCATGCCGTGGGGAATGAATTTTTGGTCGCCCCAAACCGGCAAGATGGGTCACGGCTGGATGTACGGTTATACCGATATGAAGATCCGCGGGTTCAAGCAAACGCATCAGCCGTCGCCGTGGATGAATGACTACGGACAATTTTCACTCATGCCGACCGTCGGAAAAATTAAAGTAAAAGAAGACGACCGCGCCAGTTTTTTCTCGCATAAAGCGGAAGTTGCCAAACCCTATTATTACAGCGTTTATCTGGCAGATTACGACATGACGACTGAAATCGCCCCGACGGAGCGCGCCGCCGTTTTTCGCTTTACGTTCAAAAAGACCGATTCCGCTAATGTCATAATTGACGCATTCGACAAAGGCTCGTATGTGAAGATTATTCCGTCGGAAAACAAGATAATCGGTTATACGACGAAGAATTCCGGTGGCGTTCCAGCCAATTTCAAAAATTATTTCGTGATTGAGTTCGATCGCAGCTTTTCGTATTCGGGAACGTTTTCCGATGGCGTTTTTACCGCCGGGAACCTTGAAAAACAAGACAATCACGTTGGAGCGGTTTTAGGATTCAGGTCTGATGGGAATCCGATAACGGCCAAGGTCGCGTCCTCGTTTATTTCGTATGAACAGGCCGAACTGAATCTGAAGGAAATCGGAAACAAAGACTTCGAAACCGTAAAATCGGAAGGAAAGCAAAAGTGGAATGAAGTGCTTGGAAAAGTGAAAGTATCCGGTGGAACGATTGACCAGATGCGGACTTTTTACTCGTGTTTGTACAGAACGGTTTTGTTCCCCAGGTCGTTTTACGAATTCGACGCATCCGGAAAACCGGTGCATTACAGCCCGTACAACGGCGAAATCCTGCCCGGCTACATGTTTACCGATACGGGATTCTGGGACACGTTCCGGGCGTTGTTCCCGTTCGTGAACCTCGTCTATCCCGAAATGGGCGTCAAAATGCAGGAAGGCCTCGTGAACGCTTACAAGGAAGGCGGTTGGCTGCCGGAATGGGCAAGTCCCGGATACCGCAATATTATGGTCGGGAATAATTCGGCATCGGTGGTTTCGGAAGCTTATATAAAAGGTTTGCGCGGATACGATATCGAGACGTTGTATGAAGCGGCGTTGAAAGGCGCGAATGCAGAAGGCCCGATGGAAGCCGTCGGACGCGCCGGAGTCGGTTACTACAAAATACTCGGTTATGTCCCGTATGATGTGAAAATCAATGAAAACGCGGCCCGGACCATCGAATATGCGTACGACGATTTTGCGATTTACCAATTGGCCAAACATCTGAATAAGCCGGAAAATGAGATCGAAATGTATCGGAAACGCAGCTTGAACTACAAGAAATTGTACGACAAGAAATCCGGTTTGATGCGCGGAAAAAACAAAGACGGAAAATTCCAGTCCCCGTTCAACCCGTTCAAATGGGGCGATGCGTTTACCGAAGGAAATTCATGGCATTACACCTGGTGCGTTTTCCACGACATAAAAGGTCTGTCGGATTTGATGGGCGGAAAGGAAAAATTTGCGATGAAGCTCGATTCGGTATTTTCGCTTCCGCCTGTTTTTGACGACACGTACTATGGCGGAACCATCCACGAGATCCGTGAAATGCAGGTGGCGAATATGGGACAATACGCTCACGGCAACCAGCCGATCCAGCACATGCCGTACTTATTCAATTATGCGGGAAAACCCTGGAAGACGCAATATTGGGTGCGCGAAATCATGAACCGGATGTATCTGCCGACGCCTGACGGTTATTGCGGCGATGAAGACAACGGGCAAACCTCGGCGTGGTATGTGTTTTCCGCTCTCGGGTTTTATCCGGTGACGCCGGCGAGCAATGAATATGTCCTAGGCGCGCCGTTGTTCAAAAAGGCGGAAATTTCGCTTCAGGGTTCAACGAAGATTGTCATATCCGCGGAAGCGAACTCCGGTGAAAACCGATATGTAAAATCGGCGGAGAAAGACGGAAAGGCGTTTACCGAAAATTATCTGAGACACGACGAACTGATGCAAGGGATCGACATCAGATTCGAAATGGCGAAGGAGCCGAATACCAAAAAAGGCACATCCGAAAAAGACGCGCCCTATTCGCTGTCATCCGAAAAGGATTAATTATAGACGCGGATCACGCCGTTGGCAACCTGGACGCGATATGGCTTCATGCGGTAACGTTGTCCTTCCGCGAGTCCGCTGTAGAAACTGTATTCGGCATCGTCGCATGAGCAAACCGCGCTAATGCCTTGTTCCAGCATCGTTGAACAGGACGACAATTCCTGATTGGGGCAGGCCGCATCGAATGCATTGTAATTACCCGGGCTGATGCAAAACACGTAAATACCCCGTGCGCCATAGCCGGGAACATAGGTCGCGTTGCCTGGAAAATTCAGGTCGTTATAAGCGGGAAGACTCAGATTGATGTCGACCGTAAACTGGTAATTCGGAATATACGGATTGTTGTTATTGAAGCCGTCGTCGTCGCAACCGAACAGGAATGGCAAAAGCAAAAGAGGTAAAAAACGTTTCATTTTAAAATTTTATAAAAAACGATGTGCACAAATTTAATTTATTTAAATTTGGGATGTGCCCGGCTGACGTTTTAATATCTGCAGGCGCCAAACACATAACGCCAAAAAGTCTATCTTTGTATAAAGAATCCCGCACGAGTGGGATTTTTTCTGTTTTTATAAGAATATGAGTCGCGTGAAAAAGCGACGTTTCCTGATGAATTTAATGCAAAAATTATGAGTACCATATCGTATTATACCGCCGATGGTTTGAAAAAACTGCGCGAGGAACTTGATCACCTTAAAAACGTAATGCGCCCTAAAGCGTCACAGGATATCGCCGATGCACGCGACAAAGGTGACCTTTCGGAAAACGCCGAATATGACGCTGCCAAAGAAGCGCAGGGATTGCTTGAGATGCGCATCGCCAAATTGGAAGAATTGCACGCCAATGCGCGTCTGATCGACGAATCGCAGCTCGACAACTCGAAAGCATTGGTGCTGTCGAAGGTAAAAATCCGGAACCAGGCCAATAAAATAGAAATGACCTATACATTGGTCGCGGAAAGCGAAGCTGACCTCAAAGCCGGGAAAATTTCAGTAACCTCCCCGATCGGTAAAGGCTTGCTTGGAAAATCGGTAGGCGACGTTGCAGAAATCACGGTCCCGAACGGAAAACTGAATTTTGAGGTGCTTGAAATCTCCAGGGATTGATCTTGCCATTATCTGTCAAATTCGCTAATCCCGCATCCGCCAATTTGCTAATTCCACATTCGCTAATTCGCTAATTCCCACATTCGCTAATCCTTCATTCGCTAATTCGCTAATTCCCACATTCGCTAATTATCTAATTATCTAATTATCTAATTATCCACATGTCCATTTTCACCAAAATCATAGAAGGCGAAATCCCGGCCTATAAAATTACCGAAGACGAGCACTACCTCGCATTCCTCGACATCAATCCTAACGCAAAAGGCCATACGCTTTGCATCCCGAAAAAAGAGGTCGACAAAATTTTCGATCTGGAATCGGACGAATATATCGGACTGATGAAGTTCTCGCGACGGGTTGCCAAAGCCCTGGAAAGAGCCGTGCCTTGCAAACGCGTCGGAATGGCGGTTATAGGCCTCGAGGTTCCGCACGCCCACGTTCATCTCATCCCTTTGAACCACATGGACGAAATGCGTTTCGAGCAAAAGGTTCGGTTGGCGCCGGAAGATTTTGAGAAGATCGTACACGATGTGCGGGAGGAACTTTTAAAGCATTGAAATTTTCCTGATAACACTAAGCTGCCTGATTGGCGGCTTTTTTTATGCTCATCCGATACGGTTTCCATTTGTGTGACGACGATCTGATCCGACACAAAATTTAACATTGAAAACGCACCGCATTCCCCTACATTTGCACGCTAAAAAAAACGGTAATTTCATGAGGAAAACTCTACTTTTCTGGCTGCTTCTGACGATTTGCATCCAAGCTAACGCCCAATTCGAGGAGGATTTCGAGGCGAGCCCAAATTTGCCGTCAGGCTGGAACATCATAAACCAGGGAAGCGCCGGCACGTGGTTTCTTTCGACATCCGTCGGATCGCCACCTGCCCATAGCGGGACGAGAGCGGCCGCCATTTTGTATGACGAAAACGTCGCGCATAACGATTTTTTGGTTTTGCCTCAGATTGAAGTCGCCTCCGGAAGCTCGAACCGCGTCACATTCTGGATCAGATCGCGCGATGCGGAATATCCCGAACCTTATGAGGTGCGGCTTTCAACGACCGGAAATACAAACGCTTCCGATTTTACCGTTGTGCTTCAGCCAGAAGAGCTTGCATTAACAAACTGGAATAAAAAACTCATCGACATCTCCGCTTTCGAAGGACAGACCGTCTACGTGGCGATCCGCGCGACCGGCCTCAACCAATACGCTTTGTATGTAGACGACATCCAGAATGATGCCGTACCTCAGTGCGCTCCCGTTACCGGACTTTCCGTCTCAGACATCACAGCGAATTCCGCGACTCTGGATTGGAACGATGTGGCAGCCGATTTCCAGTATGTCATAGGTCCTGTTTCAGTTACAGATCCGGATACACTTACTCCCACAGACGTCGCCACCAACACGGCGGTTGCATCGGTCGAGCCGGGAATTACCTATAAAGCCTGGGGCCGGTCGAATTGCTCGGGAGCTTTCGGCGACTGGACGGAACCGGTAATCTTTACGTCTGTTTGTGCGCCTTTACCGGCTTCGGAATTGCCGTGGACGGAAGGTTTCGAAAGTGTTACAGTTCCTGCCGTCGGTCCCGATGTCTTTCCGAACTGCTGGATCGAACAAGGCACGCAGTTCCGCACTTCGATGAACACGTCGTTCGTTTTTGACACGAATGCCCGAACCGGAACGAAATTCCTTGCCGTTTACCGCGCGTCTGTCAACAACTATATGTGGCTGCCCGCATTTGCGCTGGAAGCCGGCAAAACGTACGACCTTAGCTTCTTTGCAGCAAGCTGGGGTAATTATACGGGTTGGAATGCGGAAGTCGTGGTCAACACTTCTGTGAGTTCGACAAACGCCGCAACACTTGGCGCACCGTTTTATACTATGGGGACGATGGCATCGGATATTTATGCCGAAGTTAAGCGCAGTTTTACGCCATCCGTTGACGGAACGTACTACTTCGCGATCCGGGTAAATGAATATTCAATGGAACCGACGTATCTGAGTTTCGACGATTTCCGAATGGAAGAAAATGCTCTTTCAGCCCCGGAATTTGAAGCGGATACCTTAAAATCCTATCCGAACCCGGTTACAGACGTTTTGCATCTGACGAACAGCGAAATCATGAATTCGGTGGAAATATTTGATCTGATCGGGAAAAAAGTGCTCTCCCGGACGATAAATGCGAATGAAGCCGATCTTGACCTTTCAACGCTCCAAACCGGATCCTACGTCTTGAAGGTCGGTACCCCGAACGGCATAAGGACCGGAAAAATTATCAAGCGCTAAACTTCTGAATATCAAAAAGCTGTCTGAAAAGGCGGCTTTTATTTTTTTACATCGGTTTTGGGAAGGCTGACCTGCATGATGGTGCCTTTGTTTAGCTCCGAACTCAGCACTTTAATCCGCCCCTTATGATAATCTTCGACGATGCGTTTGGTAAGCGAAAGGCCTAAGCCCCAACCGCGTTTTTTCGTGGTGAAACCGGGCTCGAATACTTTTTTGAACCGCCTTTTGCCGATACCTTTTCCCGAATCGCAAACCTGGATTTTCACGAATTTGCTGTCTTCGGAAATTCTTACGTCAAGCTTTCCGCGACCTTTCATCGCATCGATGGAATTTTTAACAAGGTTTTCAATCGTCCAGCTGTGAAGTACGGGATTTATTGAGACGGAAATCGGTCGGTCCGGCGACTTAAACGTAAAACTGATATTTGTAAACCGAGATTGCAGGTAGTCGTAAGATTCTTTCGTCTCGGCAACAATGTCGCGGGTTTCCAGTGCCGGTTCCGACCCGATCTTGGAAAAGCGGTCGGCGATGGTCTGCAATCGCATCACATCCTTCTCGATTTCGGTGACCGTGGTTTCATCGACGTCATCGGCCTTCATAATTTCGATCCAACCGATAAGCGACGACAACGGCGTTCCGATCTGATGGGCCGTTTCCTTTGCCATTCCGGCCCACAGCTTGTTCTGTCCCGATAATTTGTTCGTCCGGTAATAATTGTAAACGACAAGCCCGAACAGGAAGATGATCGTCAGCAGCGCTATCGGATAATATTTGAGCTTGACGATGCGCTCCGAATTCCCGTACCACACATACTGGAACTGGCCGTTGGCAACCTCGATCTTTATCGGATCGTTCTCTTTCCTGAAACGCTCGAGGTACGTTCTGAGTAATTCCTGATCCTTTTCAAGAGACGCGTCGATATTTTTGACGTTGATGATCGTGTCGCCCTCGGTCATGATAATCGGGATCGTCGTATTGTGCTGCAGGATCTGGCTCGGCAGTTCGACATCGGTATTTTCGTCGGCGTTATTGAGCGTTTTGAGGCTTTGCGCCCAAAGCTGCATGTTGACGCGCTCTTCTTCCTTGAATATCTGGAAATAGGAATACGTCTGATAGAGTATTATCAGTACGATCACGAACGAAACTCCGATAATGATCCATCGGCTCAGGCTCCGTCTTTCGTTAAACTGCATAGATTGTGGTTTTTTGTGTCAGACCGCTTCCGCGGAAGCCGCCGATCGTAAAGATAACGAAAACCTGTGACCGATATTTTGTCGCAGATTATCGTCTGCGCGGATTCGGGTTGGATTTAAATTCCGATGCGACTTTTTCCAGTTCCATATACCAGTCCGCACCGAATCGCCTGATGAGCGCCTCTTTTACGAATTTATAAACGGGCACTTCGAGTTCTTTGCCCAGTGCGCATGCGGGATCGCAAATGTCCCATTCGTCATAATTAACGGCCGCGAACTCTGAAAAATCCTTGACACGAATCGGATACAAATGGCAGGAAACCGGTTTCTTCCAGTCGATCAGTCCCTGATTGTAGGCTTGCTCGATACCGCAAAGAGCTGTCTTTCCGTCGAAAATGACGTAAGCGCAATCCTGGTTGTCGATCAAAGGCGTCTCGAGCGTCCCGTCGGTGCCGATGATCCACTTGCCTTGCTCCTCGATCGCACGAATCCCTTCCGGTCGCAAAAACGGCTTGACCTTGTCGTAAATTTCGTCCATAATGCGCGTTTCGTCCTCAAGTAAAGGTGCGCCCGCGTCGCCACCAACGCAACAGGCGCCGTGGCAGGCCGAGAGATTGCACACGAATTCATTTTCGAGAATGGCTTCGGAGACGATTGTTTTGCCGAGTTGGAACATTATGGAAGAATAAGTGTGCAAAGATACTTCTGAAAATCAATGCAGTTTCACATAAAAATAAAATTAACGTTCCCTTAAGCTTGCAAGCGGCGTTAACGCAGTACTTTTGCACGCTAAAAATCAACCCACGAATGGAACTCGATTTCAAACAGATAGCCACCGTCTCCATGGTTTTGTTCGCCGTAATCGACGTTGTCGGAAGCATCCCGATCATCGTCGACCTGCGTTCACGACTTGGGCACATCCAATCTGAAAAGGCCACGATCGTCGCCGCTATCATTATGATTGCGTTTTTGTTCGTCGGGGAAGGAATGTTGAAGCTGATTGGAATCGACGCCAATTCATTTGCGGTTGCGGGTTCGTTCGTGCTGTTTTTTATGGCGCTTGAAATGATACTGGGGATCCGGCTTTACAAAGACGATAACCCAAGCACGGCCTCGATCGTCCCGATTGCGTTTCCCCTTATTGCGGGCGCCGGGACAATGACGACGATACTATCGCTGCGTTCCGCTTACGATAAGATCAACATCATTATTGCCATCCTCATCAACGTGATCATCGTGTACGGCGTGCTCAAGGCGTCCGGAAAAATCGAGAAATGGCTGGGCGTGAACGGCATCGGAATCATCCGCAAAATCTTCGGTGTGATCCTGCTTGCGATCGCTGTTAAATTATTTGCCGCAAACGTTAAAGGGCTGTTTGCCTAGGTCAATTTTTATTAATTTCACCTCCTGAAATCTTCATACCACCTTAAGAAATGAAAATTTTCACTTCCATATTGGTCGTAATCGCTTTTGCACTTATCATATTCAATATCACGCTTTTAGACTGGAATAATTTGTTCCAGGGTGACAGCCTTGTCGGATTGATCGGCATTGTCGCTTCTTTTTGCGCAGTATTTATCCTGTTGATTTTCAGGATGTCGAAAATGATCGAGGAAAAAACGAAAAACCATCACTAGAATGTACGACGTACTGATTATCGGCGGAGGCGTTGCAGGCGTATCCTGTGCCTTGATTTTGGGCTCCGCAAAGAACAAACCTTATATGTCCGATAAAAAAATCGGCATCATCACCCATCAGAAAACATCCAATCTGCAGGAAGCGATTTTCAACAACGCTTACGGCATCCAACCGGGAACGCTTGGCGCAGATTTGCTGAATTCTTCGCTCAGGGATCTTTCCGAAGCCTATCCTCATGTCGATCAGATCCATATGGAGAAAGTCATGAAAATCGAAGGGGAATTTCCGGAATTTACCGTAACGACCAACAAGAAAACGTATCAGGCGAAAAAGATCGTGGTCGCGGTCGGATGGTCGAACACGTTTTCAATTGAGGGCCTGACGGAATATGTCGAGCCGCATCAAAAGTCGCTTGTTGAAAAACAACGCATACAGTTGCGCAATATCGACCACAAAATCACCGATGGCATTTATGTCGCCGGAACTTTGGCGGGTTGGAGAAGCCAGTTGGCGATCGCTGCGGGAAGCGGTGCTTCAGTGGCGACGGATATCCTGACGGCGTTCAATGGCGGGATCGATTCCCAGAGCCATGATAAAAGACCGCAGATTTAATTCAATTTACAGACGTAAACCTGGTTTTACGGGTAAGTCCATTCCCAAACTACAAGCCTCGGATTTGCAAATTGACGAACAATTCGCGAATCCGAGGCTTAACTATTTATCTTGCGTTTATTCCGGTTTTGATTCGAGCACCGCTTTAATCATCGCGTCTCCCGGCAGGACGATGTCGAAATATTTGTCTTCGCCGTACAATTGCCTGGCGAATTCCGCTGCCAGGTAACGCTTTACCAGCGCGCGATTCTTGTCGATTTTCAGGTCAAGCCCGTTCCTGAGCAGGTACTTCCGGAAGTTGGCGTAATATTCTTCGTCCTTTTCCATTTTTTCGCGGAATTGTTCGAATGTCAACCCTTTGAAATCGCTGCGCCTTGTATCCAATTGCTCAAACACGAAATAGCTAACGGCACCGGATTGCATCAGATAGGCCACGCCCTCATCGCCGTGTTCGACTTCGAGCCCGACGAAAATATCGGGTACGATTCCGCCTCCACCGTAAACGATCTTACCTTTCGGAGTCCTGAATTTTAAAGTATCGGCAATGTGGATGCTGTCTTTTTCGTACAATTCCCCGCTTTCAAAACGCTTGTCGAAATCCTTGAAATAATCGTCTTTGCCTTTGTCGTACGCCTTTTGGATGGAGCGACCGGTAGGTGTAAAATAGCGGGCTATCGTCAGGCGCACCGCTGATCCGTCCTCGAAATCCATCTCGCGCTGCACGAGGCCTTTTCCGAAAGAGCGACGCCCTATGATAAGGCCGCGGTCGTTATCCTGTATCGCGCCGGCCAGAATCTCGCTAGCCGAAGCTGAATTTTCGTTTATCAGGATATATACTTTTCCGCTTTCGAAAATGCCGCCTCCGGTTGCATACGTTTTGTCTGTTCGCCCCTTTTTGTTTTTAGTAAAGACGATAAGTTTTTTATCCGACAGGAATTCATCGGCGATCTCAACGGCTTTTTCAAGATAGCCGCCACCATTGTCGCGAACGTCGATGACGATTTCCCGGGCTCCCCTTTTCTTGAGTTTTTGCAGACCTGCCTCAAATTCATCGTACGTTGTTTCGGCAAAGCGGTTGATGCGGATGTATCCGATCGCAGGATTCAGCATCGTGGCCACATCGACACTTTTGATCGGAACGATGTCACGCGTAACCGACGCCTTGAATGTTTTGTTGGTGCTTTTGCGGTAAACCGTCAATTCGATGGACGAACCCTCGGCGCCTTTGAGTTTCGTGAACAGACTGTCCGTGGGAAGCTTGCGCCCGAAAAGCTTCGTCTTCCCTGCATACAGAATCCTGTCCCCCGGCTGGATTCCGGCCTTTTCGGACGGACCGCCTTCAACAGGCATGATTACCGCAACCGAATCCTTATACATGTAGAAATTCACGCCGATTCCGACAAAATCGCCTTTCATGCTTTGGGCCACTTCTTCCTGCTCGTCCGGAGAGATATAGACGGAATGCGGGTCGAGCTGGGCCAGAATGTTGTTCACGGTAAGATCGACAATGGAGTCGGTGTTGACTTTATCCACGTATTCATTGTCGATAAAATCAATCAGCCGGTCGAGTTTGTTTTTGTGCATGCTGGCTTTCGGCGTAAGCGAGCGCGTAGGAAAATTGAGCATACCTCCGATCAATATCCCCAACGCCAACACTCCAAATAACAGGATCGGTAAGTATTTCAAATTGTTTTTCATTCGTCAAGGTCGGATATGTGTTCGGTCTCCACTCCTGCTTTTTCTAAAAATGTTATACCCGAATTGTCCTTATACGCTTCAAAATAGACAACGCGTTTTATGCCGGCCTGGTGAATGAGCTTGCTGCATTCCCGGCATGGCGACATGGTGATGTATAATGTTGCTCCCTCGCTTGATTGCGTCGAACTTGCCACTTTAAGGATGGCGTTCGCTTCTGCGTGTAGCACGTACCAGTTCGTAAGGCCGTCTGCATCCTCACATGTGTTTTCAAACCCGGATGGCGTTCCGTTGTACCCATCGGAAATAATCATGCGGTCCTTGACTATGATCGCGCCTACTTTTTTGCGTTTGCAATATGACAATTGGCCCCATTCGCGGGCGATGCGCAGGTAGGCCTTGTCGTATTTGTTGAGTTTTATTTCTTCCATTATATTTTTTGGGTGGAAAAATTCTGGGTTTACAGGTCTTTTTTTAATGATCTACCTGCTCATTTCCAAATCTCGCTCCCCAAAATCATCGGCACCACAACGCCAATCACAAACGCGGAAACCACAAGTGCGTAATCGCGTTTGTTAAACCTGAAAAACGTCTGAACGATATAGGAAAAGATCAGAGCCACCAGGACGACTATAAGTTGTGCGACCTCGATTCCGAGCGCGAATTCGAGCAAAGGTACTAGCTTTTCAGATGGGTTGCCTGGTAAAATTGACTTAAAATAATTGGAAAATCCGAGCCCGTGGATGAGTCCGAAAAACAACGTTATTATGCCAAGAACGCTGATATTATCAGACTTGGCGGTCTTCCCGGCCGTTAAAAGATGAAATGCGGCGGTGACCAGAATTGTTATAGGAATCAAAAATTCGACGAGAATCGCCTTTATCATTACGATTCCGAATACCGAAAGAATAAGCGCTAAGGTATGGCCGATCGTAAAAATCGAGACCAAAAGCAGTAATCGCTTCCAATCTTTGAACATATAAGGAACGGTCAGTGCAATCAGGAAAAGTACGTGGTCGTATGCGTCGATGTCTAAAACATGATGAAGACCGGTCTGGAAAAAGATTTGGAATTCTGACATAATAGGTTTGGAGCAAAGGTTTTACACAATTGATTCGGGCCGTAAACATACGATTTTTCCGGCAGGGTATAGTTATGCAAACTCAGACTACCAACGGATTTAGTATCGGATTTGTTGGCTCCAAACCTTCAAATTTTCTTAATTCCGTATGTTAAAATTTTAAATACGGTTATATTTGCCGTTGGTTAAAACACTCATTATGTCATTCTCTGATTTATTCGATAGCGGTTTCAAAGACCGTAACAAAGGGCATTTTGCCTCCATCGTCCGTGTGGCTCTGGAAAACGGTCACCTGAGCGAGGAAGAACGCGCCTTTTTGGACAAACTTGCGCGCCAACTTGAAATTTCAACTGAGGAATATGCCGAAATTCTTGAAGATCCGCGCAAATATCCTATCAATCCTCCCTACCTGCACACGCAACGACTCGAGCGTCTTTACGACCTGTCGCGCATGGTTTACGCCGATCACGTTCTTGGTCCGAAGCAAAAGGAAATCCTGACCCGATTTTCATTAGCCCTCGGATTCACGCCCGGCAACGTAAACTTCATCGTCGATAAGGCATTGTCTTTACAGGTGATGAATGTCGATTCGGACACTTTCGTGTATGAAATGACGCACATGAATAAATAGTGGCTGAGTCCCTCACTCAGGGACTTACTGATCTGTAGCTTTCTTCATAAACTCCTCCGCCTTTTCCACCATGTTCTTGCTTCCGCAGAAGAAAGGCACGCGTTGATGAAGTTCGGTCGGCTTGATTTCCATGATTCTCCGGAAACCGTCCGAAGCGCGGCCGCCGGCTTGTTCGGTGATGAATGCCATCGGATTGCACTCGTACATGAGCCGAAGTTTTCCGTTGACCGCCTTGGAGCTTGTCGGATAAATATAAATTCCGCCTTTTATCATGTTGCGATGGATATCGGAAACCAGGCTTCCGATGTAGCGCGACGTGTAGGGACGATTGCCTTCTTCCATCTGGCAATACTTGATATAGTCTTTTACCCCTTGAGGAAAATGCACGTAATTTCCTTCGTTTATCGAATAGATCGTGCCGTCTTCCCTGAACTTCAGGTTCGGATGCGACAAATAGAAAGTCCCGATCGCAGGGTTTAACGTAAATCCGTTCACGCCATGTCCCGTCGTGTAAACGAGCAT
>Ga0265798_10008041_pt1 | contig 13526 bp, 10 predicted proteins | sample P3T30metagenome_FD_192430 | JGI IMG/M metagenome (GOLD analysis project Ga0265798, IMG submission 192430) | Plant litter microbial communities from East Loma Ridge, Irvine, California - P3 T30 | ecosystem: Environmental > Terrestrial > Plant litter > Unclassified | place: USA: California...
GCTTCGGTTCAAACCTCGGCTGAACCGGAGTTTGCGGCGCGTGATCCTGACTGGCGATGAATCCAGTCTAGCGCGCGGCGCACAGCCTTCAAGCCCCGGCGGCACGAAACGCACGACGGCGCGACGAACTGCCGAAAACGCGCGCCAGACCGGCTACAGATGAGTCTCGGCAACGGTGTGTCTGCCGACGCGCGGATGACTTACATTAGGGCATCGATCATCAACTCATCCATCCCATGCATGCGATTCCCCTCGTCGCCACCACGCGCGGCTATCCTGATTCCGGCAACGTCATCGAAAACGTGCACGCCGGCTCGGTCGCCGTGGTCGATACCCAAGGCCGGCTGCTGTGGTCGGCCGGCGACCCGCATTACCCCACCTTCACCCGCTCGGCCCTGAAGCCGTTCCAGGCCCTGCCCTTCATCCTGGCCGACGGTCCGGCCCGCTTCGGCCTGACGCGCGACGAAGTCGCGCTGCTGTGCGCCAGCCACTCGGGCGAAGACATCCACTTGCAAGGCGTGAGCTCGATCCTGAACAAGATCGGCCTCGATCCGGACCATCTCGAATGCGGCTGCGCGGTGCCGCTGCATTACGAATTCGTCGGCGAGCCGGCCCCGCAAGGCCGCGCATGGACGCCGCTGCACCACAATTGTTCCGGCAAGCACAGCGGCTTTTTGGCCTGGTGCCGCCTGCACGGCGCGCCGACCGGCGGCTACGTCGAGCGCGGCCATCCGCTGCAGCAGGCGATCCGCGCCACGCTGGCCGATACGGTCGGCCTGCCGGCAGAGAGCATGCCGACCGGCCTCGACGGCTGCTCGGCGCCGAACTACGCCATGCCGCTGCACAAGCTGGCGCATCTGTACGCGCGCCTGGCGCACGGCAGCGCCGACCCGCAACTGGGCCAGGCGATGGGCATCCTGGGCGAGGCGATGACGGCGCGGCCCGACCTGGTGTCGGGCCAGAATCGCACCGACCTGCACTGGATGACGGCCGGCGGCGGCGACTGGGTGGCCAAGATCGGCGCCGACGCGGTGCAGGCGATCGGCGTGCGCTCGGCCGGGATCGGCATCGCGATCAAGATTGCCGACGGCAATAGCCGCGCGCTGCATCCGGCCGTGTATGCCGTCCTCGACCAGCTCGGCCTGCTCGACGGGGAGCGCAGGGCCGCGCTCGAGCGCTACCGCCAGCCGGCCATCAAGAATGCGCGCGGGACCGTGGCGGGCGACATCCGTCCCCTGTTCACGCTGGAGCGCCGCGCGTGAACGGGAGAATCTTGCCGATTTAACAGTCGATGCGTCCATACAACAGCGGTGCATTCGGATATTTCATTTTAGGTTTAAACAGGTGATACTTTCCTAGCGGAATTTTCCGTTTCTACGGGTTATTGACATCGTGTTAAAAAATCTACGCATCGGCTCGCGTCTGACGCTCGCGTTCGCCACGATCCTCGTTCTCTCCCTCGCCGGCACCGCATTTGCGCTGTACACCACACGCAGCAGTGCCGAAGCCACCCACCAGATGATGCAGAAGCCCCTGACCAAGGAACGCCTGGTCTCGGACTGGTACGTCATGACGTATTCGGCGATTGCGCGCACCTCGCTGATCGCGCGCAGCACCGACAGCACCTTGTCGACCGTGTTCGCCAAGCCGATCAAGGACAGCGTGACCGACACCACCGCGATCCTCAAGAAAGTCGAAGTCCTGCTCGATTCGCCCGAAGAAAAACAGACGCTGGAAGAAATCCTGGGCCTGCGCAAGAAATACCAGCAAGCCAAGGAAGTGGTCATGACTGCCCGCACCGCGGGCGATGCCGCCGCCGCCGAGCAGGCCTATGACACCGTGTTTTCCCCGGCCGCCACCGCCTATGGCGCGCGGGTGCTGAGCCTGCTGCAGATCCAGCGCAAGGCAATCGACCAGATCGCCCTCGACATCGAAGCGGCGAACGATCGCAGCACGCGCCTGGTTATCCTGCTGACCGTGCTCGCCACGGCGCTCGGCTCGGTCGCCGCTGTCATGATCACGCGCAGCATCACCAAGCCGCTCGACAGCGCCCTGGACGTGGCCCGCACGGTAGCGTCGGGTAACCTCGGCAATACCTTCGCCACCTATCCCAAGGACGAAGTGGGCGACCTGATGCGGGCCCTGGAAACCATGAACGGGGCCCTGGCCCGGGTCGTGGCCCAGGTCCAGCAGGGCACCACCGCCATCTCCACCGCCTCGAGCGAGATCGCGGCCGGCAACCACGACCTCTCGAGCCGCACCGAACAGCAGGCCAGTTCGCTCGAAGAGACGGCGGCCTCGATGGAAGAACTGACGGCGACCGTGCGCCAGAACGCCGACAATGCGGTGCAGGCCAACGGCCTGGCGCAGACGGCGTCCGAGGTGGCGGCGCGCGGCGGCGCCATCGTCGGCCAGGTGGTCGACACGATGGGCTCGATCGACGCCTCGGCGCGCAAGATCGTCGACATCATCGGCGTGATCGACGGCATCGCCTTCCAGACCAATATCCTGGCCCTGAACGCGGCGGTCGAAGCGGCGCGCGCCGGCGAACAGGGCCGCGGCTTTGCCGTGGTGGCGAGCGAGGTGCGCAACCTGGCCCAGCGCTCGGCCAGTGCGGCCAAGGAAATCAAGGGCCTGATCGGCGACTCGATGACCCAGGTGAATGCCGGCACCGCCCTGGTGCAGCAGGCCGGCACCACGATGCACGACGTGGTGACCAGCGTCGCGCGCGTGACCGACATGATGTCCGAGATCACCTCGGCCACCCAGGAGCAACGCACCGGCATCCACCAGGTGAACGAAGCGATCACGCAGATGGACCATGTGACGCAGCAAAATGCGGCGCTGGTGGAACAGGCCGCCGCGGCGGCTGCCAGCATGCAGGAACAGGCGGCACGCCTGGCCCAGGTGGCGGCGGAGTTCAAGCTGGGCAATGCGGATACCGCCGCCCAGCCGCGCCTGGCGCTGCGCAAGACCCCGGCGCTGGCGATGTGATTGGTGCTGGCGCCTGGCTCGATCCCATGGCGCCGGTTCGTTAGTCCGCAGCCCCAGCACGTCATTCCCGCGAAGGCGGGAATCCAAGTCCTTTGCTCCGCCGCGAGCATGAACGTTAATGGCTGCGCGAGCAAACTTGGATTCCCGCCTGCGCGGGAATGACGTGCGAGCGTCGGCGGCCTGTTGAAACTCAGGCCGCCAGCCGGCGCAGCATGGCCGCGATCGCGTCCAGCACCGCAGCATCTTCCCAATAGCTCTCGTGCGACAGCGGATTCCAGCTGCGCGCCAGCAGGCTGCCGATGCCGCCGCTGGCATTGATTGCGCGGTCCTCGACCAGCGCCCGGTAGCCGCGCGACAGCGGCTGTAATGGCCAGCCCAGCACGTCGTCCGGATCGTAGAAGTTGATCCACTTGAACAGCGAGGTGGGCGGCGCGATCGGGATGATGTCCATCTCCTTGTGCGCAGCCACGAATATCGGGATATTGCAGCCGGTAGTCACCAGGCCGGCGCAGGTGCCGCCACCCAAAAACACACGCTCGCTCGCGGTCAATGGGCGGCCGAGCGCGAGCGACGCCCAGGCATCCACATTGCGCCAGATCCCGGCGCCGACCGGACGGCCGGCGGCCGCCTTCTGGGCGTCGTACAGATAGCTCGACAACACCTGCCCGCCCAGCGACTGAGCCACGAACACTACCGGCATGTCGGGACGGACCGCATGGGCCGACAGCAAGGCGCCGGCAATTTCCCCCTGGGCCAGCTCGTACACCGAACCGGGGATGTCCTTGCGGGTTTCCAGGCCGGCAGCGTCGCCCAGGCCGTACAGCACGAATTTGCGCAGGGCGTCGTAGCGCACCTTGCCGGCGGCGGCGGTCCGTTCCCAGACCTGGCGCTGGTTGTCGTGCAGGATGCCCTGGTAGTACACGGAGCGCATCGTGACCTGGCCGGCAAGTGGACCAAGCCGGCTCCGAAGCTTTGCCATCAGCCCATCCGCATACGCGGGCAACGTTTCTCCCATGCCATGCACGGTGATCAGTGCGACTTGCGACATGACAACCTCCGCTCGATCTGGCGCAATGTGCGTCGTTATCGCTAGCGTATCAGTTCATGCGCACTGACGCATCTCAATGCATCGAGCAGGACTTACGGTCGCATCGGCTCAGCGGGCAACGGTCTTGGCAGTCAGGAAATCGTCGATCACTTCGACGGTGGCGTCCGGATTTTCCTCCATCATCCAGTGGCCGGCGCCCGGCACCACGGCTTGCCGCACGTCGACGGCGGCGTTGCGCATCACCGTGGCCATCATCGGGCCGAACGATTTTTCGCCGCCCACCGCCAGCACCGGCATCGTGAGTTTGACCTTGGATGCGGCGCGGTTGTCGGCCACGTCGTGGGTGGCGATCGTATTGAACTGCGCGAACGAGGCGCGCATCGCGCCCGGTTGCGCATACAGCTTCGTGTAATAGGCGCGGGTCGCCTCGTCCACCTTTGCCGGGTCGGCGGCGAACTGGTTCCACAGGCGATCCAAAAAGATGCGCTCGCGCCCCGCCACCAGGCGTTCGGCCTCCTTGCCGCCAAAATTGAAATGCCACAGGCGCGGATCGAGCACCAGTTCATCCCACGGCGCCACGCCGGGCACGGGGGCGTCCATCACCACCAGCCGCGTCACCTTGTCCGGATAGCGCACCGCGTAGGCATAAGCCACCATGGTGCCGATATCGTGGCCGACCACGTCGGCCCGGTCCTGGCCGAAGCGCTCGACCACGGCGCGGATGTCGGCGGCCTGCGATTTCTTGTCATAGCCGCCCGGCGCCTTCGACGACAGGCCCATGCCGCGCAGGTCGGGCACGATGACGGTGTGGCTCCGGGCCAGGCGCGCGGCGAGCGGCCCCCACATATCGCCGGTGTCGCCGAAGCCGTGGATCAGCACCACCGCCGGGCCCTTTCCTCCAGTGCGTACATGGATGGTGGCGCCATCGGCGGTCTGGACGCTACCCGTCTTGAAGCCCGCGGGCAGCGACGGTTCGGCAGCCTGCGCCGCCAGCGCCAGGAGGCAGCCGGCGACGGCGTGAGCAATGAAGCGATACGTTTTCATGATCGTCTCCTCGTACGCGATGCAGCCAGCGTAGCGCATTTGGCCGGGCTTCACGCCTTCCAAAAGACTGGCACAATGCCCAGCTCGTCGCATTCGCACAACCCGTCTCATGGAAATTCTTTTCGACCACTACGCCGATGCCATTGCCCGCCTGGACATCGATGCCATCGCCGCACCGGCGGGCATTCCAGACGACTTCCTATTGGCACACGAGGGGCGTTACCGCAGCTACTACATCCCGTTCGAATCGGTGAACCGCGCGGCGCGCGTGGTGGTGGTCGGCATCTCGCCCGGCTTCGCGCAGTGGAAGAATGCGATGCGCGAGGCGCAGCGCCAGATGGAGAAAGGAAGCAGGCGCGAAGAAGTGCTGCGCGCGGCGCGCCAGGCCGGCGCCTTCAGCGGCGCGATCCGGCCCAACTTCGTCGCCCTGCTCGATGCGATCGGGGTCCAGCGCTGGCTCGGCATCGCCAGCTGCGCCACCCTGTTCGGTGACGATGCGCACCTGGTGCACATCGGCGCCATCCTGCGCCATCCGGTATTCGTGGACGGCAAGAACTACAGCGGCACGCCGGCCATGCCGCGCCATGCCTTTCTACGGGACGAAACGCTGCGCTACTTCGCGCACGAAGCGGCCATGCTGCCCGACGCGCTGTATATCCCGATGGGCGCCAGCGTCAGCGAAGGCCTGGACTGGCTCGCCGGCCAGGGCGTGCTGCCCGCGAGCCGCATCCTGCACGGCCTGCCGCACCCGTCCGGCGCGAACGCCGAGCGGGTCGCCTACTTTTTGGGAAAGAAGGAGCGCTCCACGCTGTCGGCCAAGACCAACGGCGCGCAGATCGATGCGGCGCGCCAGGCCTTGCTGGCGCAGATGGAAGGCCTGATGCGATGAGCGCTCAGCGCGCGCCGATCTCCAGCTCGAACGTGTCGACGCCATCGACGCCGCCGCGCACGCGATCACCCGGCTTGAGCGCCGCCACGCCCGACGGCGTGCCCGAATAAATCAGGTCGCCCGGCGCCAGCGTCACGAAGCGCGACAGGTAGGCGATCACGTCGGCGATCGGCCAGATCAGTTCATTGAGGTTGCCTTCCTGGCGCAGGGCGCCATTCACCTCGAGCCAGATGCGGCCTTCGGCTGGATGGCCTACCTCGCTCACCGGATGCAGGGCGCTGCATGGCGCCGAGGCGTCGAAGCCCTTGGCCATATCCCAGGGACGGCCGGTGTCCTTGGCCGCCGCCTGCAGGTCGCGCCGGGTCAGGTCCAGGCCCACGCCGTAGCCCCACACCAGGTCGAGCGCCTTGGCCGGGTCGATGTTGGCGCCGCCCGCGCCCAGCGCCACCACCAGTTCGATCTCGTGGTGCAGGTCGTCGGTCGACGGCGGATAGGGCACCGCGCCGCCGGTGGGCACCACGGCGTCGGCCGGCTTGGTGAAGAAGAACGGCGGTTCGCGGTTAGGGTCGCTCCCCATCTCGCGCGCATGCGAGGCGTAGTTGCGGCCGACGCAGAATACGCGGCGCACCGGGAAACGGGCTGCGGAACCGGCCACGGCCACCGATGGCGTCGCGGGAGCGGTGATGACGAATTCGGACATGCTCATCCTTTCATTGACGGAAGCACGATCATACTCCCGCCACGGACGGCCGTGGTCCGGCGCTGGATTCAGGCCGGGGCCATCGCCCCTTCGGATTCCGACGACGAAGCCGGCGTCGGCGCCGCGGCTCGCTGCGCTTCGGCCTCCGCCAGCGCCGCGAGCGATGCGCTCGATTCGAGGATGCGCACCAGCGCCGTCATGTCGACCGGCTTGACCAGGTGGTGGGCGAAGCCCGCCTGCAGCGCGCGTTCGCGGTCCCTGGCCTGGCCATAGCCGGTCACGGCGACCGGCACCGTGGCGGCAGTCTCGGACAGCGCGCGCAGTTCCTGGGCCAGCTGGTAGCCGTCGATGTCGGGCAGGCCGATATCGATCAGCATCACGTCGGGCCGCTCGACGCGCGCGCGGCGCAGGGCCGATTGCGCATCGTACTCGACCGAGGTGGCATGGCCCTGCACCTGCAGCAGGGTCGCCAGGCTGTCGGCGGCGTCGCTGTTGTCGTCCACGATCAGCACCTTGAGCTTGCGCTGCAGGACGGCGCGCGCGGTCTCCGGATCGCCCGGCTGTGCCTCACCGCCGTCGCAGGCGCCCGCCACGCAAGGCAAGGTGAGCGTGAAGGTGCTACCGAAGCCCACGCCTTCGCTGTGCGCCGCCACCTCGCCCTCGTGCATGTCGATCAGGCGCTTGACCAGGGTCAGGCCCAATCCCAGCCCGCCCTGCGAGCGCGCCAGCGTGCGCGCGCCCTGCGTGAACAGGTCGAACACGCTCGGCACCAGATCGGGCGGCATGCCGGACCCGTTGTCGCGCACGTGCAAGACCATGCGGCCGTCAACCGCCTCGAGCGCCAGCGTGAGCTGGCCGCCTTTCGGCGTGTACTTGGCGGCGTTGTTGACGATATTGGCCACGCTCTGCACCAGGCGCGTCTGGTCGCCGCGCACCCACACCGGCGTCTCGGGCAGCTCCACCCGCACCTGGTGCGATTTCTCGAGCACCAGCGGGCGGGTCTGGTCGAGCGCCCCGGTCACCACCTCGCGGAAATCGACCGTCGCCAGCTTGAGCTTGACCAGGCCGCGCGTCACGCGCGAGACGTCCAGCAGGTCGTCGATCAGGCGACTCATGTGCTTGACCTGGCGGCTGATGATGGAGCTGGTCTGGCAGATACGCGGTTCGCTCGCGAACTGCATGCTCAGCAGGCTGGCCGAGCTGCTGATCGGCGCCAGCGGGTTGCGCAGCTCGTGCGCCAGCATGGCCAGGAATTCGTCCTTGGCGTGGCTAAGGCGCTCGGCCTGCACCCGCGCCAGGCGCTCGCTCTGCAGCAGCGCGTCGCGCTCGATTGCCGCATCGCGCAGGGTTTCCTCGAGACGCGAGCGGCGCACCACTTCGCGCGTGTGGCGCGCCACGTCCTCGGCCATCGCGGTTTCCTGCTCGGTCCAGTGGCGCGCGAACGGCTCGTGCAGGTAGAACACGGCCGACAGGCGCGCTTCCTCGATGATCGGCACGATCACCACCGCGCGCGCGCCGATGCCGGCATAGGCCGCCGCGCCCGGCGCCGAGCGGGCGTCGGCCCCGACGTCGTCGATGCGCACGGTGCGGCCCTGGCGCAGCATGTCGGCGATCTCGGGGCCGAAATCGTCCAGGGCATGCGACATGCCGGCCAGGCTGGCCATGCGGCCTTCAGTCCAGTCGCGGTCGACGGTCACGGTGCGGCCGGCGTGATCGATCTCGCCATAGCCGACACGCGCCACGCCCAGGCTTTGCCCGGTCATGGCGCTGGTGGCTTTCATGATGTGGACGGCGTCGTCAAGGCCGTCGAGGGTCTCGCCCAGCTTCTGGTGGAAGGCATGGCGGTGCTCTGACAGCACGTCGGACGTGGTCTCGGTGAGCACGCAATACACGCCGGCCACCTGCCCCGCATGGCGCACCGGCGATAGCGAGACCGAAAAGAATCGGCGCTCGCGCTTGCCGTTGCGCTCGAATTCCATCAGGGCGTGCTGGAGCTGGGTCGCTTCACCGGCCAACACGAGCGCGAAATAGGGACGCATGCGTTCCCACAGCTCGGGGCGGACGATCGCGTACGGCGCACCGTGCGCGGCAGGGTGCTTGTCACCGAGCAGGTCGGAATAGGCGTCGTTGTAGAACAGGCGCAGCTCGGGGCCGATGGCCATGAACATCGGGAAGCGCGAGGCCAGGATCAGGTCGCCGATGGCGCGCAGGCCCTCGGGCCACGAGTCAGGCTCGAACTGCGCTGGCTCGAACTGCGCAGGCTCGAACTGCTCTGACTCGAACTGCGCTGGCGTGAACTGCGCAGGCTCTCCCAACGCCAAGCCGCCGACGGCCGCCGGCGGGAAACTGCTCAGATTGCTCATCAGGATTGCCCAGTATGGTTCTTGCGAAGCTGGCTGGGCTTAATACACTGGAACGCTTCCCATCGCGTTCTTATTGCCCCGCCGCCAACATTTTCTTATTGTGGGCGATTATAGCGAGCAATTGACGCGAGCTGCGCCCGTTACACATCTGTGACTTTTGGTGGTTGCGCCAATGACACAATTCAATAGATCTCCGCGGCGGCGGCCCGCACGGCCGTCAAGAGCAGGTAGGCGCCGGGCGACAGCAGGTGGCCTTGCTGGCGGATGATGCCAAAGGCATCCATCTTGCACGGCAGCTCGATCGGCAGGATGCGCATCACGTTCAGCGACGCGTAATACTGCGCCACTTCCTGCGGCATCACGTGCAGGGCGTCGGTCTGCTGCAGCAGCGCCGTCACCAGCAGGATCGCCGTGGTATCGACCACGTTGCCAGGTGGCGCCAGGCCGGCGCGCCGGAACATCATGTCGAAGCGGTGGCGCAGGATGCTGCCCGGCGACGGCAGGATCCACGGCCGGGTGGCGATGTCCTCGAGCGCCAGGTCGCGCCGCTCCAGCAGCGGATGGCCGGGGCGGACGACGGCGCAGGCCGGCTCCTCGCTCAGCTCCTCGTAGATCAGGCCCGTCGAATCCTCCTTGTCCAGGATGCGGCCGATCATGAAGTCCAGCGTGCCGTGCTTGAGCTTGTCGAGCAGGACGTTGCTCGATTCGAGCTGCACGCCGATGCGCAGCAGCGGCGCCTGCTCCTTGATGCGCGCGATCGCGCGTGGCAGCAGCGCCATTGCCGGCGCCATGATCACGCCCACCTCGACCTGCCCCGCCAGCCCGGCCTTGAGCGCGACGATGTCGTCGTGCGCCAGCGCCAGGCTGGTGAGCGCCATGCGCGCGTGGCGGATCATGGTCTCGCCGTAGATGGTCGGCTCCATTCCGCGCGGCAGGCGCTCGAACAGGCGCACGTCGAGCATCTCTTCCAGGTCCTTGACCTGCTTGGACGCCGCCGGCTGCGTCATGTGCAGTTCCTCGGCCGCGCGGTGGATGTTGCGGTAGTCGTCCAGCGCGATCAGCAGCAGCAGCTGGCGCGTCTTGAGGCGCGCCTTCAGGAACCAGTTCGGGTTTGTCGTATCCATCAGGAAATCATATCAGCGTGAACAGCGGCCTGGCGGCGATTTACGCCTGAACATCGCGTCTCCTGTTCATGTCGTTTTGAACGCCATCACGCGCTGCACCACGCAGAACACGAACAGCAGGCCGCCGATCACGATCTTGGTCCACCACGAACTGAGCGTGCCGTCGAAGGCGATCAGGGTCTGGATCGTGCCCAGCACCAGCACGCCGGACAGCGCGCCGAGAATATAGCCATAGCCGCCGGTGAGCAGCGTGCCGCCGATGACGACGGCGGCAATCGCATCGAGCTCCGTGCCCTGCGCGTGCAGGCCGTAACCCGACAGCATGTAGAACGCGAACAGCAGCCCCGCCAGCGAGGCGCACAAGCCGCTGAAGGCGTACACCAGGATCTTGGTGCGGCCGACCGACAGGCCCATCATCGCGGCCGATTGCTCGTTGCCGCCCACCGCATACACGGCGCGACCGAAGCCGCTGTAGTGCGCGAGCCAGACCGCAAAGGCCAGCATGGCGAGCGCGATCAGGGCGCCGGGCGAGACAAAGCTGCCGAAGAACGGGATCTGGGTCTGCGACATCGCCACGAACAGCGGGTCCTCGATCGTGATCGACTCGATGCTGATCAGGTAGCACAGGCCGCGCGCCAGGAACATGCCGGCCAGGGTGACGATGAAGGGCTGCAGGCGAAAGACGTGGATCACCGCTCCCATGCCGCCACCAAAGGCAAAGCCCAGCGCCAGCACGGTCGCGATCACCGCCAGCGGCGGCCAGTGCGCCACCTGCAGCAGCCAGGCCGCGATCATGGTCGACAGGGCCAGCACGGCGCCGACCGACAGGTCGATCCCGCCCGAGAGAATCACGAAGCCCATGCCGATCGCGATCACCAGCAAAAAGGCGTTGTCGATCAGGAGATTGAGCATCACCTGCAGCGACAGGAAGCCTTCGTACAGAGCACCGCCGATCAGCAGCATCGCCCCCAAGAGGACCACCGTGACCAGCGAGGTGAACGAAGGCGCAGACGACAGCCGCCGCATATTGCCCAAGACCGCGTTCATGCCGCCCTCCGCTGCCACAGGCTCTTGAACTGGTCCGACTGCGAGATACAGACCAGGAACACAACGACCGACTTGACGACCATATTGACCTCGGGCGGCACGCCCAGCGAATAGATGGTGTAGGTGAGCGTCTGGATGATCAGCGCCCCGATGATGGAGCCGGCCAGGCTGAACTTGCCACCGGCGAGCGAGGTGCCGCCCAGGGTCACGGCCAGGATCGCGTCGAGTTCCAGCATCAGGCCGGCGTTATTGGCGTCGGCACTCTTGACGTTGGAGCTGATCATCAGCCCCGCCATGCCGGCGCAGCATGCCGCGAACACGTAGACGAACACGATCAGGGCCGCGGTGCGGATGCCGGCCAGGCGCGCCGCGACCGGATTGATGCCGACTGCCTTGATGAACAGCCCGAGCGCCGTGTGGCGCAGCAGCAGCGCGGTGACGCCGAATACCGCCGCCACCACGAACAGCGCGAACGGCAGTCCGAACAAATAGCCGCTGCCGAGGAAGAAGAACGGATGATAGTAGACGGTGACGATCTGGCCGTCGGTGAGTAACTGGGCCAGGCCGCGTCCCGCCACCATCAGGATCAGGGTCGCGACGATGGGCTGCAGGCCCAGGGCCGCGACCAGCGCGCCGTTCCACAGGCCGCACAGCAGCGCGGCGCCAAGGGCCGCGGCCATCGCCAGCAGCATCGGCGTTTCGGCCACATAGACCGGCACGCCGTCCTGGATCACCATCGTCCCGCCAATCAGCATCGAGGCCACGGTGCCGGACAAGGCCACCACGGCGCCGACCGAGATGTCGATGCCGCGCGTGGCGATCACCAGGGTCATGCCGATCGCCGCCAGCATCAGCGGGGCGGCGCGGTTGACGATGTCGATCACGGAGCCGTACAGGTGGCCGTCCCTGATCTCCAGGCGGAAGAAACCGGGGATGAGTAGAAAATCGATCAGCAGCAGCGCTGCCAATGCGGCCAGGGGGCGGAACAGGTGATGCGACAGGGCTCGCGAGAGCAGCGAGGCGGGTATGGGTGCATTTGATGTCGTGGCTTGCGCGGTTGCTGCCACTGGAGGTGGTTCCTTGACGATCACTGGCAGCCCTCCCCTGCGATCACGTGCAGCACCGAGCTGTCGTCCAGCTCACCGCGGCGGTACTCGCCGCAGGCCTTGCGGTCGCGCATGACGACGATGCGGTCGCTCACGCGCAGCACCTCGGGCAGTTCGGACGAAATGAACAGGATGGCCATGCCCTTGCGGCATAGCGTGGTGACGTAGTCCATGATTTCTTCTTTCGCCCGCACGTCGATGCCGCGCGTGGGCTCGTCGAGAATCATCAGCTTCGGCTCGGTGGCCAGCCAGCGCGCCAGCAGCACTTTCTGCTGGTTGCCGCCAGAGAGCGTGCAGATCGGCGTCTCGATGCTCGCCGTCTTGATCCCCAGTTGTTTGACGTAGTAATTGGCGAGCTCCTGCTGGCGCCGCAGCGGGATCGCGCGCAGCAATCCCTGGCGCGCCTGCAGGGCCAGGATCAGGTTCTCGCGTACCGACAGGTCGAGGATCGCTCCCTCGTGCTTGCGGTCTTCGGAACAGAAACCGATGCCCTGCGCGATTGCGTCGCGCGGGGTGGCGAAGGTTCGTGCGCGGCCATCGATTTCGATGGCGCCGCTGTCGGCCCGGTCGGCGCCGAACAGAAGGCGCGCGGTCTCGGTGCGGCCCGATCCCAGCAGGCCGGCAAGGCCCAGCAGCTCGCCCTGTTTGACCTCGAGGTCGAGCGGCGCCAGCACGCCGCGGCGCGCAAGCCCTTTCGTGCGCAGGAAGGTCGCGCCGGCCTGGTGGCCTTCTTCGATGCAGGTCTGCGGCTGCTCCTGGGTGTCGGCGGCCACGCCGATCATCTTGTTGACCAGGGCCAGGCGCGACAGCTCGCTGCACAGGTATTCGCCTTCGCGCTCGCCGTTGCGCATCACCGTGATGCGGTCCGAGATCGCGTACGTCTGCTCGAGAAAGTGGGTGACGAACAGGATCGCCATGCCCTGCTCGCGCAGGCCGCGCAGGACAGAGAACAGCAGCTGCACCTCGGCCTCGTCGAGGCTGGACGTGGGTTCGTCGAGGATCAGCACCTTGGCCGAGATGTTCAGCGCTCGCGCGATGGCCACCATCTGCTGGATCGCCAGCGGATAGCTGGCGAGCGGGCGCCTGACGTCGATGTTCACCTGCAGGCGCGCGAGCAGTTCGGCGGCGTCGCGGCGCATCCTGCGCCAGTCGATCATGCCAAAGCGCTTCGGATAGCGGCCGATGAAGATGTTCTCGGCGACCGACAGGTT
>Ga0265798_10008044_pt1 | contig 13520 bp, 7 predicted proteins | sample P3T30metagenome_FD_192430 | JGI IMG/M metagenome (GOLD analysis project Ga0265798, IMG submission 192430) | Plant litter microbial communities from East Loma Ridge, Irvine, California - P3 T30 | ecosystem: Environmental > Terrestrial > Plant litter > Unclassified | place: USA: California...
GACTGGGTTCAGCTGGAGTCGTGTGCGTTCATAGACCACTTTGGCCGAGCGCATCCGGTCATTGGACTTATGTGCCGTGTACTCCTCGTACTGCTGGCAGACCCACTGCGGATCTCCATCAGCGAGCATCTCACCCTGTTCAATCCAGATGACGCGGGTGCACATCTGTTTGATCGTGCCCAAGGAGTGCGAGACCAGGAACACGCATCCGGCGCGGGCACGGACCTCGTCGAGTCGCTTCTTAGTGCGCGCACGGAACTGCGCGTCACCGGTGTTCAGCGCCTCATCGATGAGCAGGATATCGGGGTCCACCGAGGTGGCAATGGCGAACTGAAGCCGCGATGCCATGCCGGAGGAGTAGGTCTTCAGGGGCATGTCCAGAGAGTTCGAGAGACCGGAGATCTCCACGATCTGTTCGTACTTCGCGTCTGCCTGCTCAGGGGAGAGGCCCATCGCAAGGCAACCCAGACGAATATTCTCTTTTCCTGAGATCTCCTTGACCAGGGCGGCGTTGACGCCGAGCATCACAGGGGTGGAGGTGGCGTAGACCTCGCCGCTGGTCGGGCGAACCTTCCCGGTGAGCAGCTTCATCAGTGTTGACTTGCCCGAGCCGTTGGTTCCGATCACGCCCACCGATTCGCCGCGATTGACGATGAAGCTGAGGTTGGAGAGCGCAGGTACCTCGGCCCAGCCTGATCCCGTGACCTTCTTGATGCCCCGGGAGATCTTGCTCTCGGAGTTCTTATAGTCGCTGGAGGAACGTACCCGGTAGGTCATGGACGCGTCGTCGACGACAAGACACACGTTCTTCGGGTCTACGGTCTGGATGACGGGGGTCTGCTGAGTCAGCGGGTGTTCGTCCCAGCTGGTGTCTTCAGAGAAGCCTGAGTCATCGAATTCGATGGCGAGATCTTGAGCGATCAGGTCGGCATCTGTGTGCCTCACTCGGCGAGGCACATACGGAGTTGAAGTGCTCATCGTTCCTTCCCGTAGTTCTCTTCACCATGCCAGAAGATCAGGAAACCAATAAGTATCGAGCCAACCGCCCATGAACCCAAGACTATCCAGCGCGCAGGATCGGCGAAGCTGTCATAGAGCCAGGCCTGGCGAATGATATCGAGGACACAGAACAGCGGGTTCAGGTGCATCACCGTCACCAACCAGTCGGCGCCGATATTGGCCCAGCGGTCTGGGGAGAAGAAGACAGCAGAGGTGTAGAACAGGATGCGCGTGCTGAAGCTGATCAGGTGCTTGACGTCATTATGCGCGTTCACTGCTCGGGCAAGCGCCAGGGACCATCCGAGCATCACCATGAGCGCCAAAGCGATGCAGGGGAAGAACAGCAGCCAGTGCCAGGTGACGGAGATCGGTGGTGCTTCGGCTCCTTCGAGGGGAGTATCTCCGATGGTCAGCACGAGCAGAGCCATCACGAAGAACATCGGGATGCTGGAGAACAGCTCCCGCAGGGTGCTTGAGATGACCAGACAGGCCCTGGGAAAATTGAAGGCCTGAACGACCCGCTGATTTCCGGCAATCGCGTTGGCTCCCCCGGAGACCGCTGCCGTGAAGAAGCGGAAGGTGAAGACGCCGATGATCAGGTAGCCGATGAAGTTGTCGATACCTCGACCGGTCTGAAGCAGAACACCAAAGACGAAGAAGTACGCGGTACCGAAGAGGATCGGATTGAGGATCATCCACACGCGGCCGAGCGAGTCGTAGCTGTTGGCTGAGGAGACGCGCGAATGCGAGTCGTAGTAGAGGAAGTGGCGGAAGGACCAGATCTCGCGGATATAGCGGAACAATCCGGGACGTGCGCCGACGCGGATGAGGTTCGTGCCATCTAGCTGGGCGACTTTTCGAGCCTCGAACGACTCGTCGGACTCCTCGGCACGCTCTATAGTCGGTGCGGCCATGGCCATATTCCTTCCTGATACCTCGATTCGGCGGATATGCCGTCTCGCGCTCCACATGATTCCGTCTCCTGCCGCGGCTGCGCGGCGTCGAGACTCAGGACCGGCTGAGCGCCTGCCAGTGTATCAGCGGACCTCAGTGCCAACTGCTCAACCTACCTGGGATGTGAAGAGCTGGGGGACGGATTCTTCCAACTCCCGCTCCAGCTCCGGGACCATGGTCTCAACATACTCGTTGGTCAAGTGATGGCTGTCGCGGTAGACCACAACGTTGCCGATGACTGCGAGGCACTGCTGCTGCGGGCAGAAGTACTCGGTGAAGTCCACAGTAGAGGTATTCTCCGGGAGCGCGACTTCGCTCAGCGGGCTCACCTCTGCGAACTTTCCGAACTCCGGTGCACAGCTCACCGCGTCACCACCCTCTGCCAAGCAGTCGGGAACATTGTCCTCCTGCCTTGGCGTCCCGCGCATGAGCAGCAGGTGAGAACCTGTGTCCGTGATCTCTGACCAGCGTTCTGGCGCGCCCTCGTGAATTGATTCCGTGCCGTCACCCTGGGGTATAGCAGTCCCAGGAGTGACCACCAGGTCTGGTTCGCGCTCTGCCAGCATCTCCACGAATTCGTCGTTCCACTGGTCGCAGCTGGAAGGCTCATCTGGGTCATTTGCTCTGAAGACGCACCCGCCCTTGGTGGAGACGAGCACCTCCCAGTTGTGCTCCTCAGCCAGCATGATCCATGCATTGTGCCAGTGGCCCGCGTGAGAACCCCCGGCCAACATGATCGTTTTGGCGGGGTCTTCCGGTTCGGTCAGATCTTCGCAGACCAGTACTTCTCCGGTTCCTGGGTCGTCACCGGTGGGCTGGTGGCAATCGGTGCGGGCGTACTCCGGGACCAGACGTGAGATGCCGTATAGCTCGGGATGAAACTCCGCATCCTTCAGGGAAATATCTGCACTGATGATCTCTGCTCCTGGGTAGAGCAAGCGGTCCACGCCAGCCGTAGCGAGGTCATCTTCCTCGGGAGCCGTGTTGAGGTGGGTATAGGCACTCGCAGAGACCCCGCCCATGACCAGCGTGCTCGCGGCGAGGGCCAGGATCAGGCGACCCGTTGACCGGGTTTTGACTGAGTCTCCGGTGGCGGTGACTCTCGCCAGGGGTTGTTCCAGGAACCTGTTCGTCAGCCAGCCCAGAAGCAGTGAGGCTGCAAGCACCACGAAGGCATCCGCTAGTCGCAGACTTGCCTCACCGCGGAACTCGAGGGTGAAGATCAGCAGCGGCCAGTGCCAGAGGTAGAGACCATAGGCAATCTCACCCAGACGGGTGAGGGGCGTCGTGGAAAGAAATCGATCGGCTGTCAGGAGAGGCTTGTCTCCGAGGTCGGCGGTATTGGCAGAGACCATGACGAGAGCCAGGCCCGCAAGGGGCCACAGCGCCCATGGGCCGGGGAATAGCTGGGCCCCATCAAGGAGGAAGCCGCAGCTGATGATGAGGCTCAGTCCGAGCCAACCCGCGGGTGCCCGCAGCTGCGCCGGAAGCAGAAGCCGGGCCCCGAGGAGTGCGAGCAGACCTCCGAAACCCAGTTCCCATAGACGGGTCTGGGTCAGCAGGTACGCCTCCGCCTGGCTGTGCTGCTGGGTAAAGAGCGCGGTACCTAAAGAGGCGACCATCAACAGTGCGATGAGCCCGGCCATAGCAGCCGTGGGGGAGAAGCGTGTGCGGCGTGCGATCCACACTGCCAGAAGAGCGACAGCGGGCCAGACGAGGTAGAACTGCCCCTGCACCGAGAGCGACCAGAAGTGTTGGAACGGGCTTGTCTCAGCACCGGCCGCTTCATAGGAGAGCTGCGAGCGGATCAGCTCAAAATTCTCGAAGTACAGCAGTGAGGCGCGCGCCTCGGTGACCAATTGAGCGTGTCGAGTGAGCGGCATCAGCAACAGACCGAAGACCGTCGTCGTGAGAATCACCAGTGCTGCGGGTGCAAGGATTCGACGGGCGAGCCGACCCAGGTAGCGCAGAAAGTCAATCCTGCCGGTGGATCCGGCTTCCCGAAGCAGCATTGAGGTGAAGAGGAAGCCGGAGATCGCCAGGAAGATGTCGATCCCGCCGGACACCCGACCTGCGCCGAAGACGTGAAAGAGCACGACGCCGGCAATCGCCAGACCCCTGAGGCCTACAAGTTCCGGACGGAACGCACGCTCAGGAAGCCGCCATGCTGTTGAGGTCTGGGCCCCGCTAGGGCGCGCGGAGGTAGAACGGAGAAGACTTGGCATTGGGACCAAGGGTATCGGAGGGTGCTGCGGGAGGGTTTGTTGAGAGGTCGCGCCTCAGTGGGCTGCCGAAATGAGCATCTGGTCGATGATGTCCGCCGCCGGGGTGCGCCATGCGCCGAAGGCTGGATAACGGTGCAGGGACATATCAGCGGTATCGGTGACATCCGTGGCCACAGCTTCGGAGGCATTAGGCAGATCAGAGATCAGCAGATCGACACCACCGGCGCGCACGCCGGGGATCGCCCAGAGTGCGTCCACTGCGAGACGCCGGTGTGACTCGCTCAATCTAGAGGTGATGTCGAGAGTCATGCCACCGGCGCCAGGGTTCGATGTGCCGCTGATATTGCGCATGTCTCCCTCTGCAAGGACCTCTTCGGCCTTGAGTCCGAGCTCTGCCAGTGATTCTGCAGAGATGTCCGGTGGTGATTGAGCCAGGTAGGAATTGAGGTTGCGCGCTTCGCGGGCGTCTTCTGCCAGTTTCAGCACGCTGCTGGTCCCGTCTCCTGTGATGAATAGGGGCAATCGAGCAGCGGCACCGATCACTGCCTCACCCACCACGTAGGCACGAACACTGATGCCGGAGAAATACTTCTCTACGATGATCTGAGCGGGAACACCGGCTGTCGGCTTGGTCTTGACCTGCGCGAGCTCCCAGGCCGCCAAGAAGGAATGCTCATCCCGGACGTCCGTGGAGGTGCTCTGGCCGCGGTCCGTGACGGAAGATTTGACCGTGACGGGAGCGGAGAGTTCACGGAAGTAGAGCAGGGCGCCTTCACGGTCCTCGGCGGCGAAGCCGCGGCCCGCCGGAGTAGCGACCTCCATGGTCTCCAGGTGTGCCTTGACGGAGGCTTTGGAGCCCAGTGCCGCTTTGCCGAGATCACTGGTCAATGAGGTCGTGAGGTTGTGGAAACCCCCGACGACGGCGCCGTTGCGGGTGAAGGCGCGGTATCCGAATCCGATTTCTCGCTTGATGACCCGACTCTTCTTGGCAGCATCAAGAAGCAGACGGTTATGAGACTTGAAGGTGGGAAACTTCAGCGGTGCGGTCCACTCGAGAGTGTCGAAACGGCTGATCAGTCCTCGCGTGGGATCGGCAGGGTCCCGAAAGCGCTCCGCCTGTCGGCGTCGTTCAAGGCGTCTGCCTGCGTCTGCCGAGGGCGCTCCTTCAACTGCATTCATAGCTGAGAATCTCCTCATTGGTCCGCACCGGCATCGAATTCGTCTCATTCTAGGCCGAAGCGAGTGTGGGAGCCTCCGGCACTCTGTCTCCTGCGCCAGATAGGCTATTGACGTCGAGGTGGAGCATAGGCAAGCCGCTACACGAAAAAAGCCGCAGAACCCGTCTCACCTAGGCGGTACCAGCGAAAGAGGAATCACGTCATGAAGCGAATCATGCCCATCTATGGGACCCGGCCCGAGGCCATCAAAATGGCGCCCATCGTCAAGGCTCTCCAGGCCAGTGAGCTGTTTGAGTGCGAGGTCACCGTGACGGGTCAGCACCGCGAGATGCTGGACCAGGTCAACGAGCTCTTCGGCATCGTCCCGGACCACGACCTCAACATCATCCAGCCGCGGCAGACGCTCAATGGCGTCCTGACCCGAACCGTCACCGGTCTTGACGCGCTCTTCGCGCAGAACAAGCCTGATGCCGTGGTCGTTCAGGGTGACACCACCACCACGACGGCGGGTGCCATGGCGGCCTTCTACTCCGGAATCCCCGTCATCCACGCCGAGGCCGGGCTGCGCTCGTTCAACCTCTATTCGCCGTTTCCCGAAGAGGCGAACCGCAAGATGACCAGCCAGATCACTGCGCTGCATCTGGCTCCGACGTCTCAGTCTCGGGACAATCTGCTGCGCGAGTCGCTTCCCGCCGAGGACATCGTCGTCACCGGCAACACCGTGATCGACGCACTTCTTGAGGTGGCGCAGAAGCACGTCCCATTCTCGGACTCCCAGCTCGAGGACGCGGCGAGTTCCGGCCGCGAAGTGCTGCTGGTGACCACGCACCGCCGCGAGAACCAAGGTTCGGCCATGGAAGGTGTCGGCCGTGCGCTTGCCCGACTGGCAGACCGCTACCCCGAGAAACTGATCGTGCTGCCGGCCCACCGCAATCCCGTGGTCCGCGAAGCGATCCTTCCCGCGTTGGCCGGCCACTCGAATGTGATCGTCACGGAGCCACTGCCATACGGTGAATTCACTCGTCTGATGAACCTTGCGACCGTGGTGCTCACCGATTCCGGTGGAGTCCAGGAGGAAGCCCCTTCCCTGGGCAAGCCCGTGCTGGTGATGCGAGAGAACACCGAACGCCCAGAGGCCGTGGACGCCGGGACCGTGCGTCTGATCGGCACCGGTGAAGAGCGCCTGGTTGAAGAGGTCTCGGCGCTCTTCGATAACCCCAGCGCCTATGCCGCGATGGCCAACGCGGTGAACCCCTACGGGGATGGTCATGCTGCGGCGCGCACGGTGGCTGCGATCGCGGAGATGTTTGGACTGGGAACGCGACTCGAGGACTTCCACCCGAGCGCAGGACCAGACGCGGGATCTCACCGAGTGTGAGCGTCCCCACGTGCACCTGAAAACCCTCACCGTCCGTGGCTTCAAGTCCTTTGCCTCCGCCACCACCTTCGAGTTTGAGCCTGGAGTCACCGCAGTCGTCGGGCCCAACGGTTCAGGCAAGTCCAATGTGGTGGACGCACTGGCCTGGGTCATGGGGGAGCAGGGGGCCAAATCCCTGCGTGGCGGGACTATGGAAGACGTCATCTTCGCCGGCACCTCGGAGCGCCAGCCGCTGGGCCGCGCGTCGGTGTCACTGACGATCGACAACAGCGACGGCGCCCTGCCGATCGACTATTCAGAAGTCACGATCTCGCGGACGATGTTTCGAGCCGGGGGCAGTGATTACACGATCAATGGTGCCAAATGCCGTCTCCTGGACATTCAGGAGCTGCTCTCAGACTCGGGTCTGGGACGCGAGATGCACGTCATTGTGGGGCAGGGCCAGCTCGATCAGATTCTGCAGGCAACGCCGGAGCAGCGTCGTGGGTTCATCGAAGAGGCCGCCGGTGTGCTCAAGCACCGGCGGCGCAGGGAACGCAGCGTGCGCAAGCTCGAATCCATGGGGACCAACCTCTCCCGACTCGAAGACCTGATTGGTGAGATCTCCCGCCAGCTTGCACCGCTCGGCAAACAAGCACGAGTCGCACGACGCGCCCAGCGGATCCAATACGATCTGCGCGATTCACTCTCGCGATTGATCGCAGACGACCTCATCCAGGCCGCCACGGCGCTCAATGAATCCAGTCACGGTGAAGCCGAGGACCGAGATCGCGCCGCACAGCTGAAGTCAGGCCTTCAGGCTCAAGACGGTGAGATCACGCAGCTGGAACACCGTGCCGCGCAGCAGCGGGAACACGCAGAGAAGCTTCTCGCGGGTCACCACCGGCTGGAACAGGTCCAGGAGCGGCTCCGTTCGGCTGCCTCCTTGGCGCAGGAGCGGGCACGCAGTCTGCATGCCTCAGCCACCGTCACTCATACCGGCAGGGACCCTGAACAGCTGCGCGAGCAGGCTCAGAGCGTCGCGGATCAGGCGGCGGAACTGGAAGTCGAGGTAGTCGCCGCGAGGGACCGGCTGGAGCGAACCGCACACGCTCGGGCTGCCGCCGAGGATGCTCTCAAGACCGAGGAAACCCGGCTCACCGAACAGCTGCGGGCTGCGGCTGATCGCAGAGCGGGGCTCGCCACGCTGCGGGGCAGGGTCGACACCGCACAGGGCAGGATCGATGCAGCGCAAGCTCGGCGTCGTCGGGCGCAGGAGCTCTGCGACACTGCCCGCGCCGCTCAGGAGCGCGCCCACGGGGAGTTCGCGGAGCTCGAACAGCGCATCGTCGGTGTGGAGACCGGCGAGGAGGACCTCGACGCCGCCTACGAGGCCGCCCACCGCCGCCTTGAGACGTTGCGAGCGGGCTATGACCTCCAGGTGCAGGAGAAGAACCGGCTGACCACCCAGATCGCTGAGTATCGGGCGCGGCTTTCCGGACTCTCAGCAGCCCGCACGCCCCGTGATGGCGCCGCGGCGCTGAGCCGTGACCGTCCCGCCGGAATCGAAGGACCGCTCGCTCAGCGGCTCCGCGTCACCCGTGGCTGGGAGACAGCAATCGCAGCGTGCCTGGGCAGCCTCGATACCGCCCTGGTGATGAAGGACGCTGAGTCTGCTGCGGCGGCCCTGGACTGGTTGGCGGCCGAGAGTGCCGGGCGCGCACATCTGGTGTACCCGGTCCCAAAGCGGGTCAGCGACCCAAGTCCTGAGGTCCCGGTGGATGACCAGCGCTCGGCGGAGGTGCTTCCCGAGGGTGCGGTATGGGCACGCGACGTCGTCTCCGCCCCTGCGGAGCTGGCAGGAGTCGCGGAGGCCGCGCTGAGGGGCGTCGTGCTGTGCCGTGAGCAGGATCAGGGACTTGATCTGTTGAAAACAGGCGGTGTCTCGACGGCAGTCACTGCGGAGGGCTTGCTGCTCCGGCGCGGTGAGCGCATCGGCGGCACCAAGCTGGAGAATTCCGATCTCGCCATCACCGCTGAAATCACCGAGGTCACGCAGTCACTTGAACGTGTCGAGGCGCAGGCTCAGCAGCTGACGGCGGAGGCCGCCGATGCCGAGGCCGAGGTCAACGCCGCCGAGCTTCGAGTCGAAGAGACCCTGCAGGCGCTGCATGCCAATGATGCGGAACTCCACGCCACCACGGAACAGCTCGGGCGGCTCAATGCCGAACTCCAACGCGCTGCTGAGCGAATCGAGAGCTCGGAGTTCGAGATTCGTGAGGCAGAAGAGTCGGCTGCCCAGGCGCAGCAGCAGTGGGAAGAGGCTCACGCCCGGCTTGCTGCGGCGCAGAGTGAGGACATCGAGGAAGATCCCTCCACGGATGAGCGGGACCGACTGGCGGGGCAGGCCACTGAGGCGCGCCGAGAGGAAGTCGAGGCCCGTCTCGAGCTGCGGGCGGCCGAGGAACAGACCAAACAGATGCTCGAGCGGGCCGCCGGTCTGCGCCGAACCGCTGCTGCGGAGGAATCCCGACGGCAGGAGGCTCAGCGGATCGCCCGGGCTCGCAGCGATCGGGCACAGCTGGCCGAGGCAATCCATGCCGAGGCAGCAGAGGCCGTGGCGTCACTGGAGGATGTGCTGCAGCGGTCCCGATCGGCACGTGCTGCGGTAGACGTCTCCGTGCAAGCCACAACACAGGAGGTCCGGGACCTGCGGGAGGCGCGGAAGCTGGAATCGGCTGAGCTCGAATCTGTCACGGCGCGACTGCACCATGCAGAGCTCAAGCGCACCGAGCTTCGGCTCAGCCTGGAGGCTGCCGAGGCCCGCGGGATGGAGGAACTCAGCCTCACTCCGGAGTATCTGATCGAACACTACGGACCCGATCAGCTGGTGGCCGACCCTGAGGATGAGGCTGCTCCCGGAGAGCCCTTCGACCGCGTGGCGCAGGAACGGCGGCTCGCTCAAGCGCGCCGAGATCTGAAGGCGCTGGGCAAAGTGAACCCGCTTGCGCTTGAAGAACATTCAGCCCTGGAGGAACGCCACACCTACCTGCAGGAGCAACTGGCAGATCTGAAGAAATCCCGACAGGATCTTCTCGACATCATCGCTGAGGTGGACGCCACGGTGGAGAAGGTCTTCACCGAGGCATGGCTGGACACCAAGGTGCAGTTTGAACGAGTATTCGGTCGGCTGTTCCCCGGAGGAGAGGGGCGCCTGGAACTGACGAACCCGGAGGACATGCTCAACACCGGCATTGAAGTCCAGGCCAGACCCCCAGGGAAGCGCATCCGGAGACTCTCGCTGCTCTCCGGAGGTGAGCGGTCACTGACTGCCGTAGCCCTGCTGGTAGCAATCTTCAAGGCACGGCCCAGCCCGTTCTACGTGATGGATGAGGTGGAAGCTGCGCTGGACGACACCAACCTCTCCAGGCTCCTGGTGATCTTCGAAGAGCTCCGGGAGTCCTCTCAGCTGATCATCATCACCCACCAGAAGCGCACGATGGAGATCGCGGATGCCCTCTACGGCGTGTCCATGCGCCAGGATGGGTCTACCCGTGTGGTCTCTCAGCGTCTGGCACCCGGTGAGCAGGGCGCCGGGGAAGAAGGCTCAGCCCAGGCGCGCTCGGCAGACGGTTTGGCAGACGGCTCGGCCGAGAAGATCAGGACGCCTTAGTCCCAGGCCCGAAATTCGCAGGGCCAGGATCCGCAGTGCCGAATCCTGGAGCAGTAACGGTCTCATAGGAGGCGGAGAGGATGGATCGGAGCACGCTGATGTCCAACTCATCCAGGCGCGGGAGGTAGAGGCAGCCGACTCCGGTGCTGTGCCGACCTAGGCGCGCCAGGCGCTCCGAGTGGGCGTCGAGGCCCTCGGGTATGTACACCGTGATCGCTTGCTTGCGGGCAGCGAATCCTGCCGCAGGTGCGTCTCCCTGGCGGCCGGATCTATACGAAAAGTGGTAGCTCCCGAACCCGATGATGCTGCCCCACAGCGCAGGCTCATCGCCGGTGACACTGGACATGAGGTCCAACATGGTTCGGGCGTCGTGGGCTCTGCGCTGCGGCGTGATGGAGCTCAGGAACTCCTCGATATTTCCGGAAGTGGGTTCCATTGCAACGCCTCTCGTGGTGGGTTGCCTCCATGGTGTCACTTGATCGGAGCCTGTGGTGGGGAATGAGTCTCCGGTTCGTTGCGTTGAGCAACAAGGATTATCGGTGGCGAACAACAGGAGTGACTCAATGACACGTGAAACGAAGATCGGGATCCCTCCTGAACTCAAGGTGATGATTCTCTCGGCCTTCGTGATCGCCATCGGATTCGGCATCGTGGCGCCGATCCTGCCGCAGTACGCCTCTGACTTCGGTGTCTCCGCGATGGCTGTCTCGGCAGTCGTCTCCGCATTCGGTCTGTTCCGCCTGCTCTTCGCACCGGCCTCGGGCAAGCTGACCCAGTGGCTGGGGGAGACCCCGGTCTATGTGATCGGGCTGCTGATCGTCGCCGCGTCGATGATTGCCACAGCTTTTGCTCCCACCTATGAACTGTTGCTGATCTTTCGCGCATTGGGCGGTATCGGGTCAACCTTCTTTACGGTCTCGGCAATGACCTTCCTGGCACGGAAATCCCCGCCGACGATTCGCGGCAGGGTCTCTGGTGCCTATGCTTCGGCATTCTTGATCGGCAACGTTGCTGGTCCTCTGGTCGGCTCCGGGCTGCTGGTCTTTGGTCAGCGCGTCCCCTTCCTCGTCTATGGCGGCGCTCTCGTGGTGGCTGCGGCCATCGTCTTCGTGATGCTCCGTCAGTCACGGTTGGAGGATCGGGGTCGTAAAGAGGATCGCGAGAAGGCCACTCTCGCCGAAGCATGGCAGCACCGTGGCTACCGTGCCGCACTGACTGCCGGCTTCGCCAATGGCTGGGCAACCTTTGGCCTGCGCAACTCCATCGTCCCGCTCTTCGCCGCGACCGCCTTTGTCGGATCCGGATGGGTGTTGGACTCCAGCCAGCTCGCCGGCGTTGCACTTGCCACATTCGCGGCCGGAAACGTCGCCGCGGTAATGATCTTCTCGCGTCGATCTGACCGTTTCGGACGACGACGTCCCATCATCATCGGGCTTGTGATCTCCGCGTTAGCAACAGGTCTGCTGGGGCTGGCACCGAACCCGCTGATGCTTCTGGTGCTCAGCGTGATCGCAGGTGCGGGCACGGGGTTGATGAACCCGGCGCAGCAGGCGGCGATCGCAGACATCGTCGGTTCCGGTCGCAACGGTGGGTCTGTGGTCTCGACCTTCCAGATGACACAGGACCTCGGTTCGATCATCGGTCCTCTGCTCGCCGGTTTCCTGGTGGACCAGTTGGGCTACTCCTGGGCCTTCGGGATCACCGGAGTGATCTTGATGATCGGCGCCCTGGCCTGGACCCGCGCTCCGGAGACACTGGAACCGGCAGGGGAACCGGCCAAGCCATGAGGTGAGTCTTCGACCCGAACAGAAACGGCTGAGGCCGGTTCCGCAAGCGAGATGCTTGCAGAACCGGCCTCAGCCGTTTCTAGAACAGAACCTTCCCTCGGTGTTACTCCGGGGGAGCGCCTGCAGTGGTCTTGCGTGAGCTGGCAGTCTCGAAGATGTAGGCATCTTCATCGTGCTCGGAGCGGTCGATGCCCACGGTCTCTACATCTGAGGTGACGCGGAAACCGATAGTGGCGTGGATTGCGTAAGCGATGATCGCGGTCATCACCACGGTGAAGACCAGGGTGACCAGCACTGCGACAATCTGTGAGCCCATCAGACCGAAACCGCCTCCGTAGAAGAGACCGCCGCGTTCGCCGTCGATCAGCTCGGCGCGGCCCAGCAGACCGATGGCCACGGTGCCCCAGAGACCGGCAACGAAGTGCAGGCCGACGACGTCAAGCGTGTCATCGAAGCCGAGCTTGTACTTCAGGCCGACGGCCAGGTAGCAGACGAAGCCTGCGATGGCGCCGATGATGATCGCACCGACCGGATCGACGTGAGCACAAGCCGGAGTGATGGCGACGAGGCCGGCGACGATACCGGAGGCTGCACCGAGGGCGGTGGGCTTCTCGCTGCGGACGCGCTGAGTGACCAACCAGACGACAAGTGCAGCAGCAGGTGCAAGGAGGGTGTTGACCCAGATCAGACCAGCTTCGCCGGCCTCGGCAGCTGCGCCACCGTTGAAGCCGAACCAGCCGAACCAAAGAAGTGAGGCGCCCAGCAGCACGAACGGTGTGTTGTGGGGGCGGTGTGAAGCGCGCTCGGTGAAGTTGCGACGCTTACCCAGGATCAGTGCCAGGACCAGTGCGGCCAGGCCGGCACACATGTGAACAACAAGACCACCGGCGTAGTCGACTGCCTCACCGACAGCGTCGCCGACGGCGCCACCCTCGCCGAGGAGTCCACCATCGCCCCAGACCATGAAGGCCAGCGGGCAGTAGACCAGGGTGACCCAGATGGGAACGAAGACCATCCAGGCGGAGAACTTGGCACGATCAGCGATCGCACCCGAGATGAGTGCAGTGGTGATGATGGCGAACGTGGCGCCGAAGCCGATGCCGATCAGACCCTCAGGTGCGTCATTGAGGGTGCTGTAGAGGCCGAAGTCAGTAGCGGGGTTTCCGAACAGGCCGCCGACTGATTCGCCACCGGCGATCGCGGAGCCCCAGAGGGCCCATACGACAGCGACGAGGCCCATGGCCCCGAAGCTCATCATCATCATGTTGATAGCGGACTTGGCCTGAGACAGACCGCCGTAGAAGAAGGCCAGGCCAGGCGTCATGAGCAGGACAAGCGCGCTTGCCA
>Ga0265798_10008045_pt1 | contig 13519 bp, 10 predicted proteins | sample P3T30metagenome_FD_192430 | JGI IMG/M metagenome (GOLD analysis project Ga0265798, IMG submission 192430) | Plant litter microbial communities from East Loma Ridge, Irvine, California - P3 T30 | ecosystem: Environmental > Terrestrial > Plant litter > Unclassified | place: USA: California...
CACCTGATAGTCGCGCGCGTACCAGTTGGCGCAGGATCCCGAATCCGACGTGACGATCGCGTTTGCCGGCAATCGCGGAGACATTTCCCACACCACCCGCTGCGGGTTGACCGGTTTGGCACTGGCCATCGCCCGTTCCTCCAGCGTCTCGTACCATTGGCGCATGCTGTCGATGATCCCGGACTGCCAGTCGCGATCGTCCTTTCGGTGAAGCAGTGGCAGCAATGCGCGCAACGTCTCAGCGGCATCGCCGTGAAGGTTCACTTCGACCGGGTAGCGCAATCCGAGCATCTCGGGCGCGATGTCGATCTGAACGGCACGGGCTTGACCGTCCTTGGGGAGGAACTCGGCCCAGGGAAAGCCGGTACCGACCATCAACAGCGTGTCGCAACCGTTCATCATGTCCGATGACGGCTTGGTGCCCAGCAGCCCGATCGCGCCTGTTACGAACGGGATATCGTCTGGCAGCACGTCCTTACCGAGCAGCGCCTTGGCAATGCCCGCGCCCAGCAGTTCGGCTACTTCCACCACCTCGTCGGCCGCGTCGCGCGCACCCGCTCCGATCAGTATGCCGACTTTTTTGCCTGCATTCAGTACTTCGGCCGCGGCAGCGAGATCGGCAGGGTACGGCAGAACGCGGGGCCGCGAATAGCCCGGTCCCGACCGTGTGAAGCCATGCTGGCGCGCGGGTTCTTCCCAGCTTTCGTCCTGAACGTCCTTGGGCAGGATCAGCACCGTGACGCCGTTGCGCGCCTTGGCGATTCGCACTCCCCGGTCGACCAGATGCCGCAACTGGGCGGGCGCCGCCATTTCCTGGACAAACTCAGCCACGTCTGCGAACATCCGGTCGAGGTTCAGCTCCTGCTGATAGCTTGCCCCGCGCACCGTCGTCTCTGCCTGTCCAGCGATCGCCAGCACCGGCATGTGATCCAGTTTGGCATCGTACAGCCCAGTGATGAGATGCGTCGCGCCCGGCCCGCCGGTGGACAGGCATACGCCCATTTCGCCGGTGAACTTGGCATGAGCGACTGCCATGAATGCCGCCATCTCCTCATGCCGAACCTGGATGAACTCGATCCCCTCGCCGGCTTTCTCCGCACGTTGCAGCGCGCCGAGCACGCCGTTGATCCCGTCGCCCGAATAGCCAAAGATGCGGGTGACGCCCCACGCCTTCAGCCGCTCGACGAAGAAGTCGCTAGTCAGTTTGGCCATGATGCTGATCCATCGGAAACGGGTTCAAGGAAAGTCTGCGAAGGGCACCCGAATGAGGGGGGACCGTATTTTCCATTCTAGAGTAGGTCGTCGATGCGGATCGGCAGGCGGCGGATGCGGCGGCCGGTCGCGTGATATACCGCGTTAGCGATGGCCGCGTTCATGCCGACGATGCCGATCTCGCCCAGCCCCTTGATGCCCAGCGGGTTCACGCGGTCATCCTGCTCGGGCACCATGATGACCTCGACCTTGGACACGTCGGCGTTCACGGGGATGTGATATTCCGACAAGTTGTCATTGACGTAGCGTGCGTGGACGGGATCGATCTCGGTCTTCTCCTCCAGCGCTGCGCCCAGTCCCCAGATCATGCCGCCCATATACTGGCTGTGCGCCGTCAGCGGGTTGACGATGGTGCCGGATGCGAAAGCACCGACCATGCGCGGCACGCGGATCTCGCAGGTAAGGCGGTGGACGCGCACCTCGACGAACTGTGCGCCGAACGCATAGGCGGTGACGTCCTTGCGCTGTGTCCCACGCGACATCGGCGGCTGGCCCTTGTAGAGTTTCTCCATAGAGTCCGGGCCGAGACCTTTGGGAATGTGCTCGGCATGAGCTTCGAGCGCGCCATGGCTGAGGCGGGCGACAGCGTCCTCTAAAGGCTCCGAGCCGCTTCCGGCTGCTATCAGCAGCCCATCCGACAGGGCCATGCTTCGCGGTTCCTTGCCAGCCAACGGGCTGTCGTTGCTGATCGAAGCGGCGTGAGCGATGCGCGCAATCAATTCATCGCACGCCTTTGCAATTGCGTGAGTGATCGTCGCGGTATGGCTGGAGCCAGCCGCGAGCGATGCCGGGGGCAGGGTCGTGTCGCCCATGTGGACCGCGACCTGCTCGATCTTGAGCCCCAGCTTGTGTGCCGCGGTGATCGCGGCAACGGTATAGGCGCCGGTGCCGATGTCGTGACCGGCCAGTTCCACCAGGCAATGGCCATCGGCGCGCAAGGTGACGCGGGCGGCCGTGGAAGCGATGTTCGACGGGTAGGCGGCCGACGCGCAGCCCCAGCCGATCAGCCAGTCGCCATCGCGCATCGAACCCGGCACCGGGTCTCGTCCTGTCCAGCCGAAGCGTTCGGCGCCTTGGTTCAGGCATTCGATGAGGTGGCGGCTGGAGAAAGGAAGGCCGGTCGCTGGATCGACCTGCGTGTCGTTGCGCCGCCTGAGTTCGATTGGGTCGAGGCCAAGCTTCTCCGCCAACTCGTCCATCGCGCATTCGAGCGCGAACATATAGGGCGTGTCGGGCGGCGCGCGCATGAAGCCGGGCGTATTACGGTCGGCGTGGACGATGTTCACTTTCGTCAGGATGTTGGGATAGCCGTACATCCGCGCTGTCGTGTCAGTGCCCGAGACGTTGTACTTACTTGGCCGGCTGGTTAGTTCCCAACCCTCGTGGCGCAGCGCGGTAAGCTTGCCGTCGCGCGTAGCACTGAGTTGAAGGTGATGGCGGGTTTCGGCGCGGTAGGTGGCGATGGTGAAGCCCTGATCGCGCGTCGCGACGAGCTTGACCGGGCGGTTGATCCGTCGTGCCGCGATGGCGATCCAGGCCGTGCGCGCGGTGGCGCCTCCCTTGGAGCCGAAGCCGCCGCCCACGAACTTCGACATGACGTGAAGATCTTCGGGATCAATGCCGATCTGCTGCGCGACGTTGGCGCGCAGCCCATAGACGAACTGGCTGGGTTCCCAGATCGTCAGCTTGCCTTCGCTCCATTCCGCGGTGGTGGTGAACAGCTCGATCGAATTGTGATGCTGGGTCGGCGTCTCGTACCACGCGTCGACGCTCACCTCCGCAGCGGCAAGCGCGCCTTCCGCATCGCCGACGTCGTAGTCATGGTGCTCGCCATCGTCGCGCACCTCTTCCTCGGCGCCCGGCGAGCCGAAGGTCGCCGAGGGCACGTCCCGTTCATAGTGCACGCGCACCCGAAAGGCGGCGTCGCGGGCGATCTCGTAGGTGTCCGCCAGGACGATGCCGATGATCTGGCCATCGTGCCAGATGCGGTCGTTCTCCATCGTAGTGGTGGTCTCGCCGCCCGATTGCTGGCGCGGTGGGTGGTCCTCGCCGCCGACATTCTCGTGCGTGAGGATATCGATAACGCCGGGCATGGACTTGGCCTCGTCGAGGTCGAAGCGCGCGATCCGCCCGCGCGCGATGGCCGACGTGACAAGGAAGGCCCAGGCCGGGTTTTTCACGGCCTCGTCGGACGGGTAGAGCGCGCGGCCCGAGACCTTGGCAGGCCCGTCGATACGGATGTGTGGCTGGCCGATCAGCGTGGTCATGCCGGCAGCTCCATTGCTTGCGTTTCGAGCAGCGCGCGCACCAGCGTGCGGCGTCCGAGTTCGATCTTGAACGCGACCTCGCCGTGTCCGACCGCGCCAAGGAGCGCCGCCTCGGCTGCTTCACGCGCCGTTGCCTCGTCGAGGCGTCGGCCAAGGAGCGCCGCTTCCGCCTCATGCGCACGCCACGGCTTGGTGGCGAGTCCGCCCAAACCAATCCGCACTGCGCGCACGGTGTCGCCGTCGAGGTCGAGCGCGACCGCCGCTGATGTGAGGGCGAAGTCGTAGGAAGCGCGGTCACGTACCTTCACGTAGCGTGATCGCCGCGTCCAGGCGCCGCCAGGCACCTTGAACCCGGTGATGAGATCGCCGGGCGTAAGGTTGGTCTCGATGTGCGGCGTGTCGCCCGGCAGGCGGTGAAGGTCTTCGAAGGGCAGCATGCGGTCGCGCCCATCGACCGAGAGCAGCTGCACCTCCGCGCCGAGCGCCACCAGCGCAACCGCGAGATCGCCGGGATAGTTGGCGATGCATGCGTCACTTGTGCCGAGCACCGCGAGCCGCCGGTTGCAGCCCTCCATCGCCGAGCAGCCGGTGCCGGGTTCGCGCTTGTTGCAGGCGTGGTAGCTCGTATCGCGAAAGTAGTTGCAGCGGGTGCGCTGGAGCACGTTGCCGCCAAGCGTCGCCATGTTGCGGAGTTGCGGGCTGGCGGCCTGCCACAGAGCGTCACGGATCATCGGGTAATCCTGCCGCACCGAGATGTCGTTCTCCGCCTGGCTCATGCGCACGAGCGCGCCAAGCCAAAGCCCGTCCTCCAGATCGACGATACGGCCATGCTCATCCCGCAAACCGGAGATGTCGATCAGCCGATCCGGCGTCATCACCTGCAGCTTCATCAGGTCGAACAGCGTGGTGCCGCCGGCGAGATACTGGGTGGAACTGCGGACATGTGCATCGGCGGACGTTGGCACCCCGCCCAGACCGATCGCCTCGACCGAGCTGGCGGCGCGTTCCAGAACGAACTCACGCATTAGCGATGCTCCGCAATTTGCGGTGCGGCCTGCTTCACTGCCGCTACGATCTTGGGATAGGCGGCGCACCGACACAGATTGCCGCTCATATACTCGCGGATCTCGCCATCGCTGTTGGCATGGCCTTCGCGCACGCAGGCGATGGCGGACATTATCTGGCCTGGGGTGCAGTATCCACATTGATAGGCGTCCTGCTCGACGAACGCCGCCTGCATGGGGTGCAATGGCTCGTCCTCTCCGGACAGCCCCTCGATAGTAGTGATCTCGCCCTCGGCAAGCGCGGCAAGCGTGAAGCAGGACAGAACGCGTTGCCCGTCGATCAGTACGGTGCACGCGCCGCACTGGCCCTGATCGCAGCCCTTCTTCGTGCCGGTCAGCCCCAGCACCTCGCGTAAGGCGTCGAGCAGCATGAGGCGGGGATCGACACCGAGCTGGTGGGTGTGTCCATTGACGTTCAGCGTGATGTTCATGGGCATACTCCTAGCCGGGCATCTTCAGGATGGGCTTGATCGTCGTGCCAGCGTCGCTGTCGTCAATCGCCTTGTTCACGTCGGCAAAGGCGTAGGTCTTCATGAGCTTCTCCACCGGAAAGCGCCCCTGCCGCTGCAGCTCCATCAGGCTTTCCAAGAACATCGGCGTCTGCCCACCGCCGCCCATCACGCCGATCACGCGCTTGCCATGCATCAGCACGTCCGGGTGGTTGAACTTGACGCTGGCAGTCATCTTGGCACCGCCGACCATGGCGCAGGTGCCAAGCGTGCCGAGGGCGGTGATGGCCTCTGCGACCAGGTTTGACCCGTCTGTTGCCTCGATGCTGTAATCGAGCCGGTCGCCGGTCAGTTCCTTCAGCTCGGCGACCGTATCCGCTCCGTGCTGGAGGCTGTGGGTCGCGCCGAGCTCACGCGCCAGCGCGAGGCGCTGCGGCTCCTTGTCGATGGCGATAATCCGGGTCGCGCCCGTCAGCCGCGCAGCCATAATCGCGGCAAGCCCGACATTGCCTGCGCCGAAAATGGCAATGCTGCTGGCCGGCAGTGGCTTCAGCTCATTCAGAATGGTGCCGGCGCCTGTCGAGATGCTGCACCCGTAGGGACCGGTGTTGTCGAGATCGATGCCGTCGGGCACGCGGGCAAGTTGGCGCTCGAGCGCCACGGTGTGCGTCGCCCATGAAGACTGTTGGAAGAAGCGCCCGGCGAGCTTCTCACCGTTAAGCCGCGTCATCCCGCCCGTGCCATCGAGCCGGTAGCCTGAGAAGACGAGTCCTTGACCCTTCTCGCAATAGCGCGGCTGCCCGCGACGGCAGCTGCGGCATTCGCCGCAAAAGGGAAAGCCGATCATCACCCGGTCGCCGGGCTTGAACGCCCTCACGTCTCGTCCAGTCGCCTCGACGATGCCGCAACCTTCGTGGCCGAGCACGCCGGGGGTGGGGTAGGGCTCGAGCCCGTGGATCGCGCCGCGATCGGTCCCGCACACGCCGCAACTCGAGATGCGGATCAGCACCTCGTCGTCGTAAGGCATGTCGAGTTCGACTTCCTCCAACTCAATGCGGCGACGGGTCAGCGTGCCGTCCGCTTTTTCCATCACGGCCGCGGTAATGCGCATGGGTCAGGTCCTCTCGCGTGTGGCGCTCGTCACAAGGCGGATCGCGCCAGCCTTCGCGTCGCTTTGGCAACGGTGCCGAAGACGAGGTGGGATGCGGCGGAACAGGCATGCGTCAATACGGGCGCGTCTACACGGCGGGCTGCCTAGGCTGGCAAGCGGCACGGCCGCTTCTTCGGTCAGCGCCGCAGCGGCGAGGCCGGACGGTGCACCGGCGGCAGTGGTCGCTTGTGGCCAGTACTCGGCAAGCACGCCGAAGCTGTAATGCGCCGCTTGGCCCGCAGCGTCCCTGCGAAAGGCCGAAGGAGCGGTCACGTGGCGGGTTCCAGCTCGACCTTGATCCAGCCGGGCTGGCGCTCATCGAACGCTTTGTAGGCATCTATCGCGCTGGTCATCGGCTCGGTCTGGGTCAGGATCTTGACGGGATCGAGCCTGCCCGAACGAACGTGATCGAGCAGCACGTCGTAGTAGCGGCGGTGGTTGCAATTCCCCATGCGGACGGTGACGTTCTTATTCATCGCCATGCCGATCGGAAACATGCGGTCCGTCGGCGGATAGACGCCGATAATCGAGATCGTGCCGCCCTTGGCGACGCACTCAACCGCCCAGTCGAGCGCTTGGCTGGGATTGTCGCCAGCGACGAAGTGCGACCCGTGCTTGTTGGCCATCGGTTCGATGACGTACTGCTCGACCGCCTCCTTGACCTTGCCAATCAGGCTAGGTGCGTCCGGGCCAATGTGGGCGTGCTGCGCGTCGACCCCGACTGCATCAATCACACGCCGCGCGCCGTCGCCATCGGTCAGTTTCAGCACCGCATCGGGTACGTCGACCTCGTCGAAGTTGATAACCTGCGCTCCTTGGCGCCGGGCCATGTCCAGCCGGTCGGGCAAGCGGTCGACCGCGATTACCTTGCCGCCCATCACAATCGCCGACGCGATCGCCATCTGTCCAACCGGACCGCAACCGAAAACGAGGACGTGGTCTCCCGGCTCTATCTCGGCCAGATCGGCGCCGAACCAGCCGGTCGGCAGGATGTCGCTGAGCATTATCGCCTGATCGTCGGTGATCTCGTCCGGCACGGGAACGAGGTTCGTATCTGCCCAAGGCGTGCGCGCCTTCTCCGCCTGCAGGCCCTTCAAATTGCCTGCAGCCTCCGGTCCGCCGAAAAACACGGTGCCCGCGCGCTTGCCCATTGGGTTAGCGTTGTCACATTGAGAAAAGAATCCGTTGTTGCAGAACTGGCAATGGCCGCAGCCGACGGTCGATGGGATGATAACTCGCTGGCCGACCCGGATCGTCTTCACCTCGGCCCCGACCGCTTCGACGATGCCAACGCCTTCGTGGCCGAGCACCTGGCCTTTCTTCATGCCGCTGAAGGTACCACGCACGAAGTGCAGGTCGGTACCGCAGATAGCGCTGGCGGTGAGCCGAACGATCGCGTCCGTAGGCTGTTCGACGGTGGGTTCGGGGACGTCGTCCAGGCGGATGTCACCGGTGCCGTGCCAACTACTGCTTTCATTGCCGTCAAACCTTTGACTGGAGTTTGTCAGCAGGAAGCGCAATTGGCGGCCTCCGGTTCCTTCTATAAAGCGATATCTATTTCTAGTTAACTTATATTTATAATGCAGGTTTCAGGCTAATCCATATTTCGGAAAATTATGCCAGCTATCTAATATTTCTCTATTTAAGTATATTCCTCGTTTGTCGTATTTCTTACCCATTATATCTCTCGCCAGAGAATCGCTACATCGATTGGCAAGTTAGATGCAAGTAACGTATGGAGGCTAGCGACTGAAGCTCGCACGAAGATAAATTCCTATGAGCATCTTCGGTACCACTAGTCATATCCTAAAGGCACCGTACTGCAAACGGGTGTTTCACACCGACTTGGAACTCGGGCAGTGGGGTAGGCAAGCGGTATCCCTTCAAGGTTCGTGCTATCAATGACACCGTTTCTGGAAGGTTAATCATCGCGACGGCGTCAGCAATGATCATGCCGTCCGAGGCATGTCGGTGATCGACGCGGTCACTGCCGTGACGTTTCGGATGTCTGATGCCTTCATCGCTGCCGCCATCAGATCGACGTTCGTCAGATCGCGGTAATCGATCCACCATTTGGCGTCGGTGACCTGGAGGCAAGCGTAACAGTCGGCGTCGCTGTCGGAATTTGTTAGCGCTGCGAGCCGCTTGGTCCTGATCGTCGAGGCCCAGCCGATTTGCCGATCGGTCCCAGTCAGCGGCGGAAGAGCAAGGTGTGAGACAGCGGCGCTACTTAACGCTGCCGCAGCGACCTCCTCAGCCCGCTTTTCCGCAACGAAGCAGTCGCGACAGGTAGTCGTCTTCAGCCACTTGGCCTTCCGTTCCTGCTGGCTTTCAAAGCCGGTGAGATGATGAGCCTGCTCATGACCGCAGGCGTGAATGATCCGCTGTTCCATGGCATGGATGATGCCCGTTCGTGGTTTGTGCGCAACGCCAATGAGTCAGGTTGAATCAGAATCGCGGCCACTGGTTAACGACTGAACGGGACAAATGTCCAGCCAACTAAGCTGGCGCAATGCCGGCAGTGTTCACCAGATCCGGGCCAACCAATGTGCCGATGAGCCGGACGCGCTTCTCTACCAGATCTACGGGGGTTCGATGCAATTCCAACTCATAGCCGCCACCGACATCGCGGCGAAGATAGAAGGCTCCGCCATCGCGGACCAAGGTGCCTATCTCATTGATCCGGGTACCAATCGCTACCATCGCTATGTCATCGCTCCGTTGATGATCATGCAAAACTGCGGGAGATCCTTGGGGCAGCCGATGCTCCTTGGTAGTCCCATGATCCTGCTAATTCGTTCCCGACCGGTCTCTAAAGACTGATATTCCGCCGCGCCATTTCAACGAATGCCATATCCCCAATTGGTGATCGGGGCTCGGCTTTAAAGATGTCGGCCAAATCGAGCAGATCCTCGTTGGAGCAGATCCTCGTTGGAGCAGATCCTCGTTGGAAAGGTCCGCGATCGAGGCTTCTATCTCGCCAAGGCGCCGCACCGCGTGATCGCCGCGATCGGCGACCCGCTCCATTCTCGTCTTGGGCATGTGGCCTTCTATCATAAACGTCGCGGGGGCGGGAGGGGCATTTACGGCCGGTTGGCTAAGGTGATTCGGCCAAAATGCCCGCTATCGGCAGGCGGAAGAAGCTTCTCTAACGGAGAACCGCAGCGCGTTCTGGCAGCAGATCCCAAAACGGCAGGAACGCAAAGCTTCGAAGAGTGAACGGCGCCATCACGGTGCATGCGGACCGTCCGCATTTGCGGTAAAACTGGTGGAAAGCCGCCGGTCCGTTTTCGGGCAGCGATCGGCGTAAGCGGACGTTCGTTCAGGCTGTGGGGTAGGGGGCCAATCAGCCGCTTTCTGGTGCTCTCCAGCCAAACGGTATGCGCTTGACAAACTACGGGTAACCCGTACATTTTCTGGCATGCAGTCGGTCATCGAAACCAATGCCTACCTTGCGGCGGCGAAGGACGTTGGCATGAGTGCCGAGGAGCAGCAGATGGTGGTCGATCTGATCGCTGCCAATCCGGAAGCCGGTGAGATCATGCCGGGGTGTGGCGGGGCCCGTAAGTTACGGGTGGCGCGGCCGGGCGGCGGTAAATCTGGCGGGTATCGGGTCATCACCTATTATGCGGGCATCGACGTGCCGACGTTCCTGCTGACCGTGTTTGGAAAAAACGAAAAGGCCAATCTCACCAAGGGTGAGCGAAATGCCCTTGCCGCTTTCACCAAGACGCTGACCGACAGCCTTAGGAGGAAAAAATGAAGAGTGCCTTCGACAAGATCGCAGCTGGCCTCGGTGACGCTATCGCTCATGCCAACGGGGAAACGGGTCGCGCAAGGGTAGCGGCGCCCATCGATGTGGCAGCGATCCGCAAACGTACGGGCAAGACACAGGATCAGTTCGCACGCGCGTACCATCTCCCACTGGGGACGGTGCGGGACTGGGAGCAGAGCCGCAGCCAGCCAGACGCGCCGGCGCGTGTCCTGTTGTCGCTGATCAAAGCCGAACCAGACACTATCGAGCAGCTCGTTCAGCGGGCGTAGCGTCCTGAACAAGAACGCAATAACGATGATGTTTGCCAGCAGAACGGCAAAGTGGCGGCAGCGTTCGACACGTGGGCCAGATGTTACCAAGAGAGCCCTATGCTACGCTTAATCCACACCGCAGACTGGCAGCTGGGTAAGCCGTACGGTCGCTTCGACAGCGACGTCCGCGCAGCGCTTAGCGAAGCGCGTTTTGACGCCATCGATGCGATCGGTAAGGCCGCGGCCGAGCATGACGCTGCGCATGTTCTGGTCGCTGGCGACGTCTTCGATACCGAGGGTCCAGAAGATCGCGTCATTGTGCAGGCAGTGTCGCGGATGCAGCGATATGCCTGCACGTGGTGGCTGCTCCCCGGCAATCACGACTTCGCCCGCAACAGCGGTCTGTGGGACCGTGTCCGCGGCAAAGGGGCGGCGAACATCCGCATCATCACCGAACCCGAGCCGTGCGAGTTGGAACCTGGACACTGGCTTCTGCCGGCACCGCTCACGCACCGGCACAACCTCGATGATCCAACAGCCTTGTTCGACGCGATGGAGACGCCCGGCGCGACACTGCGCATTGGCTTGGCCCATGGTTCGATCCGTGATTTTTCGTCGCGTGGCGAAGCGCAAAACCAGATCGCCCCCGACCGCGCCCAGCGTTCCAGCCTGGACTATCTTGCACTCGGCGACTGGCATGGGGCGCTACGGGTCGATGGGCGAACCTGGTATTCCGGCGCACCGGAAACAGATCGCTTCCAGCGAGACGAACCGGGATATGCCTTGCTCGTGGCGCTTGAGCCAGGCGTGGAGCCGGTCGTGTCACCAATCCGCACGGGCAGGTTCCAATGGCTGATGCGGGATTGGACGATCCCGGACGCGGATGGCTTCGTAGCCGAGTGCGATCGCCTGCTTGGCCCGATCGAACCGTCGGCAACGCTCCTGCAGCTGTCGCTGGCCGGTATCGTTAGCCTGTCCGACCGGATCGCGATCCTTGGCAGGCTCGACAATGACCTGCGTCATCGCCTGCGCCATCTGGCGGTTGCGGCAGATGATCTGGTCGGTCGGCCGAGCGAGCAGGATCTGGCAGATCTTCAGGTGGAGGGCATGATCGGAACCGCTGCAGCAAAACTGATGAGCATGATCGAGGTCGGGGGTAACGACAGCGTTACGGCCAAGCGGGCGCTCGAGCGCCTCTTCGTGGAATATCAGCGTGGACAGGACGCAGCATGAGCCTCAAGATCCGGCGCATCGCGCTGTCCAACTTCCGCAAGTTCCGTGATCCATTCGTTCTCGATGGGCTCACCGACGGCTTGAACGTCATCATCGAGCCCAACGAGACCGGCAAGTCGACACTGCTGGAAGCCATGCGCGCGGCCTTCTTCATTCGGCACAACACAGCCAACCGCCTGGCGCGCAGCTATGCGCCGCACGGCGAGTCGGTCGCCCCGCAGATCGAGATCGGCTTCGAGGCGAGAGGCGAGGAGTGGCAGGTCAGCAAGCGCTTCCTCAAAGGTGCGGCAGTCGAGGTACGTGGCCCGAACGGACGGGCACAAGGCGAAGATGCCGAAGCCCAGCTGCAGGCATTGCTCGGCGCGCGGCGTGACACGAGCCAAGCCGGCGACGCGGCTGCACACGGCGCGCTGGGGCTGCTTTGGGTAGGGCAGGCCCAGGCGCTCGAAGTCACCGCCCCGGGTGACATAGTCCGCGACAGCGTGCGCGCGACGCTGGAGGCGGAGGTCGGCACGATCATGGGCGGCGCAGCCTACCAGCGTGTCCGGCCCCGGATCGACAGCCAGTTCGCAGACTATTGGACCAACACCGGCCGGCCTAGTGGTCGGCAGACGGCAGCGCGCGCTGAGCATGACGCTGCCGAGAGCGCTGCGACGGAGGCGGCAACTCGGCTTGCCGCGCTCGAGCAGGGCTTCTCCGATCTTGAAGCCGCTCGGGCCAAGCTAAAGGTACTGGACCGTGATCTTGCCGATACGACGGACGCAGAACGACGAAAGGCACTGGTCGGTCAGATCGAAGTGGCGCGGTCCGCTGCGCAGTTGCGCGATACCAGGCGGGCCGAGCAAGGCCGCCTTGCTGATCAGGTCACGGGACTCGAGGATCTCACCGCGCGTCTCACCGATGCTCGGAAGGCTGTCAGCAACACGTCCGCAGCGCTTGACCTGGCGCGTGAGAAACGATCCGGCCTGGAAGAGGAATTGACCAGCACGCGTGAGCGAGCGGGTACGGCGCGAGATCGGCTGGCGACGGCACGCAACAACCGGCGCAACGCGCATGCCGCACTCGAGGCTGGCACCAAATCGGTTGCGGCGCGAGCACGCCACATCGAAGACGGCCGAGCCCGCCAGCGACACGCCGAACTGCTTCCGCTCGAAGCCGAACTGGAGGCAGCGCGTGAGCTTGGTAGGACCGTGATCCCGCCTAGCGTCCTGAAGGCGCTGGAGGAACGCGAACGCGCTGTCGACAAGGCGCGCGCGGCCGTCGAGGCCGGTGCGACCCGGGTCGAGTTCGCAGGCAATGTCAGCGGCGTTCGGATCGATGGAATGCCGGTTGAGCGCGGTGACCAGACGCTATCGCGTGAGACGCGCATCCAGCTTGGCGAGGCTGAGTTAATTATCCGACCGCCAGCGGGGCTGCAAAGCGCCGAGACGGCTCTCGCCAACGCCCGCGATGATCTGGGCGCCGCGTTGGCCGACCACGGGGTGACGAGTGTCGCCGACGCGCGGTCACGTAATGAGGTCGCACGTGATGCTGTTGCCAACGTGCGGACGCTTGAAGCGCGGATATCTGGAGTCACGCCGGCCGTGGCGTTGCTCGGTCTCGATGCCGGTGCTTCGGCCCTGAAGACCTTCATGGCAGGATTGCCGGAAAGAACTGAACGGGAGGGCGGTGAGGAAGGACCTGACGTCGACGCGCTGAGCGTGATCGCGGGGGAAGCGGACTCAGCGCTCGCAAGGGCGGAGGGTGTCGATGAGGCGGCGTCTGCCCAACTGCGCGAGCTGGAGGCGCGCAATGCGCCGCTGATGGTTCAGGCGGCTAGCGCAGAGCGTGATGCTGCCAACGCCGTAGCGCAGCTGGCTGCTCTGGAAGGAAAGCCTGAGGTGGATCGTCTGGATGAGGCTCTGCTGGATGCACGTCAGCGGGAAGCTGCCGCGCTGGTTAGTCTGCAGGACGCCGAACGTGCTGCGACAGCGCATGATGTAGCGGCGATCGAACGCCAGATCGGGGTGTTGGACAAACGTGTCGAGGTCGCCCGGACGCAGCGGATCGATCTGGAGA
>Ga0265798_10008046_pt1 | contig 13518 bp, 13 predicted proteins | sample P3T30metagenome_FD_192430 | JGI IMG/M metagenome (GOLD analysis project Ga0265798, IMG submission 192430) | Plant litter microbial communities from East Loma Ridge, Irvine, California - P3 T30 | ecosystem: Environmental > Terrestrial > Plant litter > Unclassified | place: USA: California...
TGACCGAGGCCCCGGCGCGCAGCGGCCGGCCCGGCGGACCGGTCATATAGGCCAGGCCGCCCATCATCTGCACCACTTCGTCGAGCGCCAGCCGGTTTTCGTAAGGCCCCGGCAGGAAACCCTTGTGCGAGGCATAGATCAGGCCCGGGCAGTCCTGCGACAGGGTGGCGTAGTCGAGCCCGAGCTTGGTCATCAGGCCGGGCCGGAAGTTCTCGATCACGATGTCGCTGTCGCAGATCAGCTCTTTCGCGCCCGCCAGGCCCTGCGGGGTCTGGATGTCGAGCACGACGCTCTTCTTGTTGCGGTTGAAAGTGCGGAAGAAGCCGAGGCCGACGCCGGACATGGTGCGGGTCTTGTCGCCCGAGGGCGGCTCGATCTTGATCACTTCGGCGCCGAGGTCGGCCAGGATCATGCCGCAGGTCGGCCCCATGACCATGTGGCTGAATTCGATGACACGCACGCCGGCAAGCGGCAGTGGCGGATGGGATGGTTCTTGGGTGCTCATGGCGGTTCCGTTCAGGCGAAGGCGGGGGTGGGTTGTTTCGGCAGGCCGGCCAGGTGCAGCGCGCCGTGCAGCGTCTCGCCGGCCAGCCAGCCGGCGACTTTGGCGCGCAGCGCCAGCAGGCGCGCGATGTCGATGCCGGTGTCGACGTCCATGCTGGCCAGCATATAGGCCAGGTCTTCGGTGGCCGCGTTGCCGCTGGCGCCCGGCGCGTGCGGACAGCCGCCGATGCCGGCCAGCGAGGCGTCGAAGCGCGTCACGCCGGCCTCCAGCGCCGCGTAGGCATTGGCCAGCGCCATGCCGCGCGTGTCGTGGAAGTGGCCGCAGCAGAAGCGGTCGCCGGCGATCGCGATGGCGCGCTCGCACAGGTCGGCCACGGCGCGCGGATTGGCGTAGCCGACCGTGTCGGCCAGGCTCACGCGGTCGGCGCCGGCGTCCAGCAGTGCCTGCATCAGGCGCAGCACTTCGTCCTGCTTGACCTCGCCCTGCAGGGTGCAGCCGAAGGCGGTGCCAACCCCGCCCTCGATCAGCGTGCTCGAACCGGCGGCGTCGCGCGCGGCGCGGATGCGGGCCAGTTCGGCCACTACCTCGTCCGGCGTCTTGCGCAGATTGGCCACGCTGTGCTGGTGGCTGGCCGACAGCGGCAGGATCATCAGGTGTGCTTTTCCCTCGATGGCGCGCTCGGCGCCTTTCAGGTTCGGCACCAGCACCGAGGCGCGCAGCCCCGGCAAGGTATGGGCGAAGTCGAGCAGCTCGCCCGTATCGGCCAGCTGCGGCAGCAGCCGCGCCGGTACGAAGGAGCCGACTTCGATTTCGCGCTGGCCGGCTGCGTAGGCTTCGGCGATCCAGGTTTTTTTATGCTCGGTGGGCATGATGGTGGCGATGCTCTGCAAGCCGTCGCGCAGGCCGACCTCGCGCACGATGGCGTGCGTGGGAAACTGAGGCATGGTGGTGTCCTTGTTGGGTCGCCTAGGCGATTTTCTTGAGTTCGGTGGCGAAGACGCGGCCACGCTCGGCGTAGTGAACGGCGTTGCGGCGCAAGCCGGCCAGTTCTTCTTCGCCCAAGATGCGCAGCACCTTGGCCGGGCTGCCGACGATCAGAGAGTGGTCGGGAAACTCCTTGCGCTCGGTGACCAGGGCGCCGGCGCCAACCAGGCAGCCGCGCCCGATGCGCGCGCCGTTCAGGATCACCGCGCCGATGCCGACCAGGCTGTCCGCACCGATGCTGCAGCCGTGCAGCATGGCCTGGTGGCCGACGGTGACGCCGGCCGCGATATGCAGGGGGAAGCCGGGATCGGCATGCAGCACCGCGCCTTCCTGGATATTGGTGCCGGCCTCGATGCGGATCGGTTCATTGTCGCCGCGGATCACGACGCCGTACCAGATGCTGCAATCGGCGCCGATGCTGACGTCGCCGATGACGGTGGCGCTGTCCGCGATCCAGGCGGCGGGGTCGACCTGCGGCGCGACGCCGGAGAGTTCGTAGAGTGGCATGGAAAAGTCCTTGTCTCCTGCGCCGTTGATGAAATAGGCAACCGTGGCGCTTGATTCGAGTATAGGACTGTCCGTTTTGGCGCACAGCGGCACTTTGGAAGCACATACATTCCGATCTGGAATTTCTCGACGCTTGGCAGCGACGACCCAGCTCACACGGCGTCCACCTTGCCGCGCAGTTGCGCGACCGTGCGCACGCCGCTCAGGGCCAGCGCCAGCGCCAGGTCGTCGCCCAGGATGCGCAGCGCGTGGCGCACACCAGGCTCGCCGGCCGCCGCCAGCCCATACAGGGTCGGGCGGCCCAGCTGCACCGCATCGGCGCCCAGGGCCAGGGCCTTGGCGGCATCGGCGCCGCAGCGAAAACCGCTGTCGATCAGGATATCGAGCGGCGCGCCGGCGCGCGCCTCGACCAGGCGCGGCAGGGTTTCGATGGTCGACGGCGCGCCGTCGAGCTGGCGGCCGCCATGGTTGGACACGACCACCCCATCGACGCCGGCGCCGATCGCCTGCCGCACGTGTTCCGGCGCGCTCACGCCCTTGATGACCAGCTTGCCCTGCCACTGGCTGCGCAGCCAGGCCAGGTCGTCCCAGCTGATCGCCTTGCTGATCTGCTGTTGCAGCACCTGGGCGATGGTCTGCCCGGCCCCGGGTCGGCCAGCGAATTCGGCGAACAGGCGCAGGGTCGGGGTGCCGGCGCCGAGCATCTGGATTGCCCAGCCGGGATGCAGCGCAGTATCGACCAGGTTGCGCGCGCTCCAGCGAAACGGCAGCGAGAAGCCGTTGCGGATATCGCGATTGCGGCGCCCGGCGACCGGGGTGTCGACCGTCACCTGCAACACGCTGAAGCCGCTGGCGCGCACCCGATCGAGCAGCGCCGCGATCATCGCCCGGTCGCGGAACAGGTAGAGCTGGAACCAGCGCAATGGGCCGGCGGCGGCGCTGACGGTGTCCAAGCCGGCGGTGGCGGCGGTGCTCATCACGAACGGCACCCCTTCGGCCCTGGCCGCGCGCGCGACGCAACTGTCGCCGTGCGGCCAGAAGGCGCCGTTCAAGCCGGTCGGGCCGATCACAAAAGGCATGGCCAGCCGCTCTCCCAGGACCGTGGTCGACAGGTCGATGTCGGACACGTCGGCCATGATCTCGGGCCGCAGCAGGAAGCGTTCAAAGGCGCTGCGGTTGCGGCGCGCGGTGGCTTCATCGCCCGAGGCGCCGTCGATGTAGTCGAACACCATGCGCGGCAGGCGCGCCTGCGCCAACCGGCGCAGGTCGTCGATGCTGGCGGCGCGCGCCAGGCGTCGTGCGGCGCCGCTCATCGGGCGCGCAGCCCACTGGCGCGCACCACGTCAGCGGCGCTGCGGGCCTCGTCGGCCAGCATCTTCTGGAACGCTTCCGGGGTGCTGCCGACCGCGGTCGTGCCCATCGCTTCCAGGCGCGCCCGCAGTTGCGGATCGCCCAGCGCCTTGGCCGACTCGCGCTGGAGCAGCGCGATCACTTGCGGCGGCGTGCCCTTGGGGACGAACAGGCCCAGCCAGGTCATGTGCGCATAACCGGGCAAGCCGCTTTCGGCCACGGTTGGCACCTCGGGCAGGCCGGGCCAGCGCTCGGGCGAGGTTACCGCCAGCGGCACCAGCTTGCCGCCTTTCAGGTGCCCCATGGCCGCCGCCAGGGTCGAGGTCACCAGCGGCACCTGGCCGCCCATCACGTCGGTCAGCGACGGGCCCGCACCCTTGTAGGGCGCGTGCACCAGCGCGATCTTGTGCCCGTGCGCGAACATCTCCATCGCGATCTGGCTGGGAAAGCCGATGCCCGGGCTGCCATACACGATACGCCCGGGGCTGGCGCGGGCGCGCTCGACCAGTTCCTTGAGCGAACGGAACGGCGCATTGGTCGCCGCCACGAACACCGAAGGGCCGCGCGTCAGTTCGGTGACCGGCGCGAAGTCATCCAGCTGGTACGGTGGTTTCGCGAACAGCAACAGGTTGATCGTGTGATTGTTCCCGCTCAGGAGCAGCGTGTAGCCGTCGGCGGGCGATTTTGCGACCGCCACCGTGGCGATATTGCCGCCACCGCCGCCCTTGTTCTCGACCACCACCGGCTGGCCGAGGGCGGCGCCGAGACGCTCGCCGATCATGCGCGCGATGGCGTCCCCGCTGCCGCCCGGGGCCGACGGCACCACGATCCGGATCGGCTTGTCGGGATAGGCGGCATAGGATGGCGCGGCCGCGAGCAACAGGCTGGCTGTCGCAAGAATATGCTGGAATGGACGAACGACGGGCATGGCTGTCTCCTTGATATTATGGGTTGGTCTTGCTCACGCCGGTTGTGCGACCGGCAGGACGAACACGGCCTGGCCTTCCCCGAGGCGGATGACTTCCGCCTCGGAGTAACCCAGTTCCGCAAGCACCTCGGCGGTGTGCTCGCCATACAGCGGCGCGCCGCGCCGGGTCACGCCGTCGCCATGCGAAAACTTGATCGGGCAACCGAGGGCGGTGACGGTGCCGGCTACCGGATGGTCGACCTCGACCAGCATGCCGCGCGCTTTCACCTGGGGGTCGTCCAGCACCTGGCCCATCGACTTGACCGGCCCGGCCGGCACCCCCGCCAGCTCGAATTCGGCGACCCAGGTGTCGGTGTCGCGCTTGCCGAGCAGCGCCGACATCTCGGCCACCAGCGCCTCGCGGTGGCGCATGCGCGCGCCATTGGTCGCGAAGCGCGCGTCGACCAGCAGGTCGGGCCGGCCCAGTACTCCGGCGGTGCGTTCCCAGTTGGCCTGGCTGATCGCGCCGATATTGATCCAGCCGTCGCGCGTCGGGAACGCCTGGTAGGGTGCGGCGACCGGGTGCGCGGAGCCCATCGGCCCGGCCGAGACGCCGGTGGCCAGCGCCAGCGCGGCCGGCCAGTAGGTATGCGCCAGCGAGGCTTCGAGCAGCGAAGTATCGACATACTGGCCATGACCGGTGCGCAGGCGCTCGATATACGCGGCCAGCACGCCGGTGGCGGCCAGGATGCCGGCCGTGACGTCGCCCACCGGCACGCCGACCTTGACCGGCGGGCGGCCCGGCCCCTCGCCCGTCAATCCCATCAGGCCCGACATGCCCTGCGAAATCAGGTCGTAGCCGGCGCGGTTGGCGTACGGCCCGGTGGTGCCGAAGCCGGTGATCTTGCAGTAGATCAGGCCGGGATTGGCGAGCCGCAGCGCCGCGTAGTCCAGGCCCAGCTTTTCCATGGTGCCGGGCCGGTAGTTCTCGACCACGATGTCGGCCGTCGCCAGCAGGCGCCGCACCACTTGCACACCCTCCGGCGTCTTGAGGTTGACGGCGATGCCGCGCTTGTTGCGGTTCAGGATCATGAACGACGCCGATTCGCCATTGATCTCGGGCGGCGTGGTGCGGCGGGTATCGTCGCCGCCGGGCAGCTTCTCGACCTTGATCACGTCGGCGCCAAGGTCGGCCAGCAGCAGGCCGCCGACCGGGCCGGCCATCACGTGCGCCAGTTCCACCACGCGCAGGCCGGCGAGCGGCCCTTTACCAGTCATCGTCATGCTCATTTCCCTTCGAAGTCGGGTTCGGTCTTGGCCAGGAAGGCCGCGAAACCGGTGTGGTAGTCGCGCGTGTCGAAGCAGGCATAGCCCTCGGCGATGTCGGCAGCGTCCAGTGGCATGCCGGAGCGCAGGCGCGCGATGAAGCGCTTGTGCCAGCGCGCCGCCAGCGGGGCTCCGGCGCAGATGCGGCCGACGCTGGCGCTGACCTCTTCGTCAAAGTCGTCCGCTGCGACGCTGCGGTTGACCACGCCCTTGGCGAGGGCCTCGGCGGCGCCGATGATGCGGCCTTCGAGCAGCAGTTCGGCCGCCGTCACGTGGCCGACCAGGCGCACCAGCCCTTCCAGCTCGGCGTAGGCGAGCGTCGCGCCCAGGCGCGCGATCGGGACGCCAAAGCGGCTGTCGTCGCTGCAGATCCTCAGGTCGCAGAAGGCGGCCAGCTCGAGCGCGCCGCCAACGCAGGCGCCGCGGATCGCCGCCAGGGTCGGGACCGGGCAGTCGCGCACCGCATGCATGGCGCGGTGGCCATGCTGCGCGAATGCCAGCGCCTGGTCGTACGAGGCGCGCAGGGTGGCGAACTCGCCGATCTCGGCGCCGCTGCCGAATGCCTCGTCGCCGGCGCCGCGCAACACGATGCAGCGCAGGTCGCTGCGCGCCGACAGGGCCAGCACGGCGTCGCCCATGGCGATCCACATCGCCTGGCTCATGGCGTTGCGCTTGGCGGGATTGTCGATGGTGATGGTGGCGACAGGGCCGTCCTGCGCGACCTGGATGGTGCCGATCATGGGGTGCTTTCGAAGTGTCCGGAACACCAGTCTAGGGCGATCAGGTATTCGAAAAAAATAGGGTTTGCGACTGCCGTCATAAGCAAATCCTTTGACTGGCGGCGGCGCCGATGGGATGATCGGGCCCATGAAACTTCGCCAGCTCGAGTATTTCGTCCGGATCATCGACACCGGCAGCATCACGCGCGCCTCGAAATCGCTGCACGTGGCGCAGCCCGCGCTCAGCCAGCAGATCAGCCAGCTGGAGGAAGAACTGGGGGTCAAGCTGATGGCGCGCACCGTGCGCGGCGTGAGCGCCACCGAAGCGGGTCTCGCCGTCTATCACCAGGCCAAGTTGATCCTCAAGCAGGTCGAGGCGACCGCCCTGGTGGCGCGCCAGGCCGAACTGGGGCCGGCCGGCACCGTGACCATCGGCCTGCCGTGGACGGTGGCCGCCGTGGTCGGCCTGCCGCTCCTGGCCCAGGTCAGGGCCACGCTCAAGTCGGTGCGGCTCGAGATCGTCGAGGGCCCGAGCGCGGTGCTGGCCAAGCTGCTGGCCGAAGGCAAGCTCGAAGTCGCGGTGTTGTTCGACGATCCGGCCGGCAGCGGGATCGACATGCGCCCTCTGCTCAGCGAGTCGCTGTACTTCGTTGGGCGGCGCGGTTCGCTCGAGGGGCGTAGCAGGATCGAGCTGGCCGAGGTCGGCGCCTTCCCCCTGCTGCTCATGAGCCGCCCGAACGGCATCCGCGAACTGGTCGACAGCCGGCTGGCGCTGGCCGGCGTGCAGCCGCAGGTGGTGGCCGAGATCAATTCGCCGTCGCTGCTGATGGAAGCGGTCAAGGCGGGGATCGGCTACGCCGTGCTGCCCGCGTCCGGGATCGAGGACAGCCTGCGCGCGGGGCTGGTCGATGCGCTCGAGCTGGAGGGAGGGGGCTTGCAACGCACGGTCTGTATCGGCACCTCGCGCATGTTCGTGCTGTCGCTGGCGGCCGAACACGTGATCGCGGCGCTTGCCGAATTGATGGTCGGGGCGGTGGAATCGGGGCGGTGGAGTGCTACGTTAACGCCAGCGCGAATTGGCGCTTGATCCGGCACCGCGGGCCGGGCCCCGGCGCCGGACGACTCAGCTGCCGCTGTCGACTCAATCGTCGCCCAGAGATTCCCAATCTTCATGTTCAATGGGCTCGTCAACCGACAGGTCCCATACCATGGAATGCTGCTGAATCTCGAACCATTCATTGAACATCTTGAGCGTGCGCTTCTGCGGCCACCAGGACTCTTCGGTGTACCACTCCATCAAGAACCTTTCAAAGAACATCTTCCAGCGACCCTGGATCCAGCGCGCCGATTCTTCCGGTTCGTCGAAGTGCGGGATCAGGAAAGCATCCTGGTCATGGCGGATTTGCGCGAGCGTGAAGTCCAGCGGATTCGAGTCGACGCTCAGGATCCAATCCAGGGCCGGCTGCCGTGGCAGCAAGACGACCAGGTTGCGGTTTATTGTGAATCGAGGGGTTTCTTGCATAGGCCAAAAAATATCAATATTCGTGGTGACGCTACGGATGTCAGCGAATCGCAAGCCGGTAGCAGGAGAGTGAAGTGTAATCCCTACCGCCTAGGCAGGCCAGCACTGTCGCTCGCCGAGCTGCCGATACCGCGCAGCGCACCCTGAAAGCCCCTCATACGCCATGCGCGATGCACGGCGGCGGATGACGCAGCGCCTCGCCCATCAAGCCCATCGCATGCTCGATCTGGTAGCGGTCCGCCGCGCCGCCGACGCAGACCCGTACCGCCTCCGGCGCGCCGGCCGCACCACCCACCGCGAAGGCATCGCTGGCCACCACGGCCACGCCGGCGTCGGCCAGCATGGCGGCGAATTCGCGGCGGTCCCACGGCGGGGGCAAACGCAGCCAGAGGTGGAAGCCATCCGGCACCGCGTCATAGCTGCCGGCCGGTAGCGCCCGGGTTGCGATCTTGTGGCGCACCGCGCACTCCTTGCGGATCGCGGCCAGCATCAGGTCGGCCGTGCCGTCGCGGATCCAGCGCGTCGCCAGCGCGGCGGTGATCGGCGACACCATCATGGTGGTGGCCCGGATCGCCGCCGCCAGGCGGGTCGCGTAGTGCAGGTCGGGCGCCACCAGGAAGCCGACCCGTAGGCCGGCGCCGATGCACTTGGCCAGGCCGGCAATGTAGAAGGTGATATCGGGCGCCATGCTGGCCAGCGTGGGCGGCCCGGAACGCGGCAGGAAGCCATAGGCGTCGTCCTCGATGATGGCCACGCCATGGAAGCGCGCGACGTCGGCCAGCACCTGGCGCCGCGCCGCCGAGATTACCGCCGTGGTCGGGTTGAGCAGGGTCGGATTGCAGTACAGCGCCTTGGGGGCATATTGCGCGCAGGCGGCGGCGAAGGCGACGGCGTCGATGCCCTCGCTGTCCATCGGCAGTCCGACCAGCTTCAGGCCAAGCTGGCCGGCCAGCGCCCGCAAACCCGGATAGGTCAGCTCCTCGCAGCAGATGACCGAGCCGGGAGGCGCCAGCGTCGCCAGCACCGCCAGCAAGGCGCACTGCGCCCCCGGCGCCACCAGCACCCGCTCGACGGGCGCCACCAGGCCGCGCCGGCGCAGCCACAGGGCGCCGGCCTCGCGGTCGTCGCTGGAACCGCAGAAATCCTGGTAGCGCAGCAGGTCCGGCAACCTGGCGCCGACTTCCGCGTAGCCGGCGCGCATCAGTGCCACCAGCTCGGCCGATTGCGGCTCGGGCGGCATATTCATCGACAGGTCGATGTTGGGCCGCCCTTCGACCGCGCGCGGGATGGCCGGGCGCCGCTTGCCGCACACGAAAGTGCCGCGCCCCACCGTCGAGTCGACCAGGCCGCGCCGCTGCGCTTCGCCATAGGCGCGGGCGACCGTCGTGAAGTCGATCCCCAGCGCCTCGGCCAGCTTGCGCTGGGCCGGCAGGCGCTGCTCCGGCGGCAGGCGGCCGGTGGTGATGTCGTCGGCGATCGCACCGGCGATCTGGAGGTAGACCGGCGCCCCGCTCTTCTTCAGCTTGGGCATCCATCCTTGCAGTTTCTTGCTCATGCCTGTCGATTTCCTTGTCACCGTTTCAGGGAGCCGCGCTCACCAGGATCGCGCAGTCGCACCAGCATGATGCGGCAAGACGCACCGGCCATGGCTCGCTGCAAATCGCTTTGTATGGAGCGATTGAATGGACGCGTTCAACCGCGCCGAAATACGTCCCGTCCACTTCCGGCGCGTGCAAGTCCCGTGCCATAGACGGGTACGCGGGTCGCCTCTCGATTGACCGCAAACCATTCCATACAAACCTTCCCGAAGCGGCGATTGATTGGCACACGCCATGCATTCAATCTCATCATCCATGTCCAGGAGGTCAGCATGATGAGCGAACTGCCCCTTTCCTTCTCGCCCAGCGAATTCCGGGTGAAATGGGTCACCCTGCCGTGGGAAGCGGTCCAGGCCCACCGATTGCGGCGCGCCGTGTTCTGCGACGAGCAGCGCATCTTCGCGCATGACGACCGTGACGAAGTCGACGAGCGGGCCCAGTTGCTGGTGGCCTTGTCATGCATTGCCGGCATCCCCGACCAGGTGATCGGCACCGTCAGGATCCACGACGAGGGCGCAGGCTTGTGGTTCGGTTCACGCCTGGCCGTGGATGTCGCCTGGCGCAGTCACGCACGCCTGGGAATCACCCTGATTCGCCTGGCCGTCAGCAGCGCCCGCGCGCGTGGCTGCCAGGTGTTCCGCGCGCATGTGCAAAGCCAGAACGTGCCGCTGTTCGAACGTCTCGACTGGCAGGTGCTGCACGAAGAGACGCTGATGGGGCGTCCGCACCACCTGATGCAGGCAAACCTCGCCAGTTACCCACCCTGTCATACCCCGGGCGCCGGATTCGCCGGCCTGGCCAGCAGCGCGCAGCGCAGCCGCCCGACACCCGTCCCCCTACCTGAAGGAGCACCCGCATGAACTCCCCCGCCATACCCGCCCTTGCCTCCCGCTACGACGTCGTGATCGTGGGCGGGGGCCAGGCCGGGCTCTCGATGAGTTATTACCTGCAGCAGGCCGGCATCGAGCACATCGTCTTCGAGAAGCATCGCCAGGCGCATGCCTGGCGCAGCCAGCGCTGGGATGCGTTCTCGCTGGTGACGCCCAACTGGCAATGCCAGCTTCCCGGTCACCCTTACGACGGCGACGATCCGCATGGCTTCATGCGGCGCGAGCAGATCGTCGACTACCTCGACCGCTTCATCGCCAAGGTCGATGCGCCGGTGCGGGAAGGCGTCGAGGTGCGCCAGGTCACGCCGTTACCAGGCGGCGGCTTCCAGGTCGTCACCAGCGCCGGCGAGACCCATGCCGGCCAGGTGGTGGTGGCATCCGGCTGCTACCAGGAGCCGATCGTGCCGCGCAGCGCCGAGCGGCTCCCAAGCGACATCGTCCAATTGCATTCGGCCGACTACCGCAACGCCGGCGCCATGCCCGAGGGTGCGGTGCTGGTAGTGGGCTCCGGTCAATCCGGCGCCCAGATCGCCGAAGACCTGCACCTGGCCGGCAGGCAGGTCCACCTGGCCACCGGCGACGCGCCGCGCTGCGCGCGCTTCTACCGCGGCCGCGACGTCGTCGACTGGCTGGCCGACATGGGTTACTACGATAAATCGGTGGCCGAGCACCCGCTGCGCGAGGGCGTGCGCGACAACACCAACCACTATGTGACCGGGCGCGATGGCGGGCGCGATATCGACCTGCGCGCGTTCGCGCTGCAGGGCATGCGGCTTTACGGGGCACTGAACGGCGTCGAAGGGCAGCAGGTGTCATTTGCGCCGAACCTGAAGGCCAACCTGGACGGGGCCGACGCCGTGTACAAGCGCATCAACGCGTCGATCGACAGCTGGATCGACGCCCAGGGCATTGCCGCGCCGCCTGCCGACGTCTACATCCCGCCGTGGGAACCGGAAGCCGAGTGCGAGCAGATCGACCTGCGCCAACAGGGAATCGTCGCGGTGATCTGGTGCATCGGCTTCCGTCCCGATTTCAGCTGGGTGAATGCGCGCGTGTTCAACGGCCGTGGGCTGCCGGTCCATGCGCGTGGCGTCAGCGGACAAGCTGGCCTGTATTTCCTGGGCCTGCCGTGGCTGCACACCTGGGGCTCGGGACGTTTCTCGGGTGTGGCGCGCGATGCCGAATTCCTGGCCACGCACATCGTCGACGCGGCAGGCTGCGGTGAGCCCGCGCGCATGCGCGCATGAACCGCCACAGTGCGCGATGGCGTGGCATGCACGCACCGGCGCGATGCATGGCGCGCACGCGCCACGAAGGGCCAGGCGGCCAGATTGAATGGACGACTTGAATGGATGGCAAGCAGGCGCCAAGCATCAGGCCGGCCTCACTCCCAGGCCAGCAGCAACTTGATCGGAAATCGCTCCATTCAATCAGGCCGCATCGGCACATTGACTGGCACGGCAAATGCAATCAATCCCCGTGTGCGGACACCCGGTCCGCCACCTTTCAACCAGCAGACAGGAGCGAACCATGCCAGCAGTGAACCAACCCATGCACAAGAACGGCGACTTCTTCGTGGACTATGAAGAAAAGCTGTTCGAGGACGTCAAGGCGAAACCGGGCGAGAAGGCACTGGTGACGTTCCACACCGTCGCGTTCGAGGGGTCGATCGGTTTCGTCAACCTGTTGCAAGCCACGCGCCTGCAACGCAAGGGCTACGAAACCTCGGTGCTGCTGTACGGCCCCGGCGTCACCCTGGGCATCCAGCGCGGCTTTCCGACCCTCGGCGACGAAGCCTTCCCGGGCCACCAGAACTACGCCAAGCAGATCATGAAGTTCATGGCCGAAGGCGGCAAGGTGTATGCCTGCCGCTTCGCGCTGCAGGCGCTGTACGGCCATGGCGAGCCGTCACTGATCGAAGGCATCCGCCCGATCGCGCCGCAGGACGTGCTCGACCTGAAGCTGCTGCACCTGCGCGACAACGCGGTCGTCATCGACACCTGGACCTTGTGATCCCCGGAGGGCGACGCCATGAATCGATCGAACAGGATAGTGCGAGCCGCAGCGGTGCAGATTTCTCCAGACCTGGACAGCGCAGACGGCACCCTGGCCAAGGTGTGCGAGGCGATCGCGTCCAGCGCCGCCCAGGGCGCCCAGTTGGTGGTGTTCCCGGAGACCTTCGTCCCTTACTATCCCTACTTTTCCTTCATCCAGCCGCCCTTCGAGCAAGGCCCCGACCATCTGCTGCTGTACGAGCGCGCCGTAGCGGTGCCAGGCCCGGTGACCCACGCGGTCGGCGCCGCTGCGCGCCGCCACGGCGTGGTGGTGGTGCTCGGCGTGAACGAGCGCGATCACGGTTCGCTGTACAACACGCAGCTGGTATTCGATGCCGACGGCGCGCTGGTACTCAAGCGGCGCAAGATCACCCCCACCTACCACGAGCGGATGGTGTGGGGCCAGGGCGACGCCAGCGGCCTGAAAGTGGTCGACACCGCCGTTGGCCGCCTCGGCGCGCTGGCTTGCTGGGAGCACTACAACCCGCTGGCCCGCTACGCCTTGATGACCCAGCACGAGGAAATCCACTGCGCCCAGTTTCCCGGCTCGATGGTCGGGCAAATCTTCGCCGACCAGATGGAAGTCACCATCCGCCACCACGCCCTCGAGTCGGGCTGCTTCGTGGTCAACGCCACCGGCTGGCTCACCGACGCCCAGATCGCATCGATCACGCCCGATCCGGCACGCCAGAAAGCCTTGCGCGGCGGCTGCTGCACGGCGATCGTCTCACCAGAAGGGAAACTGCTGGCCGAGCCGCTGCGCAGCGGCGAAGGCATCCTGGTCGCCGACCTCGATATGGCCTTGATCACCAAGCGCAAGCGCATGATGGATTCGGTCGGCCACTATGCGCGCCCGGAACTGCTCAGTCTTGCGATCGACCCGCGCCCGGCGGCGACCGTACATGCGGCGCCCAAGCAATCGGCGGGCGACACCCCCGAACAACCCCAGCCAGCGACGGAGCCACAATGAACCAGACCAACCAGAACCTGATCGCCGAACTGCAGTCGGTGGGCATGCGCCTCGCCGACCCCGGCGCCGGCGCCCCCAGCCGGCGCGGCGGCGCCGGCCCGACCGACCACAAGGCGGTGACGATCGACGGCCATACCGTCATGATTCCGGTCCACACCGCCAGTTCGTGGAGTGCGCCCTATGTCG
>Ga0265798_10008049_pt1 | contig 13514 bp, 10 predicted proteins | sample P3T30metagenome_FD_192430 | JGI IMG/M metagenome (GOLD analysis project Ga0265798, IMG submission 192430) | Plant litter microbial communities from East Loma Ridge, Irvine, California - P3 T30 | ecosystem: Environmental > Terrestrial > Plant litter > Unclassified | place: USA: California...
GAATCAATTTCTTGTTTCTTGCCTCAGAGATTACTTTTTCCTGGAAGCCTGTCTGTTCGTCAATCTCTACAAGGAATGACTGGCCCTGCTCGATGTCTTCATAAGCTACCTTACCGGTAAACTCAGAAATAATAACACCATTATACGGGTCCCACTTACATATTGTTGCACCTTTTTCTACTACGTCTCCATCTTTTACAAAGATGCTTGAACCGTAAGGAATATTGTGCGTGTTTAGTACTATGCCAGTATTAACGTCAACAAGTTTAAGCTCTGTAGAACGAGATACCACGATATCTGTTTCTTCGCCTTCTGTGTTTTCGCCTTTAACTGTTTTAAGATCTTCAATTTCAAGACGACCGGCAAAACGTGTTATAATGCTTGACTCTTCAGATATACCACCCGCAACACCACCTACGTGGAAGGTACGTAGCGTAAGCTGAGTACCCGGCTCACCAATAGACTGTGCGGCAATTACACCTACAGCTTCACCTCTTTGGGTCATTTTACCGGTAGCAAGGTTACGTCCATAACATTTTGCACAAATACCTTTAGTAGCCTCGCATGTTAGTGGAGATCTAACCTCTACCCTTTCTATCGGGGCAGCGTTAATAATCTTAACTTCTGCTTCAGTAATTTGCTCACCCGCTCTTACAAGCACTTCGTTTGTAAGTGGGTTAATAACATCCTGAAGTGCCACGCGGCCAAGTATCCTTTCGCCAAGTGTTTCTACAATCTCTTCATTTTTCTTAAGTGCACTTACCTCAATACCACGTAGTGTACCACAGTCTACAGAGTTAACAATAACGTCTTGAGAAACGTCATGCAGCCTCCTTGTAAGGTAACCGGCATCGGCTGTTTTAAGAGCCGTATCCGCAAGACCTTTACGGGCACCGTGGGTAGAGATAAAGTACTCAAGAATCGAAAGGCCTTCCTTAAAGTTGGAAAGGATTGGGTTTTCGATAATTTCACCACCACCGGCAGTTGATTTTTTAGGCTTAGCCATCAAACCACGCATACCTGTAAGCTGGCGTATCTGCTCTTTACTACCCCTTGCACCAGAGTCAAGCATCATGTACACCGAGTTGAAGCCCTGCTGGTCTTCGCGGATGTTTTTCATGGCAAGCTCTGTAAGCGTGGCGTTAGTAGAGGTCCATACGTCAATTACCTGGTTGTAACGCTCATTGTTAGTGATAAGACCCATGTTATAGCTGGCAGAAATTGTGTCAACTTTTTCATTGGCATCATCAATAAGCTCTTGTTTTTTAGCCGGGATCATAATATCACCTAAGCTGAATGAAAGACCACCCCTAAAGGCGAACTTGTAGCCCATGTCTTTCATGTTATCAAGAAACGCCGCCGTTGTAGGTACATCTGTAACACTTAATATCTTACCAATAATATCTCTAAGAGATTTTTTGGTCAATACTTCGTTAATGTATCCTGCAGCTTCTGGTACCACTTCATTAAACAATACCCTACCGGCTGTAGTCTGGATTATTTTGTAAACCAGTTCGCCTTCTTCATTAAAGTCTTTAGCACGAATTTTAACGCGGGCGTTAAGCTCCAGCTTTTCTTCGTTTAGGGCAATATTCACTTCTTCCGCAGAATAGAATGTAAGGTCCTGACCTTTAATTTTTCTATCTTCAGTAGTAAGGCGCTCTTTGGTCATGTAGTACAGACCCAAAACCATGTCTTGAGAAGGTACTGTGATAGGAGCACCATTTGCCGGGTTAAGGATATTGTGCGAAGCAAGCATTAACAGCTGTGCCTCAAGTATAGCCTCTGGCCCAAGCGGAAGGTGAACCGCCATCTGGTCACCATCAAAGTCGGCATTAAATGCCGTACATACTAACGGGTGCAGCTGGATAGCTTTTCCTTCTATAAGTTTAGGCTGGAATGCCTGTATACCTAACCTGTGAAGGGTTGGTGCCCTGTTTAATAGTACCGGGTGACCTTTGATTACATTTTCAAGGATATCCCAAACTACAGGTTCTTTTTTGTCAATTATTTTTTTAGCCGACTTAACCGTTTTAACGATACCGCGCTCTATAAGCTTACGGATAACAAACGGCTTGTAAAGCTCGGCTGCCATATCTTTTGGCAAACCGCACTCAAACAATTTCATTTCTGGTCCAACAACAATTACCGAACGTGCAGAATAGTCAACACGTTTACCAAGAAGGTTTTGACGGAAACGGCCTTGTTTACCTTTAAGTGAATCTGAAAGCGATTTAAGCGGCCTGTTAGATTCTGTTTTAACAGCAGATGCTTTCCTTGTATTGTCAAAAAGTGAATCTACAGATTCCTGTAGCATACGCTTTTCGTTACGAAGGATAACTTCAGGAGCTTTAATCTCCATTAGCCTTTTAAGACGATTGTTACGAATGATAACCCTACGGTAAAGGTCATTAAGGTCAGACGTAGCAAAACGGCCACCATCAAGCGGCACAAGAGGACGAAGCTCTGGTGGGATAACAGGTATAACCTTAAGTATCATCCACTCAGGGCGGTTTTCCCTATTTGTGTTACTTTCACGGAACGACTCAACAACCTGTAGCCTTTTAAGGGCCTCAGTTTTACGTTGTTTAGATGTTTCATTATTAGCACTGTGGCGCAATTGGTATGATAATGCATCAAGGTCTATCCTGGCAAGCAGGTCCATAATACATTCTGCACCCATTTTAGCAATAAACTTGTTAGGATCAGTATCATCAAGGTACTGATTTTCAAGCGGAAGGCTATCCTGAATGTTAATAAACTCTTCTTCTGTAAGGAAGTCAAGCCTGTTTAGTGATTCTCCTTCAGCACCTTTAGCAATACCGGCCTGTATAACCACATACCTTTCATAGTATATGATCATGTCTAATTTTTTAGACGGAAGGCCAAGGATATAACCAATTTTGTTAGGCAATGAACGGAAATACCATATATGTGCAATAGGCACCACAAGATTAATGTGGCCTACCCTGTCGCGGCGAACTTTTTTCTCGGTAACTTCAACACCGCATCGGTCACAAACAATTCCTTTATATCGAATCCTTTTATATTTACCGCATGCACATTCAAAGTCCTTTACAGGACCAAAAATACGCTCGCAGAAAAGGCCGTCCCTCTCTGGTTTGTGAGTACGATAGTTAATGGTTTCAGGCTTTAAAACCTCACCCCTTGATTCAGCAAGGATAGACTCAGGCGAAGCAAGGCCTATAGAAATCTTGTTGAACCTTTTTACGGTATTTTTATCTTTTAATCTTGTCATGATATGTAATCTACCAATTTATTAAAAAGTATAGAAAGGGAGTGGCGCAAGGCACCACTCCCATAGAATTATTCTTCTAATCTGATGTCTAAGCCAAGGCCTTTAAGTTCATGCATCAATACATTGAACGATTCTGGCAATCCTGGTTCTGGCATAGTCTCTCCCTTAACGATAGATTCGTAAGTTTTAGCCCTGCCTATTACGTCATCCGATTTAACAGTCAGTATTTCCCTAAGTGTGCTTGACGCACCGTAGGCTTCAAGAGCCCAAACCTCCATCTCTCCAAAACGCTGACCACCAAACTGTGCTTTACCTCCTAGAGGCTGCTGTGTGATTAACGAGTATGGACCGATAGAACGTGCGTGCATCTTATCATCAACCATGTGACCCAGTTTAAGCATGTAGATAACACCTACAGTTGCCGCCTGGTGAAAACGCTCGCCTGTACCACCATCATATAGGTAAGTATGGCCAAAGCGCGGTATTGCTGCCTCATCGGTAAGCTCATTAATCTGGTCTAACGTTGCACCGTCAAAAATAGGCGTTGCATATGTTCTGCCCAGTTTAAGGCCTGCCCAACCAAGTACCGTTTCATAAATCTGACCAATGTTCATACGCGATGGTACGCCCAGTGGGTTAAGAACGATATCTACAGGTGTACCATCCTCAAGGAACGGCATATCTTCCTGGCGTACAATCTTGGCAACAATACCTTTGTTACCGTGACGGCCCGCCATTTTATCACCCACTTTAAGCTTACGCTTCTTGGCAATATAAACTTTAGCAAGCTTAAGGATACCACTTGGTAGTTCATCACCCACAGTAATTGTGAATTTCTCTCTCCTTAGCGCGCCCTGAAGGTCGTTAAGTTTAATTTTATAGTTGTGGATAAGGTCGTTAACCATTGCATTGGTTTCATCATCCGTAGTCCACTGGCCTTTTGTTAAGTGAGCAAAATCTTCAACAGCATAAAGCATCTTCTGGGTATATTTTTTACCTTTAGGTAGCACTTCTTCGCCAAGGTCATTCATAACTCCCTGAGACGTTTTACCATTTACAATCTCGAACAACTTTTCAATAAGCCTGTCTTTAAGCTCCACAAACTTAACTTCAAAGTCAGTTTCCAGTTTACCTAAATCATCTTTATCTTTTGTACGCTTACGTTTATCTTTTACGGCACGCGCAAATAGTTTTTTATCAAGAACCACACCATGAAGTGATGGAGATGCTTTTAAAGATGCATCTTTAACATCACCAGCTTTATCGCCAAAAATGGCGCGAAGCAGTTTTTCTTCCGGTGTTGGGTCAGATTCACCTTTCGGAGTAATCTTACCAATAAGGATATCGCCAGGTTTAACCTCTGCACCAATCCTGATCATACCGTTCTCATCAAGGTCTTTAGTAGCCTCTTCAGAAACGTTAGGTATATCATTAGTAAGCTCTTCGTTACCCAGTTTAGTATCCCTTACTTCAAGAGAATAGTCATCAACGTGGATAGATGTAAAAATATCATCACGAACTACTTTTTCAGAAATAACGATAGCATCCTCAAAGTTATAACCTTTCCATGGCATAAATGCTACTTGTAGGTTACGGCCAAGAGCAAGCTCACCGTTTTGCGTAGCATAGCCCTCGCAAAGAACCTGGCCTGGCACTACCCTGTCTCCCCTTCTTACGATAGGTTTAAGGTTAATGCTTGTGCTTTGGTTGGTTTTCCTGAACTTGATAAGCTGGTACGTTTTCTCGTCCGGATCAAAGCTTACGCTACGCTCACGGTCGGTCCTGTCATATTTAATTGTAACCTGGTTGGCGTCTACATACTCAACAGTACCATGCCCTTCAGCATTTATAAGTACCCTTGAGTCAGAAGCTACCTGGCGCTCCAATCCTGTACCCACAATTGGGGCTTCAGGACGTAAAAGAGGAACCGCCTGGCGCATCATGTTAGATCCCATCAACGCACGGTTAGCATCATCATGTTCCAGGAATGGAATAAGCGATGCCGATATAGATGCAATCTGGTTAGGCGCAACGTCAGTATAATGAACCGCTGTAGGCTCAAGTACCGGGAAGTCACCCTCCTCACGAGCAATTACTTTTTCTGCAGTAATCACACCATCGTCATCCATCTCAATATTAGCCTGAGCAATCAGCTTACCTTCTTCTTCTTCAGCGCTTAAGTAAATAGGTTCAGATACTAAATCTACTTTACCGTTAGTTACCTTGCGGTACGGTGTTTCGATAAAGCCCATGCCGTTTACTTTAGCATATACACCTAACGAAGAGATAAGACCAATGTTTGGTCCCTCCGGAGTTTCGATAGGACAAAGGCGTCCGTAGTGCGTATAGTGAACATCTCGAACCTCAAAGCCCGCCCTTTCACGGCTAAGACCACCTGGCCCTAGTGCTGATAGCCTACGCTTGTGCGTAATCTCGGCAAGAGGGTTAGTCTGGTCCATAAACTGCGAAAGCTGGTTGGTACCAAAGAACGAGTTAATAACCGATGACAAGGTTTTAGCATTAATAAGGTCAATCGGTGTAAATACCTCATTGTCCCTTACGTTCATACGCTCACGGATAGTCCTGGCCATACGGGCAAGACCTACGCCAAACTGAGCTGATAGCTGCTCGCCTACAGTTCTTACCCTACGGTTAGAAAGGTGGTCAATATCATCAATCTCAGCTTTAGAGTTTATAAGCTCTATAAGGTATTTAACTATAGTAATGATATCCTCTTTGGTAAGCACCTGCTTATCCATAGGAATTTCAAGATTAAGTTTTTTGTTCATCCTGTAACGGCCTACATCACCAAGGTTGTAACGTTGGTCTGAGAAGAACAATTTATCTATAATGCCACGAGCCGTTTCCTCATCAGGTGGTTCTGCATTACGCAGCTGACGATAAATGTGCTCTACAGCTTCTTTTTCAGAGTTTGTAGGGTCTTTTTGCAGCGTGTTGTGGATAATTGCATAGTCTGCCTGATTGTTATCCTCTTTGTGCAACAAGATCGTTTTTACATTAGAATCAATAATCTCCTCAACGTTATCTTTATCGATAAGGGTATCACGATCTAATATAATCTCATTACGCTCAATAGATACAACTTCGCCAGTATCCTCATCCACAAAGTCTTCATGCCATGTGTTTAGCACACGCGCAGCAAGCCTCCTGCCGATATATTTTTTAAGACCTGTTTTAGAAACTTTAATTTCTTCGGCAAGGTCAAATATCTCAAGGATATCCTTATCCCTTTCAAAACCAATGGCACGGAATAGTGTAGTTACAGGAAGTTTCTTCTTCCTGTCTATGTAAGCATACATAACATTGTTGATGTCTGTAGCAAATTCTATCCATGACCCTTTAAAAGGAATTACCCTTGCAGAGTATAGTTTTGTTCCGTTTGCGTGGAACGACTGGCCAAAGAATACGCCGGGCGAACGGTGAAGCTGCGATACAACTACACGCTCAGCACCGTTGATAACAAAAGTACCACTTGGTGTCATGTAAGGAATAGTACCTAAGTACACATCCTGTACAATTGTTTCAAAATCTTCATGTTCAGGGTCAGTACAATACAATTTAAGCCTTGCCTTAAGCGGCACGCTATATGTAAGGCCCCTGTCTATACACTCTTCAATTGTATAACGTGGCGGATCAACAAAATAATCAAGGAACTCCAATACAAACTGATTGCGTGTATCAGTAATCGGAAAGTTTTCCATGAAGGTGTTATAAAGACCTTCGTTGCCTCTTTCATCCGATTTTGTTTCAAGCTGGAAAAAATCCCTGAACGATTTAACCTGGATATCCAGGAAGTCCGGGTAGCTTGGGATGTTTTTTGTTGAGGCAAAATTTAATCTTTCAGTCTGATTTGTTATCATCAATGGACAAAATTTTGATTAAAAAATGTAATAATGGGCGTATAAAATGTTATTATACGAAAAATGGTTTAGGCCTTTGAGATTATCTCAAGGCCTAAACCTAAGGTTTTAAACCGATGTAAGCTTATTTAAGCTCAACAACAGCTCCAGCTTCTTCTAGAGATTTTTTAAGACCTTCAGCCTCATCTTTAGAGATACCTTCTTTTACGTTTGCAGGAGCACCGTCTACAAGATCTTTAGCTTCTTTAAGACCTAGGCCTGTAAGTTCTTTTACCGCTTTAACAACAGCAAGTTTAGAAGCACCAGCCTCTTTAAGAACAACTGTAAATTCAGTTTGCTCTTCAGCAGCAGGAGCATCTCCACCAGCAGCAGGGCCAGCAAAAGCTACAGCAGCAGCTGCAGGCTCGATACCATATTCATCTTTAAGTATTGTAGCAAGTTCGTTAACTTCTTTAACAGTAAGGTTAACTAGTTGTTCTGCGAATTGTTTTAAATCTGCCATTTTTTCTATCGTTTTAAATAGTTTGTAATATATAATTCATTAAGTGCGTTCTCGCGGGATTGTTATCTTTCTGATAACGTTTTAACAAGGCCTGCAATAGTATTACCGCCTGATTTAAGGGCAGAAATAACGTTTTTAGCAGGAGATTGAAGAAGACCGATGATTTCGCCGATAACTTCTTGTTTAGATTTAAGAGATACAAGGGCATCCAGCTGGTTGTCTCCAATAAATACTGCCTCGTGGATGTAAGCACCCTTTAATACAGGTTTATCAGATCTCTTGCGGAACTCCTTTATAATCTTTGCAGGTGCGTTACCGTCTTCTGCAATAAGTATAGCTGTATTACCTTTAAGAACTGTAGGCAGGTCGCTATAGTTGTTATCAGAACTTTCCATTGCTTTTTCAAGCAGGGTATTCTTAACAACCTCAAGCTTAATACCTGCTTTAAAGCAAGCCCTTCTAAGGTTTGAAGTAGTCTCTGCATTCAGGCCCGAAATATCAGCAACGTAAACTACGTTTGATGTGGCTAACTGAGCAGTTAATTCTTCAATAACTCTTGATTTTTCTTCTTTAGTCATAATAAAAATTATTTACTACCAATTATACCGCCTTAGGGTCTAAAGCAATAGCAGGGCTCATAGTACTAGATATGTGAATACCTTTAATGTAAGTACCTTTAGCCGCAACTGGTTTCATTTTAATTAATGTTTGTATAATTTCGTGGGCGTTTTCAGCAATTTTGTCAGCATCAAAAGAGATTCTGCCAATACCTGCATGAACAATACCAGTTTTATCAACTTTAAAGTCAATTTTACCAGCTTTAACCTCTTGTACAGCCTTACCTACTTCCATAGTAACTGTACCGGTCTTAGGGTTTGGCATAAGGCCACGAGGACCCAATATCCTACCTAAAGGACCAAGTTTACCCATAACAGCAGGCATAGTGATGATAACATCAACATCTGTCCAACCGTCTTTAATTTTTTGAAGGTAATCGTCAAGACCGATAAAGTCAGCACCAGCAGCTTTAGCTTCTGCTTCTTTATCCGGAGTTACAAGGGCAAGAACCCTTACATCTTTACCTGTACCGTGCGGAAGTGTAACAACACCCCTTACCATCTGGTTTGCTTTCCTTGGGTCTACACCCAGGCGCACTGCGATATCAACTGATTCGTCAAATTTAGCAGAAGCAACTGTTTTGATTAATGCAGAAGCATCTTTCAAAGAATACAGTTTATTCTTTTCAATTTTAGAAGCAGCGTCTTTCTGTTTTTTTGTCAATTTTGCCATTTCTTTGTCTTTTTACGATTAAAAAGGAGCTGTTCCTGATACGGTTATACCCATAGACCTTGCTGTACCGGCAACCATGCTCATTGCTTTCTCGATTGTGAAAGCATTTAGGTCTGCCATTTTGTCTTCAGCAATAGCCCTGATCTGATCCCAGGTAACGCTTGCTACTTTCTTACGGTTTGGTTCTCCTGAACCTGACTTTAGTTTAGCGGCATCCATAAGCTGGATAGCAGCCGGTGGCGTTTTAACAACAAACTCAAAAGATTTGTCTTTGTACACAGTAATTTGTACAGGTAAAACTTTGCCGGGTTTATCCTGGGTTCTAGCATTAAATTGCTTACAGAATTCCATGATGTTAACACCAGCAGCTCCCAAAGCAGGTCCAACCGGTGGCGACGGGTTCGCAGCACCTCCCTTAACTTGTAGTTTAACTACTTTACTAATTTCTTTAGCCATTTCTTTTAAAAGATTTAGCACAACTTCAATTGGAAGCGAAGTATGTGATTTATAATAAGTGTAACAGAATTATACTTTTTCAACCTGCATAAAACTTAGCTCAAGCGGAGTCTTTCTTCCAAAGATCTTCACCATAACTTCAAGCTTACGCTTTTCTTCATTAACTTTTTCTACAGTACCATTAAAGCCGTTAAAAGGCCCATCGATAACTTTTATAGTTTCGCCTATTGTAAAAGGTATAGAAACACTATCTGTTTTAACAGCCAGCTCATCAACTTTACCAAGCATCCTGTTAACCTCAGAAAGCCTTAACGGAACAGCATCTCCACCTTTAGTTTCGCCAAGAAAACCGATAACACCGGTAATTGACTTTATTATGTGAGGAACTTCACCGGTAAGGTTAGCTTCAACCATTACATAGCCAGGAAAATATACCCTGTCTTTGCTTATTTTTTTTCCATCGCGCACCTGCACTACTTTTTCTGTAGGTACAAGCACTTGAGATACGTAGTCAGATAAACCGGCTTTGCTTATTTCAGTATCAATATAGTTCTTAACCTTATTTTCCTGACCGCTTACCGCCCTTACTACATACCATTTCTTGACATTGTTATCAGTCATCGTAATAAATTAGTTTTTAAGTAACGAATATATTTTTGCTACAATAACTTCAAAACCCTTGTCTATACCAAAGGTAACCAGGGCAAATATTACCGAAAAAACAGCCACAATAATGGTTAAGCGTTGCACTTCTGCCCACTCCGGCCATGTTACATTGTCTTTCAGCTCTACAAATGCATCTGATATATAGTTGGTAATCTTTGCCATTGTTTTTCTTTTTTGCACGGGTGGAGGGATTCGAACCCCCATCAACGGTTTTGGAGACCGCTATTCTACCCTTGAACTACACCCGTTTGTTAAAAACCAGCCGATACCGCAGTACCGGACTGGTTTTTTATTTTAAAATCTCTTAATTAAGAAAGTATTTCAGTAACCTGACCGGCACCTACTGTACGACCACCTTCACGGATAGCGAAACGAAGACCTACACTTAGAGCGATTGGGCTAAGTAGTTGCACCTCGATAGTAAGGTTGTCCCCAGGCATAACCATCTCAACACCTTCAGGTAGAGAAATAGTACCTGTTACGTCAGTTGTACGAACGTAGAACTGAGGACGGTAGTTGTTATGGAATGGAGTGTGACGTCCACCTTCTTCTTTTTTAAGGATGTAAACTTCAGCTTTAAAGTGAGCGTGAGGCTTAACAGATCCTGGCTTGATGATAACCATACCACGACGGATATCTTCCTTAGCAATACCCCTTAGAAGGATACCTGCGTTATCTCCAGCCTCACCCCTATCAAGGATTTGACGGAACATCTCGATACCTGTAATAGTAGAAGTTAGTTTCTCAGCACCCATACCAATGATCTCAACTGCATCACCTGTGTTAGCAATACCTGTTTCGATACGGCCTGTTGCAACAGTACCACGACCAGTAATCGTGAATACATCTTCAACTGGCATAAGGAATGGTTTCTCGATATCACGAGCAGGAAGCTCAATCCATGTATCAACTGCAGCCATTAGCTCAAGTACAGTATCAACCCATTTTTGCTCACCGTTAAGTGCACCAAGAGCAGAACCCTGGATAACTGGACCGTTATCACCATCATACTGATAGAAAGACAATAGGTCACGGATTTCCATTTCAACTAGCTCAAGAAGCTCAGCATCATCAACCATGTCTACTTTATTCATAAACACAACCATACGAGGAACACCTACCTGACGACCAAGAAGGATGTGCTCACGAGTTTGTGGCATTGGACCATCTGTAGCTGCAACCACAAGAATTGCACCGTCCATCTGGGCAGCACCTGTAACCATGTTCTTAACGTAGTCAGCGTGACCTGGACAGTCAACGTGAGCGTAGTGACGGTTAGCAGTAGCGTACTCTACGTGAGATGTATTAATAGTAATACCCCTTTCTTTTTCTTCAGGAGCATTGTCAATTTGGTCAAATGATTTAGCCTCAGAATAACCAGCATCAGCCAATACCTTAGTAATAGCAGCAGTTAGTGTAGTTTTACCGTGGTCAACGTGCCCGATTGTACCTATGTTAAGGTGCGGCTTCGACCTATCAAAAGTTTCCTTTGCCATGATTTAATAATTTAATCTTAGTTTATAATTAGTGTTCAAATTCTTCTAAACGTTGAGCCAATGACGGGAATTGAACCCGTGACCTCTTCCTTACCAAGGAAGCACTCTACCCCTGAGCTACACCGGCCTTTTTCTTTATTTCAAATCCTGAATTCTAAAACTTTGAATTGTGCACATCCATCATTTAAAATCATTATCGAAAAAAGATAGTGGGGAGAGCAGGATTCGAACCTGCGAAGATTTCTCAACGGATTTACAGTCCGTCCTCGTTGGCCGCTTGAGTATCTCCCCTAACCTTTAATTTTCAGTTGTTTATCAAAAAACAATATTGAGCCGATAGAGGGACTCGAACCCACGACCTGCTGATTACAAATCAGCTGCTCTAGCCAACTGAGCTACACCGGCGACTTCAATAAAAAAGTCCGCTATTTCTAACGGACTGCAAATGTATAGAATTTATTTTTTAATCAAAACATTTTCCTAAAAAAATTTTAAATTAAGAACGTGCCCTGATTTTTTGCTTCCTTTTCATTAGCAAACGCTCCATGCTATCAGCAGCAAGCTCTACGGCCTCTTCAAAAGTTTTACATTGCTTTTTAACAACAAACTCATCTCCCGGCACTATAATTTTAATCTCTGCTATTTTATTTTGTTTTTCACTGGTGTTATCAAGCTTAAAGAAAACATCAGAATTTACCACCTTATCATAATACTTCTCGAGTTTATCCAATCTTTCCTGAACATAGCCAACCAATTTCATGTCAACTGCAAAGTTAACTGCATGAACGTTTACTTTCATAATAAAAATATTTTGTGGTTAAACAACTTTAGGAGCTACCTTGATTACGCGGATGAGCATTCTTATACACCTTTTTAAGCTCAGCAAGGCTGCTATGGGTATATATTTGTGTAGATGACAAACTCGCGTGCCCTAATAATTCCTTTACTGAATTTAAATCGGCTCCGTTATTTAAAAGGTGTGTTGCAAAAGTATGCCTTAGTATGTGCGGGCTCTTTTTTACCTTACCGGAGACAACACTAAAGTAACTATTTATTAACCTATACACAAAAGATTCGCTTATTTTTTTTCCGGCCGCACTTAAAATTAACACATCAACATCTACAATATTTTTTAGGGTTTGCCTTTTTTGCAAATACCCCTCTATAAGACCAGCAGTACTATCAAGCACCGGCAGCAGACGCTCTTTATTACGCTTACCCAAAACCTTTAAGGTTTTATTAGAAACATCAAACGAAAACAGCTTTAAACCGATAAGCTCGGCACGCCGGATTCCCGTGGTGTAAAACAGCTCTATTATCAATCTATCCCTCACACCAGAAAAATCATCAGGATACTCATTAAAATCAATTACCGCTGTAAGCTCCTTTTCAGAAAACGGCACCTGTACCTTTTTCTCTATTTTTAGCGACTTATGCTTTTGCAAGGGGTTAACCTCTATCTGTTTAGACTTTAAAAGGAACCTATAAAACGATTTAAGCGAAGACATTTTGCGGTTAACCGACGTGTTAGCAATACCATCTTCAACAAGTTGCACTACCCAGCCCCTAATCTGGCTGTAATTCACTTCTTCTAAAACAGCACCATCATCGTCACGTTTTATAAACCGTTCAAAAGCAACAACATCATCAATATAGGCGCGCAGCGTGAGCGGAGAATAATTCTTCTCCTTAATTAAATAGTCAGTATAAGCCTTTTTACTTTCAACCATAAAAAAAACCGTTAACAGCAAAGATAAACTTTTGCTGCCAACGGTAATTATTTTTAAACCTGGAAATTAATTAGTTCTCTGCTGAGTCCCTTAATCCCTGGATATAGGCTGCTTTTTGAACTTCAACCCTTCTGCTTACAGATGGTTTAATGAAAGCTGAACGCCTTCTTAGTTGACGAACAACTCCTGTTTTGTCGAATTTACGTTTGTAACGCTTTAGCGCTCTGTCGATAT
>Ga0265798_10008050_pt1 | contig 13514 bp, 19 predicted proteins | sample P3T30metagenome_FD_192430 | JGI IMG/M metagenome (GOLD analysis project Ga0265798, IMG submission 192430) | Plant litter microbial communities from East Loma Ridge, Irvine, California - P3 T30 | ecosystem: Environmental > Terrestrial > Plant litter > Unclassified | place: USA: California...
TCCGACACGCTCTCAGGACCATGACTTCCCGAAACCACCTCGAAAAGGTCCAGCTCAAGTTCATCGACACTGCTTCCAAGCGAGGTCACACCAACTGGCAGACTATCGGAGAGAAGAACCAGTTCCTTGGACAGAGGAAGATCAAGTCTACTGCTTAAGTGGATTGATTGGATATGTAGTCGTATGCTCTATTCATGCATGTATGACACATGCGGCGCCAGCTTCTGTTCGTTCATAGCTTACTCATCCTTGACCTGTCTTGACCGCTACCTGTCTTTGACCTATTTTGATTCCTGCTCGGTTGACTGTCTCTTTCGCATCCGATAATCGTTATTGCTCCGCCGCAGGAAGAATCGCGTCTTCGGAATTCCCCCGCGGCTATTCTGCAGCTGACGTCAATCTACGCAATCTAATCGGTCTCTCCTCCACCCCCCTCCATCCTTCAATTGCTCATTGTCCCCACTCCTCACTAAATGCATGCTGCAATCAATCGCAATAACCATCGCAGTCCGGAGCCTACGAGTATCCATCGGAATATCCGATGCACGTTCCTTTGTCCCTTTGAGCCTAATGATCTGACGTGACTACTTCGGTCGCCGAGCAATTCTGACTGTGCATCATCGTCGTCATCCAGCCGGTAGTCCGTAAAACGCGTAAGCACCCAGTATCCTTTATATTCTAGCGTTCATCGTGCTCTGTTCTCTCCATCACTTTCAACCTCGAACAACCATGAGATTGATTCAATTGGCAGCTTTGTTGCCTCTGGCAATCGCTGCTCCTACCAAGCAAGATTCGATCCCAGAATTATCGATTTCCGAATGGTCATCGATCCAATCTTCTTTTGTCGATTCCGTTCGATCGCTATCTAGTTGGTCCTGGTCCGCTGCTCAGGAAGTCGTTGGCGAGTTTGACAACGTCAAGGGAGAGACTGGAGAGGAGAGGACGATCTGGCAACAATTGAAGGCTGATCCTCACTCTTTTTCCAAGATCGTCAAGTTGATCGAGGTATGTATAATTCCACTTGGGATTGTTGAGGTACTAATGAGTAGTTTGAGGGACATGCTAAGGATGTGCTCGATAACAAGGACATGAGCATTACATTCTTTGTGAGTGCCTCGAACATTAACATCTCGATCTGACAACTGCTGATACCTAGGCTCCCAACAACGATGCCTTGACTCCTCCCGATCACCATCACGGTCACCACCATCACCACGATGATGACGATGAGCTCCTTGCATCCGTATGTCCCCTATTACTATTCTTGACAGGGCCGATCTGATATCCAGATCATCCAGACCCCATCCCTGGCGACCATCTCATCCCTCCTCGACTCTCCTTCTTTCGATATCCTCGGATCGGACGACGATGACGACGAGAAGAAGAAGAGACGACGAGAGATCTTCAGGAAGATCGTAGGTTACGTCCTCAAGTACCACGGTCTCATGGACGCCTACACCGCAAAGGATCTCGCTGGTAACAACACCTTCGAGACCGCTCTCGAGACCAAGGACGGAGCCTTCGGCGGATTGAATCAGAGGGTTCGAGTTGAGAAATCAGTCTTGCCTCCTTGTACGTCTTCCCCTGTAGCTACTTTATGTTCTATCCTGATCAGTAGCGCTCAAGTTGAACTTCTACGCCGAGATCCTTGTTTCCGACAAGAAAGCAAGTAACGGATATTTCCACACTATCAAATACCCTCTTCTGCCCCCTGGATCCCTCTTTGACGAATATTACATCTTCCCCGAGGTATTCTCTACCCTCACTTCTGCCGTACAGAAGCTAGAGGCAAAGCACTACTACGACTGGGAATACGACCACGAGAAGTCTAAACCCGGTCACCCCGCTTTCAAGGGTTTCGGTCTAGCTACCAACTTTGCACCCGACAACCTCGCTTTCGCCAAGCTTCCAGAGGGATTGAAGAGGTTCCTCTTCTCCCCATTCGGCGGAAATGTTCTCGCAAAGATCTTGATGTACCACTACGTACCCAAGACTTTGTTACTATCCGAATTTGTTTACCACGAGAAACATCATCACCATGAGCACAAGGTCGTCTCACTGTGGGAGGCCGAGGGAGACGACAAGTCATTCAAGAAGGAGATTGAAGTTCCTACTGCTCTTGCCAACTCCACCTTGCACATTTCCATCGACAAGTCCAGGGTCCCTCTTCTTGATGGTATGTTTCTCCTCCTACCTCTTTGCGAAAGAGGCTAACGAGCAGGTGTATACAAGACCACTGTCAAGGTAAATGACCACTACGTCAAGGCATACGACGTTCCAGCCCACAATGGTGCCACTCACGTATGTCTTTCTACCTCAATTTCAATCGACTGTATGCTGATAAATAGGTCATTGGAGATGTCTTGATCCCTCCTCACAAGCACCACGACCACCACGGCGAGGACATCTCTTCCGTCGACTCTTGGTCCAACTGGGAGGAGTGGCTCCCTGCTTGGGCTGCTGAGCAGTGATCATCCCATTGATCGCTTGTGGACATTATTGAGAAGTAGTGTAAGACATGTGAAGAAGTCGAGAAAAGAATTAGCAGTATGTAGCAGATGTATCAGATGTACCAGAGTATCGTATTTCCATGATTACTTCCTGATCCACACAAGCAACATTAGCTATCCTGTCCTTTTCATCAGAGCAAGATCGGTGATAAAATTCATGCTGAGTACTAATGAGTTGTCAGCCAGCCTTGCTTACATAGAGATTTGACAACTTCCGTCTCAGTGTCCAGCCCCGATGAGCCGCTACCAAGCCAATCTCTAGTTCTGTAAGTAAATCAGATTGAGCTTCGCGACGAGCATCATTCTCGTGGTACGTCATATATGCTGCATTCACTTCATCTCACCAAGACTATGCTTAGATTACACCAGCCTCTTTCAACTTGCTAACAAGCTCATCAACACTCTCGACCTTGCCACCACCTTGTCGCTTGGGTGGATCGATAACGGAGATGGTCTCCAAGCGTGGGCTCTGTTTATTAGCCTTCTTACCCAAGGATAGACGGGGAGAGGGACGGACGAAATCAAGTCCTAGATCTTCGGGTTTGAACGTCTCAATCTTCTTCTTCTTGGCTTTCATGATGTTTGGCTGAATGTCAGCTCCCATTCGTGGATGGGATCGGATAGCTTACTAGAGAAGCGTATCGAGGTTCTTTTATGTTAGCTTTGCTCTATATCACGAGGATAACATACCATTCAACCTATTTGTCAGCTACCAATCCCCAAACACCCGAACGAGAAGCCAACTTACCTCAAATCCGTCGTTACCAAGAAAGGCAAACTTCCCTCAATCTTTTCCAACCCACCATCAATCTCTCTCGTCACACTGACAGCCCCACCCTCCTTAACTTCCAAAGCACTGGCGAAACTGGCCTGTCCCCACCCTAACATCCCAGCCAACATACCACCAGTAGAACCAGAATCATCATCAATAGCCTGTTTACCACAAATGACTAAATCGACCTTCTTGTCACCTTCGGATTTATCGATGATAGCTTTAATGGCCCTTGCTACCGAGATTGGCTCGACCACAGTTCCATCTGGGACTGTAATGTGAACTCCTGAATCGGCGCCCATTGCTAGTGCAGTACGGATTGTGTCTACTGCTTTGGGAGGACCGATCGAGAGGGCAGTGATGGAGGTGATTAGCTTGGGGTCCTTTTCACGCATCCTGATCGCCTGCTCGACCGCTGGTTGTCAGCTCCTGAACCAGTCCAGCGACCTTGTTGACTCACCAATCTCATCGAAGGGGTTCTAGTCATCAGCTTGAACCTTCAGACAACACGGTAGTCGAGACTCACCATAGAATGCTTGACGCTGGTATCGACACCCTTGCCATCGGACGCAACCCGGATCTTGCTATCTGGTCAGCTGTGCGAGTGCGATGAGGGACAATCAGCTGCTTACACGGCATAATCGATTGACCGCTTGACTGGGACAAGAATGTTGACTAGGCGTGGTAGTGTTGGCCTCATTGTTGAAATATGTATAGTATAGTAGGTGACAGAGTGACCATGATCCATTACTCGGATCAAGACGATTGATTACCGGATATCATTTAATCCTACTCCGGATAATAAATTACCACGTCATATAGATTACACATAGAATCAAGAGTCATGACGGCCGTCACCGGTTCACATTCATTCAACTGACTGTATACCACCAAGATGACAAGGACAACTCACAAATCACATCCAACACCTTCATTCCCAGTCTATTGCCTCGATTGGGCAGATGACCAAACATTACTTCTGGGAGGTGGAGGAGGAGCTTCAAGAAGTGGAATCTCTAATATGCTCGTGCGTAGTTCACGTGTCACCTTCGCGTCGGAATACTAAGCGCGTAGAAACTATGTACAGTCTCTCCCGATGGACAGGATGTGGTATACAAGAATGAATTGGAAATGAGTAATGAAGAGGACGCACCAATGACTATGGCCGTCGATCGCAAAGTATGTCGCGTCGGCCGGCTGCGAGCAAGGAGCTGATGTGAAGGGAAAGAAGTTGGTCACTGGTGTCAATTCGTCCCAGCAGTCTGTGGAAAGTGGAAGTAATGACCATGCAAGAGTGTATAGCTTTGTGGACGACAAGTGAGCTTGCCATGACAACCGCCCAGATTCCAAGCTGAGTGACAGGGTGGAATTCGTAAATGGTCAAAAGACAATCACGGCCTCTTGGTCAGATGATTACCCATACCAGGTACGTGTAACACTTGAGGACAGGAACCGAGCTAATGACTAGAAACTCACCGCATTGGCACCGGCCATGGACCTGGTAGCTATTGGAACAACAGATAATCGAGTTTCTATACTTCGTTATCCGTCACTCGAAGCCGTCGTACCAGCTATCGAGCTCAAGTCAGAATTAGTCGACCTAAACTGGGGAGGAAAGAGTGGAAGTTGGGTCAGTCTACCGCTCCGCTACTTCAGGACATAGCTAATGAGTAGTTGGCAGTTACCACTACAGACTCACTCCTGCTATATGAGCTTTCAGGGGAGAAATTGGGTGCACACCTGATACAAACAATTTACCCACCCAGTATCGATATCGTCCCCGTCAATTTCCGTTCAGCCAGGTACGTCTTTTCAACTCCCAGATAGACTGTCGCTAATCTCAGATTCTCTCCACATCCATCAGCGCCAAGCATTCACGCAGTATTGAACGCTTCGAAACCATCTAAACGCGGTGGACCACGTAAAGCTTTCGTCGCTACGTTCACACTAGTAGCTGGACCCAGTAAAGCACCACATACTGCTGAAGAGGACGGGAGTAGCAGTGTCAAGGGTACAGAGAAGGAGGCAGAGGAGGAGCTGGGAAGATGGGATGTGGTGCTGAGGAGGGAGGTCGCAACAAAGCCAGTCACCGTGTTTGATGTCAGGTAAGCTTGTCCGCCTAATACGGAAGCCAAAGCTGAGAACAGTTCGGATGGGGCTCTGTTGGCATATGGGTGCTCGGATCTATCAATCGGTATCTTGGACGCCAAGACATTAGCTGTAAGTTGTCCCAACTGGACGAAACCACTAAGCTGATGATCAGCCACTTCTCAAAATCTTAGCAGCCCACTCGTTCCCACCGACTGCACTGAAGTTCAATCCATCTGCAAACCTCCTAGTTTCGGCTAGTGCAGATAATACCATCCGAGCTATTGTCGTTCCCCCCTCTTTCGCTGGCAGTAAGCTTTCTTCCTTCGCTATCCGTCAGAGCATAGCTGATGAGTAGTGTCGATGGTGTTGATCGCTTTCCTGATAGCTATTCTCATGTTACTGCTTGCTTTGTATCTACGTCGTTAGTGTGTGGACGTATTGTCAATGTCGATATTAGATGTAGTCCTATGATACATATGGCCAGAGTGAATACTGAATACTTCCGTGAAATCAGGCGCGTCATCCTTAGTAGCCATCTCTTGTACCCGAGTTTCAGGTTAAACATACACTTCATGTACTAATCAGTACAACCATCCTTCTCTTCTCCTGGGAACGCTTCGAAGCATCTCGACAAGGTATATCAACAACTGGCCTCGACACGACTCCGTGTAAGTGTACCTGTTTCATCTAGATTGTATCACGGGGAGGACGGTAAACAATACACAGGTACGAGAACGCTTCTTTCTTCTGCCCGCTTCAATCTCCCCGAGACCGTATCTGATCAATAGCCACCATTTATATAGTCAAATATTGTCTCTTGTATTTTTTCTTCTCGACACGATTACGCAGATACCACCAATAAGATGTATCGCTCTACATCCACCTCGACGCCGTCCCGGCCCTCTTCGAGATCATCATCAACATCACAAGACCCCCCTTTGGGTTTGCCTCAATCTACCTCCATGCCCCTCATTCCCACCACTACCCCACCTCGCCCAGCCCATCCGACCCCATCAACACAACACCTCAGATCACCCCAGACCCCAGCTTCAACGAGTAAAAATCAGAATTTCCACCCTTATTTGATCCAAACGACATCCTCATCTCTACTTAGTCGGACCAACTCGAGTCCAGCTCAACCCTTATATGAAGGTGGGAGCAGACATAGGGTCAGTAGAAGTATGAGTGCTTTGAACAAACCCGAGTCTGTTAGGGATACGGCGTCCGAAGCTAGTGCTAGTGCTAGTGAGGATGGGATGACGCCTGGAAAGAGTCCTCAGGCAAAGGTAGTGAGAGTGGGGATGAAGAGGAGTGGAACGCTTCCGAGTTTCCCCAGCACCGAAAATCTGAGATATAGAGCAAGATCTAGAGAGGTGGAATTGCCTGTGAGTAGCTATGAGGTACTCAGTGTAATATGGATTTAGCTGATGACCAGAATGACCCAAAGACTTGGACTGGTATGCTATCTCCCGTCTGTTAGAGCCCGATTCAGCTGACAATCCAGCATCGGAGCTCGCGCAATACCTGACAAAATCCCTCCGCAAGACATCGAGCAGTACAGTCGACGACCAAACCCTTCCGGCACCATTGGTGGAAGATATCAAATCCTGGATCCTCCGACATCAAGTCACAGGACGAGCTTTCCTCAAAGGACCCGAAACGTGGACGTAAGCCATTATGGCCTAAAGGTACATGTCAGAGCTGATGTATAGGACATCCTCTCGCCCGCCTCCTTTCCTACCTCTTCTCACATCCATCTCGAGACGATTGAGGAGATCATCACTACATTCCCGAATATCCAATTCAAATTCAGCAACAATAACCGAAGATTCCGAAGATGGATTCGGACCGTCTTCGGTACTCGTTGAAGAAGACGAGGAATACAATCCACGCGGAGTAGCGAAGGGAGTCAGAGGAATGGCACAAGCTTACGATGCTATCCACTCTTCCGCTTCTGAAGCTAGTATCTCAGGTGATGAGGCTATTGTTCGACAGAATACCGGCGAACATAGGAGGGAAGTCTGGAAGCGATGGGAAGCTGAGATGAGACCTCTGAAAAGGCAAGACACTGGATCGAGTATAGGAAGTGTGGATGAGGTTATGCTGGCTGCTGCCAGGGGTCTACCCATCAAAGAAGTGCAGGTGTATAGGGATGAAGAGGAGGACGAGGGTAAAGGGGGGACTATTAAACCGGATTTGATGAGGACGAGTGTAGTTCCCGTGGAACTTAGTTCGAGTGGGTCGAGCGCTTCTCCGCCTTCGGCATACCTCTCGTCAAGTCCCGAGAAAGCGACCGATATCCATGACACATCCCACCTCACCCCAATCAGAGCACTGGATGGAGGTAGATCTCACTCCGTCACTCCCACACCCGACCCACAGCGCATTGCAGATCATGCCTCGCCAATTCCCACTGGACGACTCAACCCAGCCGGGCGCCAGTCATTAGGACGTTCCACATCCCGGAAACTACCCATCCCCTTACTCGAAGAAGGAACAGAGACGGACGACGAGCATGAAGATGGAAAACATTATTCGGCAGCAAGAAGAGTCACCATCCGCCCACCGGCCCGTATCAGCTCTAGGACGATCTTCATAACCCCTTCGAAGTCAGAGCGGGAATTGGCATTGGAAGTTGAATTGGGGGAAATGAAGACCCGTCTAGAAGAATTAGAGGGACGATTGAATGATGTCGAATCTACCCCTGTCGTTGTCAATAACGATATTACAAGTCACATCTTTGGGAAACTTGGTCTTGGGGGACCTAAAGATGGACTACCTAATAGGGTGGGAGAATTACCTGCTTATCTCTTCCTTGTTGGCTTCGGGGTAGGGGCTGTATTTGTTAGGGTTCTTTTCTCTAGGAAGTAATTTGGGATATGGGGTTTTGGTGATTTGCCTGCGTTTCTGCTTATGCTTATGCTTTTCTTGATTCGGTATTATACTGCTATACTATTTTACGATGTGAATTACGACACGATGTATGATATTTGACTGAAACACAAAGATGCGGACCCCGACTACCTATTGTTGGGCGATCTAGAGGGACACGGTCAAAGGCAGACACTGAATGAAATCCGACACTGAGACCGGAGATATAATACCACATTTCATAACCTATAACCTCTACAGATACTAAGCAAAAGACCCTAATAATCATCATCCTCATCCTCATCATCATCTCCACTATCCTCCCCCGTCAAACTTCCAGTTCCGCTAGCGACACTCTGAGCAGCTTGTGCTTTCAATTTGGATCCCAAGTTCAACTTAATCTTTCCAACTCCAGCAGCTTTAAACATGGGCGTAGAAGTCCCACTTGCCACTTGACTAGGTCCACCACTTCCACTGCCGCTGTTTGCAGTTCGGGCCGCGATCGAAGCGATTTCAATATCGTATAATCTATCGAATTCTTCTTGCATTTGATCGGCAGCTTCGTAGACCCATGATCCTTCTTGGTTGTATGTCCTTGCGTTGTCCCATAGTAGGTGCATTTCGGATTTGAAAGTGGGCAGCGAGTAGGTTGCGTCTTTGTCGATCTTCTTTTTGATCTGTTTCATACAGATTGGGCGTTTGATGATTTGGAAGTAGTCGGGATAGTCCTGGAAAGTTGGCCCCTGCTTTACGTATCTGAAACAGGCGACTTACGGTTCTAGAGACTGGTTCGATAAAGTATGTATTAAGCATCTCGCCTACTTCACTCTGCATAGCATTGACTTCATTGTAGATTTTCAACATGCTCTGTCGATCTTCTCCACTACCCTGTCCCTCGACCTTTCGACGTTTCTATTCGTCAGTCACTGCTCGGAGAGGTCAAACGGGGAAACGTACAACAGTATCATCACCAACAACACTAGGGGTGACACTCTGACTTGGTCTCGACCTCTTCTTGACAGTCTTAGGAGGTGGAGTACCTTCTCCAACAGATGAATCTCGCTTGATTTTGATAGTCGTAATCGGTTTACCCTCCGCTTCGGCTTGAGCCAACATTTCGTTAACCCTCTTTCTCTCCTTTCTACGATCACCAGATTGCTGTTTCCTTTCACCAGCAGTCTCGACATCATCGTCACTAGCGTCCATTGCAGTGAGCCATTGATCATCGGTAAGTCCATCCGAGTATTTGACTTCTGCTTTGGCCCTACGTCCTCGACCTTGATCTTCGTCATTGACGGCCTGGCTGGCGAGGTGATCACCGATATCAATTCGGTAGAATGGAGGAAGTTCGTTCTCGGCCATCAGAGTAGGTGGAAGAGGACCGGATCCACCATCGATCGCAAATCGTTCTTTACGGAGTTCTTCCCGCTCACGATCCATCTTGGCAAAGATCTCGAGTTCATGGTCTCCACGAGCGAGAAGTTCGTTCAACTCGTCATCGTCAAGTTCGTTGGTCTCGTCGGAATCCTTTTCGTCGTTGGTCTCGAATGCCTTGGCCTACATCATCAGCATACATCACTATCCAATGGGACGGAGGACTGACCAGGAGAGCTTCATACTCTGCACCAGTGGTGACATCGTCGAATTTACCAGCCTGAATGACTTTACCATCAATCTCAAGTTTGGCCTGTGCTCGGGCTAGAACAAGTTCCTCGACAGTGTTTGACGAGATCAATCGCAGTACCCTGACTTCCTTCTTCTGACCAATTCGATGAGCTCTATACGATCAGCCAAGTCCTCACGTGACACAGCGACGTACCGATCCTGAGCTTGCAAATCGGCATGAGGATTCCAATCAGTATCATAGCTAATCATGAGCTCACTACAGACCCGACGGTTTCAAAAAGCTTACATGATGACGGTATCGGCGGATTGAAGATTCAAACCTAAACCACCAGCTCGGGTGGAAAGGATGAATACCTGATATGGCGAGTTTGGATCATTGAAAGTCGACAACAATGCCTGACGATCGTCGGCTTTGGTAGAACCATCAAGACGACAGAATTGCCAGCCTCGATGACTGAAGAAATCGGCAATAAGAGTCATGATTTCCGTCATTTGGAAGAAAATCAACACCTGTCGATTAGCATCTTCCGCTTCAACAGATATGGGGGATCACATACCTTGTGTCCTGTCTTGAAGAGTTTAGGTAAGATTCGATCCAGCAGCTCGAACTTTCCTGATGTCCTCATGATTTGCTCGTCGATAGAGTTTCCTGGTGGTGCGAAATCCTCATCTACCTCGGGGAAGACGTAAGGGTGATTACAGATCTTTCTAAGTTGCATCAAAGCGTTTTGTAGCGTAGGCGCTCTTCTTGGTTTACTACACGTCAGCTTACACCCGAGTATCGTACGGGGTACAAAGCTTACCCAGCAGTCATATCAATAGGAAGTGTCTTGTATTTCTGTACACTCTCGTACAACTTCCATTGTAATGCCGACATCTTCGTGTAGATGACTTTCTCGACTTTATCAGGTAATTCCGATTCGACATCCTTCTTGAGTCGACGAAGTAGGAAAGGTCGTAGAACTTTATGAAGACGCTTGACGACAAGGAGAGCTTCTTCTTCATTCATCTCCATCTTTTCACCACCGGTATTGGCGAACGGGGCATTGAACCAATCATCGAACGATTTGACAGAATTGAAGATCTTGGGTAAGACGAAATTGAGCAATGCCCAGAGTTCTGGCAAATTGTTCTGAAAGTCAGCTTGAGTCTCGGCAATCGTTTCGAGAAAGCTCACCTGAAGAGGAGTACCAGTCAAAATCAACCTGTATCGAGTGGTATAATACTCGTTGAGCGTCTGAGACAACTTCGACTTGACATTCTTCATCCTATGTCCTTCATCGATAATCATGTGTACCCATTTAATCTTGGACAGTAATGGTCGTTCCTTGATAACGTATTCGTAAGTCGTCATACAGACTTGGAAATCACCAGATCGAATACGACCATATTGCTCCTTTCGCTGGAGAGGACCACCTTTGAGAATAACACATCGTACAGCTGGTGCCCATTTCTCGAATTCGAGCGTCCAATTCGTAAGTGTCGACAGAGGCACAAGGACGAGGAAAGGACCGGGTTGACGTTTCTTTTCGATCAAGTAGGTAATGAGCGAGATGGTTTGGATCGTTTTACCGAGACCCTGATAATTAGCAAATGTTATCGCACGACCCATGGGGACTCACCATCTCATCGGCGAGAATACCATTCAGCCTGTTGTTGTATAAACTGATCATCCATTGCAGACCCTTGACCTGGTAATCTTTCAAAGTACCACCAGTCAACATGGACGCCTGTCCAGTGACCTTCTCCTGGATCCTATGCGAAACAGCATAATAATCCACTTTTCCTTCCTTTCTCTCTGCTCCTTCCTCTTCACCATCCTGTCGCCTGGCACCAAACATGGCTTCGCTCGCAGGTCCATCTTCTTGCTCAAATGGTAATTCCAGTTCGGCCTGACCTCGGTGGACATCATCATTCTGCTGAGCCACCACTGCGGCGGCCAAGGTTTCGAGGTATTGATCGGTCTGCTTGAGGAGATGTCCGATACGTGAATCCTTAGCTTCACCGAGTAAAGCGAGATAAGCATCTTCATCATCGTTCTTGAGTGCCTTGAGACGTTCTTTCGCCAATCGCTCGATTCGCCTCTGTTCTTCCTTCTCAGTCTCGGCGTGGATTCGAAGCATGGATCGACCAAGGCGACGCATCTTGTCGGCGCCAGCACCGCGTGATGATCCCACACCAGCTTCGATGATCTTTTGACCGTGATCACAGATAGAAGTAATGTAGGCCACATGTCGCTGTTTACCTCGCTGTTCCCGTTCAGTCCGTTGTCGCCTTTCAGCAGATTCGGTCGCTCGAGCATCTCGTAGAGTATGAGTTCGGAATCGCCTGAATTGACTCCGATCCGCGGGGACTTGAGTCGCACCGTGCATGGCACGTACTACATCCTCTCGAAGCAGTCTCTGCTTTTCCGCCAATCGAAGCTGCATGAGCTCAATTCGAGCCTTGATGCCGAGATTTGAGCCGGGCTTCTTGTCGTCCTGAGCAACACCTGGGACTTCTTTAGCTCCAGGTTGCGCATTCCCGAGATTGGCATCCATCTCCTCTAGCTCTTTGATCCTCCATGCCTTGCGGGTTTCGATGTATCGATTCCTCTCCTGCATGAGCAAATATGGGTCGAGGTTCTTTGGCATAGTGGTTGGGACCAAAGTTCGTTGTAGCTTGCTAAGTGGGTTGGCCATTTCCTCATCGAATTTACGGTATGCGAAGGCGTTGGGGTGGGTGTAGGCGTTATAGGGATAAATCATCGAGCTCGAGTCGAATTCCATAGCGTGCAGTGGCTCGGTGGGAGGCGTAATGACCTTTTCTCCATCGGTGTCTGACGACTTGTCCATATCTAATCCACTTCCAAGACCTTGCTGCTTGTTTGCGTTATCGGAGACGATGGCGTCGACGACTCGTTCCGTGACTCGCGATTCGAGGTCGGTAGATGTAGGAGCTGGAACGCCGACTATGCCAGCAGGGTTCTTTCCAGCAGCAGCGTCTTGAAGGTATGTTGGAACAGTCTTGTTCTGGGATAGAAGCTGATATGCGGCAGCTTGTGAACGGACTTGAGCGATTTGCTGAGCATTCATCGCGACGTGGCTCGTGTTTGCTGCAGGCGCTGGTCATTAGCATATACTAGTCGACACGTAGAGCGGCTTACGAGTAGGAGCAGCCGGTGCAGGTGCAGGAGCACTATTAGCTGGAGGCTTTGGCAAAGCATCTGTTCGAGCCTTTTCGCTGTCTCATCAGCACCATTCGCGGCGTCATGAGAACACTCACTCGTTTAGGTTCTTAAACCTTTCGTATACGTCGATCAGGTTTGACAGCTGAGCCACCCTGCTCGAGTTCTCTTTAGTCTGACCAGTAGCCATCAAATCAGCGAGCATCTATGATCAGCATCATTCCGACCTTGTTTTATATCACACACCTTTTTGAAACTGGCGATTTTCTCAGGCGTGAATGCCTTGACCATGTCTCTCTTTTGCTCATCCGTCATCCCGCCTTGAGGTCTTGGAGGGGCGGCAGCTGAGGGTGTTACCGAGCCAGATGCAGTGGCCTGTGGTGCGGCAGGGACAGATTGAGTATCACTACCATTGGTTGTAGGTGCCGGTGCTGTCGAGGTGGACGCGGAGGTATCGGCAGGTGGTGGAATAGGGTCT
>Ga0265798_10008051_pt1 | contig 13514 bp, 15 predicted proteins | sample P3T30metagenome_FD_192430 | JGI IMG/M metagenome (GOLD analysis project Ga0265798, IMG submission 192430) | Plant litter microbial communities from East Loma Ridge, Irvine, California - P3 T30 | ecosystem: Environmental > Terrestrial > Plant litter > Unclassified | place: USA: California...
AGCGGCCTGATCGACGTCTTCGCCTGAGGAGTTGCCCCAATGACCGCCCCGATCAGCACGTCCGACGCGAGCAGCGTCGCCCAGAAAATCGCCGCTCAGAAAGCCGCCGCACAGAAGGCAGCGGCCGACCGCGCCCCGCTCGACAAAAACGGCGACGCCACCGCCGCGCCGGAGAGCAAGCCGGTGATCAGCGCCGACTTCAATATGTTCCTGAAGCTGCTGACGTCGCAGATCCAGAACCAGAATCCGCTCAGCCCGATGGACACGGCGCAATTCACCAATCAGCTGGTGCAGTTCGCGCAGACCGAGCAGGCGATCCAGCAGAACAGCACGCTCAAGACGATCCTCGCCAAGCTGACCTCGCAGGAGCTGGCGCAGGCGTCTTCCTATATCGGGCGCGACGCACGCTTCGACACGCAGGTCGCGGGACTGACCGCGGACAAGCCGGCGAACTGGTCGTACCAATACAACCAGATGCCGGCAACGCTGGTGGCAGAGATCAAGGACAGCAAAGGCTCGGTCATGAAGACGATCGCGCTAAACCCCGCCACCAAGGGCAAGCTCGTGTGGGACGGCAGCAGCGCGCTCGGCGGCAAAGCGCCCGAGGGCAATTACACGCTCTCGCTCGTCGCTAAGGACGTCAACGGCGCGACGATCAACGGCGCGGTCACCGCGGCCGGGACGATCACGTCGGCGATGATGCTCGACGGCCGGGCCATCGTCACGGTCAACGGCGCCAACTACCCGCTCGACGCGCTGCTCTCGATCGACAATGCCGGCGCCGCCAATCTCAATGCCTAAATAAGGATCCCGCTGCGCAATTTTCGGCCGTTTGATCTCCCGCCGCTTGTCACAGGTGATACGATGCCGTGGGGCAAACCACTTTCTCTTCCCTCACCGTCATCCCGGCACCTTCGATGCCCTCCGCGGCGTCGCTCAGGACAGGCTTGAGCCGGGATCCATCCTTCCGCGTGAGCAACGCCGGCAGGTCTCGCGGCACAATGGATTTCGGGTCGCGCCCGGGATGACGGAGGTAAGCCGCTTCCGCGACAATCAACATTTTGAGTCCGACCCGTTAATTTCAGAACACATCCGGGATGGCGGAAGCGAAGGAATGTACGTGGGTGTCGCAGGGAAATCCTGAACGGCGAGCACCCTCACGTTCACGGAGGATAGGCAGTTCTACTGGTCCGTACATGATCGTGTATTGGCGTCGCGGGCTCAATCACTGCACGGACAGGGTCGGCGGCATAGCGGCATGCAGCGCCGCCGATCTGGATTGCTCGGCCTCACCCACCTACGTCGTGCCGCAAGAGTGAGCGCGCTCACCCGCGACCGCGACCCGCGTTGCCGAGCACGAGGGCTGCGAGCAGCCGGCCAGTATAGCGCAAGCACAATTCCTGATGGATCGCCGCGGCAGCGTCGCTGCTCGCGACGATGGCGCGGACCGCTTCGGCGCGGGCGCGCGCGGCGTGATAGTCGGCATCGTGGTCGTGGTACATGCGCGATCTCCTCGCACTCTTCTTTGCCTCCCCGCCTCTCGCCGGCATGTCGACGATGTTGCGCCGACGTCATCATTGTCGCACGGCTGAGTGTTTGTCGCGGCACGCGCGTGACGAAAGGTTGCGCCACGGAACCCATCGCCTCGCGCGTCATTGGAGCGGGCATCCCACAGCACAGAAAGTTGATCCATGCGTAAGATCCTCCTTTCCACCCTGCTCGTCGCCGGCGCGGTGAGCATGTCAGCCTGTTCGACGCTGCGCGGGGCGGCGATCGGCGGCGCGGGCGGCGCCGGGGTCGCGGCAGCGACGGGCAAGAGCGTCGAGAAGGGCGCGGCCGTCGGCGGCGTCGGCGGCGCGGTCGTCGGCACGGTCGTCGACTGAGGCTGATCGGTACGGCAAGAATGGGCAGACGTCGGCCGTCGGGCATCAGGATGATGGCTGAGCTAAATTTCCCCCCTTGCTATGAACGAGCGGTGGGTCGGTCGATGAGGTCGCGGAGCAGATTGGCCCGATCATGATCCTTGGGTCGGCTGAACAGAGCGACCATCGCTTGGAGCTCCGGCAGCTCGGGCACGTAAACGTTGCCGACCATTTGCCGTGTGGCGGGCCGAACCGCCACCCACCGATCCGCCGAACAGACGCGAAGCCCCGCCATCAGCTCGATCGGCAGCTTCGCACCCTCGAGCCGAGCGAACGGGCGCGAGCGGAAGCGTTCGCCGGGCGCCCCGATCACCACGTCACCGCGCCACTCCGCGATCACGTCATGCGCGTCACGCCGGCTGAGCAGCACGTCGATGTCGGCGACCGACGTCGTGGCCCCGTGCAGCCAGGCCGCCGCGCTACCGATCACCCACCACGGATCGCGCGCGCCGCGTAGCGTCGTCGCCACCTCGTCCAGTGCGGCGAGGGGCGGCGCCATGCGCCTCAATCGCCGGTCAGGATGCGATCGACCAGCTGCTGCACCGTCGGCACAAAGCCGTTCGAGTAGAAGGGATCGCGCTTGAAATTGTAAGCGGCATGGCCGGCGAACATGAGGTTCTGGTCGGTGTCGCCGCCGTGCGCGATATCCTGCAACGTCTTCTGAATGCAGAAGCTGCGCGGGTCGGCGAGCCGCCCGGTCGAGTTGGTCTCGGTGTCGGCCCAGCTTGAAAACAGGCACTGGCTGAGGCAGCCCATGCAATCGGCCTGATCCTTGCGGATCTCTGCCTTCTCGCCCGGAGAGACGAAGACGAGCGTGTTGTCAGGGGTTTTGAGCGCGTCAGTGAAGCCCTCACCGAACCATTGGCGCGCACGCAGCAGATCGTTGCGCGTCACCCAGAAATTCTTGCCCTTCACGCCGACATCGAGCTGGAAGACGTGGTCGCCTGCCTCCTGCGTCGAGAAGGCGATCTGGCGCTCCGACCGCGCCTCGAGCGAGCGCAGGAAGGGGTTGCGTACCGCCGACGAGTAGAAGCCGGTCGGTGAGAAGCGATGTAGCAGTACCTCGCCCTCCTCGATCTCCAGCAGCTTGGCTTTCCAGCCCTCCGGGATCGGGCTCTCGCGCGTGAGCAACGGGCGCGTGCCATACTGAAAGGCGATCGTGCCGAGCTCGGGATTGTCGATCCAGTCGTTCCAGTCGCGCAGGTACCAGACGCCGCCCGCCATCACGATCGGCGTGCTGTCGGGGATGCCGCCCTCGCGCATCGTCTCGCGCAGCGCCTTGACGCGCGGGTATGGGTCCTCGGGTTTGAGCGGGTCCTCCGCGTTGGACAGGCCGTTGTGGCCGCCCGCGAGCCACGGATCCTCGTAGACCACTGCGGCGAGCCACTCGCTGGCCTTGGAATAAGCGCGCTTCCACAGCGCGAGGAAGGCACGGCCCGAGCTGACGATCGGCAGGTAGCTGACGTTGTACGAAGCGGCGATCTCGCTGAGCTTGTACGGCATGCCCGCGCCGCAGGTGACACCCGAGACCAACCCGCGGGTGCGCTCCAGCACACCGTGAAGCACACGCGGCGCGCCGCCCATCTCCCACAGCACGTTGATGTTGATCGCGCCCTTGCCGCCGGCGATTTCCCAGGCGCGCTGTACCTGCTGGACCGCACCCTCGATCGCATAGGCGATCAGTTCCTCGTGGCGCTCGCGACGGGTGAGTGCGCGATAGACCTGCGGGATGATCTTGCCGTCGGGATCATAGCTGTCGGCGTTGACCGCGGAAACGGTGCCGATCCCGCCCGCCGCGGCCCAAGCCCCGGCCGAGGCGTGGTTGGTCGCGGCGACGCCCTTGCCACCTTCCACCAGCGGCCACACCTCGCGACCTCCATAGACGATCGGCTTCAGCCCCTTGAACACGCTCTTCCCACTTCCATCACTGACGTAGCGCGCGTCCGTATAAAGCAATCGGGCGGAAGCGCGACAAAATTGCGACTCAACCGAGACAAGTGGGTCGCCCCGCAGCCTCGGCGTAGAGCGCCGCGTAGCGAGCGATCATGTCGCTCTCGTCGAACTCGGCGCGGGCCTTGGCACGGTTCGCGGCGCCGATGCGCTCGCGCAGCGCGGGATCGCCGGCGAGCGCCTGGATCGCGTCGCGCAATCGCACCTCGCCGTGATGCTCGGTGATAAAGGGCAGGTTTTCGCGCGCAACCATCTCGGCGACGTCGCCAACCGGCGGGCTCACCACCGGCAGCCCCGCCGCCATCGCCTCGACCACGCTGGTCGGCGACTGCTCGCTCGTCGACGACAGCGCGAGCAGGTCGAACAGCCCCATGTAGCGATAGGATCGCTCGACCGCGCCGGTAAGCACGAGTCGGTCGTCGATGCCCATGGCCAAGGCGGCGCGCTCGATCGCGTCGCGCTCGGGTCCATCGCCGACGACGACGAGGCGGAAGCGGGTTGATAGACCGCCGACCGCGCGCACCAGCGCCGGAAGGTCCTTGTGCGGCAGCAACGGGCCGACCGCACCGATCGTGAGCTCGCGCTCGTTGCGGACAAAGCCGGGAAGCGCGCGCGGGTCCGGCCGCTCGGCGTAGAGCGCGGTGGCAATCCCGTTGCCGATACGGTGGACACGCGCGCGCGGCTGCTTCCACGTCTCTAGCGCGATCCGCTCCAGCGCGTGGCTCGGCACCACCAGCGCGTGCGCGGCGGAAAGCGCCAGGCGACGGTAGATCGTACGGTCTCGCCGCAACCCGCCCGCCTCGACGTCGACGAAGCCATCCTCGTGATGGATCACCGGCGCCAACCCGCGCGCGAACACGCGCCGCGCCATAACCGCGTCGATAGCGGCCCAGTCGTAGGTGAGGACGAGATCGTGCCCGCGCATCAGCCGCGCCAACGCCTCGTATCGCGCCAGCGAGGGCTTGCCCTGGAGCGGCGGCGCTTCCTGCGCGATCTCGTACCGCACGCCTTTACCGATACGCTGTCGGGCGGCGAGCCGCGTGGAATCGGCGACTACCAATCGGTGCAGCGCCCGGTCGCCGAACGCAGTCATCAGCCGGGCCAACCGGGCGCCGCGTGCGTCGAGGTCAAAGCTCGGCAGAACGTGGAGGATCGAGAGCGGCTGTGGCATGGCGGCCACATAGCGCGGAGAAAGGGCGCACGCACCACGTTCTCGACGCCTTTCACGGCAACTCCCGTGCTTACGGTACATTGCCCGAGTCACGGGCTTAGCCGCCGCGCGCGGAACCGAGGGAGTTCTTTTCCATGCTGAAGTCGATCATCGCCGCCGGCAGCGCGCTCGCGCTCACCGCGACCCCGGCGCTCGCCGCCGCCAATCCTGCCGCCTCGCTGTCGGTGGCCAAGTCGGCGCGCGTGTCGACGTCCGCTACGGGCAAGAGCGAGATCGCTGGCCCCGGCGTGATCGTCGGCTTGGCGCTCGCCGCCGCGGTCGTGGTCGCCGGCGTGATCATCGCGGTCGACGATGGCGACGAGTCCGACAGCAACTGAGCGCTCCGCCGGCGCCGCCGCTACGCGGCGCCGGTCAGCCGGATGCGGTCAGCCGATCGTGCTCTTTGCGATGTGCGTGATCCGGCACGCCAGATCCGCCTCCCCGCTCGCCACCACCCAGTGATCGCCGCCGTCGGCGATGCCCGTGGTGAAGACGACATTGTCCAGGTACATCTGCTCCTTCAGCGGCTCGGTCAGCGCTGGAGCCGGCTCCAGCAGCGCGTCGTCGCTGGTGGCGAGCGTGCGCGACGGATCGTCGCGATCGAGCAGCGTCCAGTATGTCCGATAGATGCCGACGACGCCCGACGGCTCGACGCCGTGCCACAGGGTCAGCCAGCCCTCCTGACCGTTCACCGTCGTCAGCACCGGCGGCGCCCCGCCCCCCATGCGCGCGGTCGCCATCGTCTTGGCGTGCGGGCGGATGCCCGGCGCGTCGAGCGGCTTCCAATGGAGCGCGTCGGGCGAGGTGGCGAGGTTGATCGACGGGCCGGCGCGCCACTCGCTGTCGGGCGGATAGGCGAAATACAGGTCGCCGAGCGGCCGCGTCTGCGCCCAGAAGGCACCGCGCACCTTCCCCTCGAAGATCAGCATGTCCTTGTTCTGGTGGTCGAGCACGATGCCCTCGAGCTTCCAGTCGAGCGCGTCGTCGCTGGTGTAGAGCGTGGTGCAGTGGCGCTCGGGGCTGACCGAGCAGCTCGTCATGTAATAGCGCCCGTCGACGCGGCTGATCCGCGCGTCCTCGACGCCGTAGCATTGATAGGCCGCGCGCGGGGCGATCGCGCGGTCGTAGTGGATCGCCTCGACCCGCGTCCCGCTCGGGTCGAGCTCGACCGGCAGCAGCCAGGACAGAGAGGTCAGCGCCATCACCTTCCAGCCGCCGCCGCGCATCATGAACTTGCGCGGATCAGAGGTATCGACCAGCGACAGCGGCCAGGCGTCGAGCGCGTAGCGGTCGCCATCCCAGCGGATGGCGTGAATCTGCTGGTCACGCACGGGGTGGCGCAGCGCCTCGGCGATGCGCACCATCAGCAGCAGGTTGCCGTTGGCCAACCGCGTCATGCCCGGGTTGAAGGCGCCGAGCACATAGGTCTCGGCATCGAGATGCCCGGCCAGCGGCGAGCGCGACAGGTCGACGTCGCCGGGGCCGAACACCAGAGCGTCGTGGGAGAAGCCGGTGGCCATAACGATTAGTCCCCGTCCTGCACGCGCGGGCTGATCGTCAGCCGCTGGATCACCGCGCGGCGCGGCTGGGTGAGCAGGTAGTGCACACCCACCGCGATGTCCTCGGCACGCAGCATCTTCTCCTCGCCGATCATCTCCCGCTGCTTCTCGGGCGGGAGGTCGGGCAGCTGCATGTCTGAGCCGGTGAGGCCCGGCTCGACCAGCGCGACGCGCACGCCCCTGGGTCCGAGCTCGCGTCGCAGCGCGATCGAGAAGCCCTGCAACCCGCTCTTGATCCCGGCATAGACGGTGGAGTGCGGCCCGAGCACATAGGCGCTGGTCGAGCCGATCATCACCACGTCGCCTTCTGCCATGTCGCGCGCGGCGCGTTGGGTCAGCAGCAGATAATGCGTGAAGTTGAGCGCTATCGCGTGCTGCAGCGCGGCCTCGTCCATCTCGGTGACGCCGCTCGCGGCCTCGGCGGCATTGGCGACCACCACGTCGTAACCGCCGAGCGCCGCGGCGGCGGCGTCCACCGCGGCGCCGACCTGGTCGACGCGACTGAGATCGAACAGCCCACCGTCGCCGACGCCGACCTCGCGCACGCGTGCCAGCGCGTCGTCGAGATGCGCCTGATCGGTGCCGACAAGATAGACGTGTGCGCCCTCGGCAGCGAGCAGCACCGCGACGGCGCGACCGATCCCGGTGGTGCCGCCGGTGACGATCGCACGCCGCCCCTTGAGCGACGTCTGCGCGCTGTGCGCGTCACTAAACTGGGTCATGCTGGTCCTCTCGCTCGCCCCGACCGAGCGAGACGAACCGCTAGCGTGCGGGTTCCGCGGTCGCGGCGAGCAGTCGGTCGATCGCGGGCAGCAACGCTGGCTCGTCGAGCAGCGGTGCATGCCCGACGCCCGGCACCGTCACCAGTTCGGCCCGCGGCAGCGTCTCGACCATGCGCCGCGCGGTGGCGTCGCTCAGGATGTCACTGCGCTCCCCGCGCGCGACCACCACGGGTACGTCGCCCAGTGCCGCACAGGCGCGCCACAGGTCGGGACCGGCCTCGCCGCCGGGCAGCCGGAACGGCTCGGCGATCTTGAGGTCGTAGTCGAGCACGATCCGCCCCGCGCTGTTGATGCGATAAAGCCGCTTGGCCATCGCCAGCCACTGGTCGATGCGCCAGCCGGAATAGACGTCGGCGTTCGCCTCCTGCAGCCCACGCGCGGCGTGGAGCCAGGTGGGATAGACGCTGGGCTTGCCGACATAGCCGCGGATGCGCGCCAACCCGGCCGCCTCGATCGCCGGGCCGATGTCGTTGAGCAGCGCGCCGCCGATGCGCCCCGGCAGCATGCCGGCGAGCAGCATCGTCACGATCCCGCCGAGCGAGGTACCCACTGCGACGACGCGATCCAGTTGCTGATCGGCGAGCAGCGCCACCACGTCCTGCGCGTAGGTCAGCGGCACATAGGTCATCGGGTCCTTGGCATAGCCGCTCTCGCCGCGGCCGCGGAACTCGACCGCGAGCACGCGGCGCCGCCCGCCGAGCGCCGCGACCAGCGGCTCGAAGTCGCGGACGTTACGGGTCAGGCCGGGCAGGCACAGCAGCGGCGGGGCGGCGTCGCCGTCGGGGCCGGGATAGTCGCGCGCGTGCAGCCGCAGTCCGTCGGCGGACCACCAGTAGACGTCGCGAAATCCCGCCATGCTTGCTTCCCCGTTCCCGCGCCCCCCATATCCACGCATGCCCTTCGACCCGCAAGCATATCGCCCCGAGCGCCAGATCACGTCGCTGGGCGAGCCTTTCTACGATCCCGTCAGCGCTGCGAACTTCCCTGAGACGCGACTACGCTTCCGAAACGGTCGCGCCGCCGCGGAGGTCGGCCTGGACGGGTTGGGCGATGCAGAATGGGTCGCGCACTTCGGCCGCTTCACGCCGCTGCCGGACAGCCTCGAGCAGCCGCTGGCGCTACGTTACCACGGGCACCAGTTTCGCGCTTACAACCCCGATCTGGGCGACGGCCGCGGCTTCACCTTCGCGCAGCTGCGCGATCGCGAAGGGCGCCTGCTCGATCTCGGCACCAAGGGTTCGGGGCAGACGCCGTGGAGCCGCTTCGGTGACGGCCGGCTGACGCTCAAAGGCGGGGTGCGCGAGGTCCTCGCGAGCGAGATGCTCGAGGCGCTCGGCGTGCCGACCTCGCGCAGCTTTTCGCTGATCGAGACGGGCGAGGCGCTGGAGCGCAACGACGAACCCTCGCCCACGCGCGCCGCGGTGCTGGTCCGGCTCAGCCACGGTCACATCCGGATCGGCACCTTCCAGCGGCTCGCCTACCACCACGACGAGGACGCGATGCGACGGCTGGTACGCTACGTGCTGACCGAGCTCTACGGCGAGCCCGGCGATGATCCGGTGCGGCTGCTCGAACTGGTGGTGGCGCGCACCGCGGTGCTGGCGGCGCGCTACATGGCGGCCGGCTTCGTCCACGGCGTGCTCAATTCGGACAATATCAACGTCACCGGCGAGAGTTTCGACTACGGTCCGTGGCGGTTCGCCCCGACGTGGGACCCCGGCTTCACCGCGGCCTATTTCGACCATGCCGGGCTGTACGCTTTCGGTCGCCAGCCCGAGGCGATCCTGTGGGACGTGATGCAGCTCGCCTCCTCGCTGCGGCTGATCGCGGAGAGCGAGCCGCTGGTGGCGGCGCTCGATCGGTTCGCGGAAGCCTATCAGCCCGCGGTGGCGGAGGCGCTGCTGTGGCGGATGGGACGCGCACCGCGCGGCGACGCGAGCGACCGCAGGCTGGTGCAGGCGGTCGAGCGCGCGCTGCGCGCGAGCGGGGTCGGGCTCGACCGCTTCTTCTTCGACGTGTTCGCGCAGGAGCTGCCGGAAGGCTACGGCGCCGAGTGGGACGCCGTGCGCGCGGCACTGGCCGACCACGCGCCGCGCAAAGCGCGCGATCACGCTTACTGGCGCGGCGAACCGTGCGTGATGCTGATCGACGAGGTCGAGGCGATCTGGGCACCGATCGCCGAGCGCGACGACTGGCGCGCGTTCGCGGCCAAGCTGGCGGCGATACGGCAGATGGCCGAGGCGCTGGGGTGAGACTAGGCGTGGGTGTCGCTTAGTGCCCCTGCGTGCGCAGGAACATCGGCTGTACAAGCCCACCCCATCCTCCAGCGTCGTCCTGAACTCGTCTCGGGATCCATCAAGCCGCGAACACCGCGTCGTCCGTCCCTGCCGCCCAGTGGATCCGGAGACGAGCTCGGGATGACGGCGGCAGAGCAGAGCGTGCGCCTTCCCCACACCCGATTGGCAAGTTACGCAAAGTGCGCGAAGAGAGCGGCATGGCAGAACTGATCTCGTACGAGCCCGCCACCGGCGCCGAGCTCTGGCGCGGCCCGACGAGCGACGTCGATCAGGAGGTCGCCGCGGCACGCGACGGCTTCGTGCCCTGGGCGGCGCGCTCGCTCTCCTTCCGCATCGAGACGCTCCGCCGCTTCGCCAACGTGGTGCGCCAGCGCGCCGACACCTTTACCGAGGTGATCGCGCGCGAGACCGGCAAGCCGTTGTGGGAAGCGCGCACCGAGGTCGACAGCGTCGTCGCCAAGGTCGACATCTCGGTCACCGCCTATGCCGAGCGCACCGCGCAGCGCCGCATGGACGCGCCGATGAACAGCCGCATGGCGCTGCGCCACAAGCCGCACGGCGTGCTCGCGGTGCTGGGCCCGTACAATTTCCCGGCGCACCTGCCCAACGGCCACATCGTCCCCGCACTGATCGCGGGCAACGCGGTGGTGTTCAAGCCGTCCGAGAAGACACCTGCGACCGGGCTGTTCCTGGTCGAGTGCCTCCACGCCGCGGGCGTGCCGACGGAGACGATGCGCGTGGTGATCGGCGGGCCGGCCGAGGGGCGCGCGCTCGCGGCGCATCCCGACATCGACGGGCTGCTGTTCACCGGCTCGGCGCGCACCGGCATCGCGCTCAACCGCGCCTTCGCCGAGAAGCCCGAGAAGATCCTCGCGCTCGAGATGGGCGGCAACAATCCGATCCTCGTGTGGGACACGCCCGATCTGCACACCGCCGCGGTGCTGGTGGCACAGTCGGCCTTCACCACCGCGGGACAGCGCTGTACTGCGGCACGGCGGCTGATCGTGCAGGACACGCTGTCCGACGGCCTGCTCGCGGAGCTGACCAAGCTGACCAACCGGCTGATCGTCGGCGCGCCGCACGACGAGCCCCAGCCCTTCATGGGCCCGGTGATCGACAATGACACCGCCGACGGGTTGAGCGAGAGCTTCCTCGCGCTGATGATGAAGGGCGGCCGCCCGATCCGGCACATGGCCCGACCCGACCCCGAGCGGCCGTTCCTCACGCCCGGAATCATCGACGTCACGGACGTCGTCGAGCGGCCCGACATGGAGCTGTTCGGCCCGCTGCTCCAGGTCGTGCGCGTCGACGATTTCGACGCCGCGATCGCCGAAGCCAACGCGACGCGCTATGGCCTGTCCGCCGCGCTGATCAGCCAGACGCCGGCGCTGTTCGACCGCTTCTGGGCGGGCGCGCGCGCCGGGATCGTCAACTGGAACAAGCCCACCAACGGCGCCTCCTCCTCGGCGCCGTTCGGCGGCATCGGCTGGTCGGGCAATCACCGCCCCAGCGCCTATTACGCTGCCGATTATTGCGCCTATCCGGTGGTCTCGAACGAGGCCGAGGCGGCACGCGCCTCGATCGGCATCGGTCTCACCGACGGCTGATCGGTCGCCCACCCTCGACAGCCCCGTCCGCGCCGGGCATCAGCACGCCCGAACAGGGAGATAGATGATGCCCAGCGGATTGGTCGCGCTGCTCGACGACGTGGCGGGCCTGACCCGGCTCGCCGCCGCCTCACTCGACGACGTCGGCGCCGCCGCGGCCAAGGCCGGCACCAAGGCGGCGGGCGTGGTGGTCGACGATACCGCGGTGACGCCGCGCTACGTCACTGGCTTGTCGCCGCAGCGCGAGCTGCCGATCATCGGCAAGATCGCCTTGGGCTCGCTGCGCAACAAGATCGTCTTCTTGCTGCCGATCGCGATTGGGCTGAGCGCCTGGGCGCCCTGGGCGATTACCCCGCTGCTGATGCTGGGCGGCGCCTATCTCTGCTTCGAGGGCGCCGAGAAGGTGATCGAGGCGCTCTCGGGCCAGCACCACGACGACACTGCCGATGTCGCGACCGATTCGGCCGAGCTCGAGCGCCAGAAGGTATCGGGCGCGATCCGCACCGATTTCATCCTCTCCGCCGAGATCATGGCGATCGCGCTCGGCGAGGTGAGCGATACGCCCCTGCTGACACAGGCGATCACGCTGCTGCTCGTGGCGGTGGCGATCACCGCTGGCGTCTACGGCGTGGTGGCGCTGATCGTGAAGGCCGACGACGTCGGGCTGCACCTCGCCAAGAGCACATCCTCGCCGCTGCGCGCGATCGGGCGCGGGCTGGTCAAGGGCGTGCCGGTGCTGATGCGCTGGCTGGCGGTCATCGGCACCGCGGCGATGCTCTGGGTCGGCGGCGGCATCCTGCTCCACGGCGCCGAGACGCTCGGGTGGCGTGCGCCGCAGCACCTCGTCCACCATCTCGCGGAACAAATCGAGCATGGTGCGGCCGCACTCGGGGCGGTGCTCGGCTGGCTGCTCACCGCGACGCTGTCCGGCGTGGTCGGGCTGGCGGTCGGCGGGGCGATCGCGGGACTGCTCCACCTCTTCCACCGCGGCGACGAAGCGGCGCATTAAGCCACGCCGTCACGATCGTGCGCGCTTCACCGCTCCGCTCGACAGCGCTAAGGCGAGCGGCATGACCGATCCCAGCGACCTCCCCTATCGGCCCTGCGCGGGTGTGATGCTGCTCAACCGCGAGGGCCGCGTCTTCGTCGGGCAGCGGCTCGATAACGTGCTGGAGGCATGGCAGATGCCGCAGGGCGGAATCGATCCCGGTGAGGATGCGCGGGCCGCGGCGACGCGAGAATTGTGGGAGGAGACCGGCGTCACCGCGGACAAGGTGACGCTGATCGCCGAGGCGCCGGAAGAATTCTACTACGACTTGCCGCGCGAGATGATCGGCAAGGTGTGGAAGGGCAGATATCGCGGCCAGCGCCAGCGCTGGTTCCTGTTCCGCTTCGACGGCACCGACTCGGACATCCGCATCGACACGCCGCATCCCGAGTTCCGCGCCTGGCGATGGGCCGAGCCCGCCGACCTGCCGTCGCTGATCGTTCCCTTCAAGCAGCAGCTGTACCGCGACGTGCTGCACGCCTTCGCGGCGCACCTCAATCTGCCGGGCTGACGCCCGACTGGCCTCGCACCGCCGACCCCGCTAGGCTGCCCGTCATGGGGGAACTCACGAGAGGGGAGAGCGGCGCGGTCGAGCGGCTCGACGCGGCGCGGATGCTGGCGCGGGTCGAGCGCTGGTGCGCGATCAACAGCGGCACGCGCAACCTGGCGGGGTGCGCCGCGATGGCCGAGGCACTCGCTGACGCGTTCGCGGCGCTGCCGGGCGAGGTGACGCTGGTCGATCCCGGCGGGGCGGAGAGCATCGGCGCCGACGGCAGCGTCGCCGCGCTGGCGCATGGCCGCCATCTGCGCGTGACGGTGCGGCCCGAGGCGCCGGTGCGGCTGCTTCTCACCGGCCATCTCGACACCGTCTATCCCGTGGATCATCCTTTTCAGACACTGACGTGGCGCGAAGCGGGCGTGCTCAACGGCCCCGGCGTCGCCGACATGAAGGGTGGCCTCGCGCTGATGCTCGAGGCGCTGCTCGCGGTGGAGGCCGAGGGCGCGCGCTTCGGCTATGACGTGGTGATCAACTCGGACGAGGAGACCGGCTCCTTCTCCTCAGCGGCGCTGCTCGCCGAGGCAGCGCGCGGCAAGGTCGCCGCGCTCACCTACGAGCCGGCGCTGCCCGACGGCACGCT
>Ga0265798_10008052_pt1 | contig 13513 bp, 11 predicted proteins | sample P3T30metagenome_FD_192430 | JGI IMG/M metagenome (GOLD analysis project Ga0265798, IMG submission 192430) | Plant litter microbial communities from East Loma Ridge, Irvine, California - P3 T30 | ecosystem: Environmental > Terrestrial > Plant litter > Unclassified | place: USA: California...
AGCAGTGCGGCGCCAGCCAGCACGACCGCGGCGATGAGCTTCTTCATGAAGTAGTTCCCCTAGTGATCTGATCTGACAGACCCTGATACCAGAGCCCTGCCTCCGCAGATGTCAATCCCCCACGACCGGTGACGGCGAGTGCGATTGGCGAAGTTACCTCAATCTAGCGGAGTTTCACAGTCTGTTGCCACCCTTTGTGCAACGAATACGTGAACTCGCGCTGGATTCGTTCACAGGCTGGGCTCTGCAGCGGAGCTGCGATTCCATCGCGCGTGCACCCTGCGGCTTGAAAGCCCAGCTCAGAGGCAACTTTGCGCGACGATAGCGGAGTTCTTGCCGCCAGATGCGAAGGCTTGATGGGCGCTCAGGTCAGCCCTGACCCCCCGGAGTGGGGGCCCCTCGCCACCGCGGTATGCGGCGACTCACCGATTGCACCTGCACTGGCGACGGCCTCTTCTGCCCCTAGAGTTCGCGATCAGACCGTTGCCGGGCTGCTCAGCGGACCGGGACCGGCTTCGCGCAGTCGAACTGCAGCGGCTGGGCCGTCGACTCCCGCACACCGGGAGTCGACTCCACCTGAACGCCGGCCTTCGCGTACTTGGCTTCGCCGAGGAACGCCACACGGAACGTCGTGCTCTGCCCGGGAGCGAGAAGCGTGCGCAACTGCGCAACCGGGTGATCGCCGTCGACCGTGGTCTGGAGGCCAGCAGCTTTGCCGTCCTGGGAAGCACCAAGGTAGATCGCATTCGACGGGGCGTAGACCGCAACGAGGGTCTTGATCTTGCCGGGTTCGGTACCGAAGTCGCCACCGCCGGTCACGTAACGAGGCAGGCTCGTCGCGGCATCGGCTGGCGCGGTGTTCTTGAGGGTCACCTCGACCACAGAGGTTGGCCGGCCGTCCTTCCGGCACACCGAGCTGCCGACCGAGACCTTCTTGTCGAGGTAGTAGTCCATCTTCGCGGCGGTGCCGTCGTTGAGGTAGACGCCGAACTCACGCGTCTGCTTCGATGCAGTCGGCAGTGTGCCGGCCACGGCCGTTCCAACGATCTGCTGCTGCTCCGCCTTGTCCGCGCTCCACAGGCGAACGCGGCCCTCGCTGGTGCCATCAGCCAGCCCCGCAACGAGCTTCTTCGCGTCGAAGCCGCCGCTAGACACCTTGGTGAACACGGCACTCGCCGCGGAAGCGAAGAACGCGTCCTGCACCGTCGGATCCGGGTACTTCGCATAGACGTCGCTGAGCAGCAGCTTCACCGCGTTGTCTGACGACAGGGTGTCACCGGTCGCCAGCTGCACCGGTCCGGTCGCTCGGAGGATGTAGCTCAGCGTGACGGGGTCGATGGCCAGCACTCCGTCGACTTGCTGGCCGAACTTCCGCTTCCACATCTCACGCGCGAGGGCGCCGGTGACGTCGAACCGCGGCGTCAGGTTGACGTCCTGCATGTACCGCCCGGTGATGTTGCCGTAGAGACTCTGAGTGTCCGGGGTCAGCGGAAGGACCGGCTTGTCGTACGGGCCGAACGACGAGCCGGACGCCTGGTCGCCGAGGCTGATCGCACCGTCCTTCGCCTCCAGGAGCGCCACCGCTCCCGGAATACCCCCGCCAGCCCTGAGCTCGGCGTTGTTCTGGAACAAGAGGACGTAGTTCCGATCCCCGTCATGTCCGAGCATCGCCGGGGCCAGCTGCACGACCTTGTTCGCTGTGGCGGCCTGCTGCGAGACAGAACTCAGAGCGTTGCGTAGCTGGTTCACCGCGGCAGTGACCGGTGAGAGCGTCGCGGTGGTGTCGATCTTCTCGGCGGTGACGTCGGCTCGCGTCAGGGTCGCAGTGGCCCGTGCCACGGCCGGCTGAGCGTTCACGAGCGGCTGCAGGTCGATCCGCCCGTTCTTCGGCGCGAATGCCTCGGTGTTCAGGTCCCCGATGACGCCCGCGACCGGGCGGACAGCTCCGGTTGCGACGTCGTCCACGACGCCCGCCACTTGCCGGACAGCACGGAGGTTCGTCCCGAAGAACGGGGTGTACTGGGCCGCGCCCCACACGGGGTCGCCCGTCAGACGGCGCGCCGAACCGGCGTTGTCTTCCAACTCCTGCGCGGTCCGCTTCGCGGCATCGGAGTCGCCAGCGGTGATCTGTGTCTTGAGCGTTTCGACGAGGCTCACCGAGCGCTCGAGGTGCTGCTTGGCGAGCAGGCCTCTGACGCCGACCCAGACGACGGCAGCGAGCAACAGCAGAACGATCGCGAGGACGATCCACAGCACGAGGCGGGCCCCTGACCCCCGGCGTGCAGCAGTGCGTCGCGACTCGGGAAGGTCGGACATGGCACCAATCCTAGGGTCGGGCATGCCCGACCTGTCTCGTCACTGCCGGATCGAGTCCACGTGGGTGCGATACCAGTCGATGGTGCTCCGCAGCCCGTCTTCCAGTCCGATGCCCGCCGTCCACCCCGCGTCCGCGAGCTTGGAGACGTCGAGGAGCTTCTGCGGGGTGCCATCGGGCTTCGACGTGTCCCAGACCGTCTCGCCCTCGAATTCGACGATCGACGCGATGGTCTCGGCGATCTCCTTGATCGTGACGTCGGAACCGGTTCCGACGTTGACCTGTTCGGGCCCGTCGTAGTGCTCCATGAGGTGCAGCACGGCAGCTGCCATGTCGTCCACGTGCAGGAACTCGCGCCGAGGCGACCCCGTCCCCCAGTTCTCCACGCGTTCGGCTCCCGACTTCGCCGCTTCGTCGTACCGGCGGATGAGCGCCGGCAGGACGTGGGACCCGGTCGGCGAGAAGTTGTCGCCGGGCCCGTAGAGGTTGGTCGGCATCGCCGAGATCCAGTGCTTGCCGTACTGCCGACGAACGGCCTGCACCTGCATGATCCCGGCGATCTTCGCGATGGCGTACGCGTCGTTGGTCGGTTCCAGGTGCCCGGTGAGCAACGAGTCCTCGTGGATCGGCTGCTCTGCGAACTTCGGGTAGATGCACGACGAGCCGAGGAACATCAACCGTTCGGTGTCGTGCTGCACCGCGGCGTCCATGACATTGACCTGGATCTGCAGGTTCTCACTGAGGAAGTCGTGCGGGTACGTGTTGTTCGCCATGATGCCGCCGACCTTCGCGGCCGCAAGGACGACATACCGCGGCTTCTGCTCGGCGAAGAACGCGAAGACCGCGTCGCGGTCCTTCAGATCAAGTTCTGCCGAGGTGCGGCCCACCAGGTCCGTGAACCCCTCGGCCTCGAGCTTCCGCCATACAGCCGATCCCACCAGTCCACGATGGCCCGCGACGTAGACCCGTCCCGAGCGGTCGAGCGGACCCGGCGTGAACTCGCTGTCCGTCATCAGGACTCCCAGCTCGCGAGCTTGACCTTGTCGATCCACGGGCGACCTTCGTGCTCGAGCGCCTCGATGTCGGCGTCGACCATGATGCGGGCGAGCTCGCCGGTGTCGACCGTCGCTTCCCAGCCGAGCTTCTCCTTGGCCTTCGACGCGTCGCCCACCAGCGCGTCGACTTCGCTGGGGCGCAGGTACCGCTCGTCGAAGCGTACGTGGTCCTCCCAGTTCAGACCAGCGTGCGAGAACGCCGTCGACAGGAAGTCCTTCACCGTGAAGTCGCCGCCGGTCGCGAGCACGAAGTCATCCGGCTCATCGACCTGCAGCATCCGCCACATGCCCTCGACGTACTCGGCCGCGTAGCCCCAGTCACGGACGGAGTCAAGGTTGCCGAGGTACACGTGGTCCTCGAGTCCTGCCTTGATGCGTGCGACCGCGCGCGTGATCTTGCGCGTCACGAAGGTCTCACCGCGCCGCGGTGACTCGTGGTTGAAGAGGATGCCGTTCACCGCGAACATCCCGTAGGCCTCGCGGTAGTTGCGCGTCACCCAGTAGCTGTAGACCTTGGCGGCGCCGTACGGGGACCGCGGCCAGAAGGGGGTCTCCTCGTTCTGCGGCGGCGGAGTCGCGCCGAACATCTCGGAGGACGATGCCTGGTAGAAGCGTGTGTGGATGCCCGACACTCGGACGGCCTCGAGCATGCGCATGGTGCCGACACCGGTCACGTCGCCGGTGTGCTCAGGCTCGTCGAACGAGACGCGAACGTGCGATTGGGCCGCGAGGTTGTAGACCTCGTCCGGCTTGAGTTCGCTGAGGAGGCTCACGAGACGCGCGCCGTCACCGAGGTCTCCGTAGTGCAGGAAGAGCTTTGCGTCAGGGTTGTGCGGGTCGACGTACAGGTGCTCGATCCGCGAGGTGTTGAACGTCGATGCACGGCGGATCAACCCGTGCACCTCATACCCCTTCCGGAGGAGCAACTCCGCCAAGTAGGAACCGTCTTGGCCGGTGATGCCCGTGATGAGCGCGCGCTTCGTCATGTCTCCCCGAACGTCAGAGCGACAACCATCGGGCAACAGCCCCGAGCCGTGGTTGGACGCAATAATTCGTCAGCATAACGGTCCTGATGGGTGCGCTGTAATCCACGCCTTCAGCGCTGCGGGGAGCGACCAACGTGGACTCGGTGCGCGCTCAGCTGCGATCGGCCATCCGCAGTTCAAGCTGGTCTCCGAAGGGCTGCAACCATGCCTCCGCGTATGCAGAGAGCTTCCCGTAAGTGTTGTCCGTGGCGATCACTCGCCGTCCCATCTGCAGGCCGATCAACATCGCATGCAGTCGATCGGTCACGATGGTCTCGCCTTGGGAGAGGAAGCGCACGCCCCGTTGGAAGCGGCGCTCCGCCTTTGACAACCAGGTGTCGGGATGCCGGTGGAACAGCCTCCTGAGCGGAGGAACGGCTGCCGCGCGGTTGGCCCACCAGCGCGACGCGTTCAAGTCCCAGGGATCCGACGGCCAATCCGAGCCCGAACGCAGGGTGCCGCGCGACTCACCGTCTGCCCTGCGAAGGACCACGACCTCCGAGCTCGGCGGCGGTGCCTCGATTGAGCCGAGCATGTGCACGGCATCAGGGCAGGTGATCACACCCGGTGCCACCTCGCTCAGGAGCGCCGCCGAGCGGTGATCGCGCACGGCAATCCTGGTGTGCGGCCTCATGGCGAAGCCCCGATCGAACTTCTGCCGCTCAGTCTCAGACGTGAAGTGAACGGTCTGCGGCGCCTGGATGAGGACCGTGTCCCGAGGCAAGCGCGACGCCACCTCCAGACGGAGAAGATCGGAGCCCGGGTACAGGCCTCCGATGTTCCCCCCGCCATGGACCACCACCGGCTCGGTAGAAGCGAGCATTCGACGGGTGATGGTCGCTTGACTCTGCACCTCGAGAACTTCGATTCCGGCATCCGCCCAGAAGCGCCACTCTCCGAGCGCGATCGCAGAATCACCGATGTTGCCGTGGTCCGGAAAGTCCGCGAGCCGTACGCGCCGAACCCCCGAGTGGAGCTCCGCGAGGCGCTCCTTTGCTGTGTCGCGTAGCACTGCGATGGGATCCGTCATACCTGAATGATCGTACACCTTTCGGGCAACAGCAAGGCCAGACCGACGATGCATGCCCCCCGGGTCCCGTACTGTCACTGAGCTTCGCGGAGTGTTCCAGCAGCAACGGTAGAGATACTGGCCACCCAGTAGAATCTGTTCATCCCTGACATAACCGAGACGGATTACGGAACTCACTCATGCGCTTGTCCGTCCTCGTCCCAGCTCGGAACGCTGCTGACACGATCGCTCTGAGCCTCAGATCGACGCTGCGAGCCCTCCCGGCCGACTCCGAGGTGCTTGTCCTCGACGATGCAAGCGTGGACGGGACAGGTGATCGCGCACGCGCACTCCGAGACAACCGGGTGAGGGTGATCCGGTCCGAATCCCCGTCAGGCGTAGCTGGTGCGCTGAACGCCTTGCTTGGGGAGGCACGTGGGGAATTCGTGGCTCGAATGGATGCCGACGATGTCGTCCTGCCCGGCAGATTTCACCTGCAACTCGCACGACTAACGCCCAAGGTCGACATACTCTTCGGAGGCGTCCTTCACTTTGGATCCGGCTTACGATTCCCGCATCCGTCTCCCCCCTTCGCCATCTCACCGGAAGCCTTCCCGGTCGCGTTGTTGATAGACAACCCAGTTGCTCACTCCACGATGCTGGCGAGGCGCTCTGTGATTGAAGAATTATCCGGATACCGGAAATGCCTTGCCGAGGACTATGACCTCTGGCTTCGTGCGGCTTCAAGGGGTCTAAAGCTTGCCCGACTGGCATCGCCGGTCACCGCGCTAAGACGACACGGCGCGCAGGTCACTGCTGACGTCACCTGGGCGGAGCGGGCGGCTGCGGAGTCTGAGTGGCAAGAGTCGTACTCAGATCTGGCTGTTGCCTCAGACATCATCCGCGCAAGAACCGAAACTGCCGATCGACTCCGGTCGGCCAACTCCATCACGTCGAAACGCATTCTGCTTCGTTCGGCCCTCGACGACTCGATCAATGCGATGGGTTGGGCAGATCGACTCGCTCTCCGCACACTGATGCGCCGAACCAGCCGGGGCTAGGTGCTCTGCGGCCCGCGGACCCTGCGGCTCCAAGCGGTGAGCCGTGCGCCGTGCGCCGTGCGCCGTGAGCCCACGAGGGACGCGCCGAACTAGCCGCCCCGGTTCAAAGAACGAAACGGGCTCGTTGCGAGCCGTGCTACGTTCCCCCCATGATGCAGGGGGCGCCAGCGACCGAACGACCGAAGGTCGTGGTCGGAACGGCTGCAGTGGCGCTCATCCTCGCGGCCACGCGTTGGGGATCGTACATCGGCGTCTCGCCGCTGTTCCTGACCGATGCGCTCCTGGCCCTCGGCTTGGCGCAGTGGCTGATCGCGCGATCAGCCCAAGGCAAGCTCCCCGTCACGGGCTTAGTTCAGCGGTCGCGCCCGGGCATGGTCTTCAACCTCTTCTTCGCCTACGTCGTCGTTCGGGTCGCCTTCGCTTTCGCTCAAAATGTGGCGACCAGCGACTGGATCAGGGACTCAGCACCCTTCCTCTATTCTTTCCTCGCTTTCGTCAGCGCCGCTTCTATCGCTCGTGCGTCGGCACGTGCACGCACACGGACGCTTCGGATTCTCGTCGGAGCCCTCTCGGTTCACCTGGTGTGGGCCACCTTCTCGATCTGGACCGGGTTCACAGGCATCCCGCTGCCCGGCGGTGCGGCGGCCGTCTTCCAGATTCGTCCAGACATCGACATGGCGGTCTTGGGCGTAGGAGCCGGCACATTCCTGCTTGCTGCGTTCCGCTCTCGGCGACGTTTTTGGCCGATCGTTGCCGTTTTCGTATCCCTTGCAGATGTCTTCTCACTGCAGTCGCGAGCCGGTCTGATCAGCGTTGTCGCGTCAATGTTCGTGGCTTACCTGATCTTCTACACAAGTACACCCAGTAAAAGCGGGCGTCGTCTTTTTTCACAGATGCTGGTTCCGATTGCAATTGCAATCCTGCTCGTTGTTCTACCTCAGACAGGGCCGGGCCAAAGGCTCATCGCCACGGTCAATTCTTCTTCGGCGGTGACCCAGGCTCAGTTGAGTGCCCAAGGAACCGAGAACGCGCGACGTCTCGTCTGGTCACAGGTGGTTGCGTGGACGAACGAGACTCCGTCGCGTCAACTCTTTGGTAGCGGCTTCGGCAACGACTTCCTGACACAGTCCGGAACAATCTCTTTCCTCGAAGGCACGACCTACGACAACGTGCGCAGCCCACACAACTACTTTGTGGGTATCTACGCCCGCATGGGCTTGGTCGGCTTGTTGCTCGCCGGCGGCGTCGTACTCAGCATGCTCATCACTATCTTCCTGCGCTTACGACTGATCGCGACCGACGGCGTCCTCGCCATGGCAACGATGATCGTCGTCGCGATCCTGCCGGTCGCCTCGCTCGGCGTGGTTCTTGAGGCTCCCTTCGGCGCGGTGCCCTTCTGGTGGGCGGCTGGGATAGTGCTCTCGAGTGCACCGGTGCGCCGACAGACAAGCAGACAGGTCAAAAAACATTTCGACTCGACCGAAGCGCGCGAGTACAGCTCCATCGTCACAGCAGACAGCTGAAGCGTATTGCACCGAAGGCGTCGAGCCGTGCTACGTCTGCAACGAAGTCGCACTGCACCGTAGTGCCATTCAAGCGAGTCAAACGCGTTCACGAGGCGTCGGGCACGCACCCGGGGACAGGACTTGCGCGCACGGACTTACTTAAACGCCCAGCAGCCAAAAGCCTCCACCGAGGAAACCGGCGAGCATGAGGCTGAGTGCGACGGATCGAACTGGGGTCGCTTTCCCACAACCTACGACCAATAGAACGAGCAACACCAGCTCGCGAGCGAGGTAGACCCAGGCTGCAGCCTCCACACTATGAGAGGCCGCGATCGCGATGGGAATCGCAAGAACTACACCTACCGCCTTGATCGGCGGGCCCCACGCCAATCGCCCCCGTGCCATCAAAACCGGCGCGAGTGACCAGGTGATCGTCGTGATCAGAATGCTGAGCGACGCCGGGTAGACAGCGTCGAGCGGCTTTGTCCAAGCGCCACCGAGGAACGGCCTGAGTACGAACTCCGTGCCGAGGTTCAGGAGCAAGACGAGTATTGCAGACAGCAGCGATGCTCGCGTCAAGAGCTTGTCCGCCGCTGTACGCACATCGGGGACGCCTTCAACTTGATCAAGCCGGACACGAAGTACATTCGCCGTTGAGGACGACACTGCGTCCCCTGGATTGCGAGCGACCGCCATAGCCAGGTTGTAGGAACCGAGCGCGGCAGTCCCCGCGATGGTTCCGAGGAGGATCCGGTCGGCCTGCCCTTGTAGCCAGCCGAGGATGAAGAACCAGGAGGCGTGTCGGAACTCACGGGCGAGTGTCTCACCCCGCCTCAGTGTCTCGAGATGAGCCGGCAATCCCATGCGGACCGCCGCACGATGAGCGAAAACAGCGAACAGGAGTTCAGCGAGCAGCACCTGGAGCGAGGCTGCCAACAAGCTTCGGGTGAGGAAGAGCACCGGGACGGAGACGACCAGTGACAGACCGGAGACCGTGAGCTGCAGATTTGCTAGACGACGCCATTGATCTCCGCGCTGCAAAAAGCCGAGTGGGATGATCGAGTACGAATTGGCGATCGGTACGACCACGAGGGGTATGAGCGCGAAGATCTGCGGGTGCAGTTCCGGTGGGAAGACGAACCACAGAATCGCGAGGGTTGCCATCATCGCGATCACGCCACAGACGCTCGCCCATGCGCGATAACGAAGCAGGAATCGATACGAGGTTTCGTTCGCAAAACTCGGTACGACGACCTGCCGGATCGCTCCGTCCAACGCCGAATAGTAGAAGGTCAGGACGAGCATGGGCCAGGCGTAGAGACCGATGACGACTGGCGTCACGTACTGTGCCAGCAGGACCATCAAGGCGGCGCTCGCGAGGCGCGGGAACACCCGTTCGACGAGCGACCAGATCAAACTGCGCACGGGTCAGCTCAGAGCAGTGGACTTGGTGACGATAGCCGCCGATGCCACAAGCTCGTTTGCCCATCGCTCACCACCGACAGCGAGAGAGCGCTCGTCATCGAAGAAGCGGCGTGACCGCGCCCCGTAGGCGTGCACGCGAGCCCGATCCGAAACCAGCTGCGTGATCGCTGCGGAGATCGAGGTCACCGCGTCCGTCTCGACAACGACGCCTGCTCCCGCGTTCAGGACGTCTCGCGCCGCTTGTCCTGACGCGGAGCCCAGGTAGAGCACTCCTCGTCCAGAAGCCATCGCGGCGTACACCTTCGACGGCACGCAGGTTCCTGTCGCATTCTCGCGGAGCGAGACGACGTGAAGGTCCGCGCGGGCGTAAGCGCTCCCCAGGTTCTGTTCTTGGACGAACCCACCGACTTGAACGTTTCGCTGAGGGTGATTCGCGAGATATGCCCTGACGCGCTCCACCTCGCTCCCAGATCCGCTGATTTGCAATTCCACGTCATCGCGACCACTCACAGCCTGAACCAGTGGGAGCAATGGATGGATTTCCCTCGCCGATCCCGAGTAGAGCAGGCGAAGGGGCGGATTGCTCGCCGGAGTGGCCGCAACTTCCATGTCGCGGTGCCACAACGGAATGACGCTGACCGGCTTCGCGGTCAAGTCCGAGAGCACCGCAGACATGCATTCCCCGATGGTGATGATCGTCGCGCTGCTGCGAAGCGCTGCGAGTTCAACCCTTGCGCGGATCGTGTCGAGATGACCGCCGCCTTCAAGCGTCAGCCGATACAGGTCCATGACCCACGCGATGTCCCGAACGCGCCCTCGACTCATACGCCGAGCAAGGGCCCCGACGAATGGCAGACCGGACGGCACATCCACGCTGACGAACGCACGCATCTCGCGGTGTCGACGGAGGACGAACACGACGGAGGACATCAAGAACCGGAGTTCAGACCGCAGACGCCTGATCTTGTCAGCGGCATCCCCGCCGGCCGCAACGATCCTCGTGGGAGGAATTCCGATCACTGTGACTCGCCGGCCGCGAGAGCGAAGCTCAGTCGCGAGATCCTCGACGACCCGTGAGACCGCGTCCCTGGGGGACGCCGCGTAGCCGTAAGCGAGGACGACGAGATCCCGTCTGGCCCCGCTGCGACGGCGGTTCATCGAACCACGCTCCGCGCTGGGTTACCGACGACCGTGTCGCTGTCGGTGACATCGTGCACCACAACTGCACCAGCTCCGACACGAGCATGCCTACCGACGGTCACCGCACCGATGACCAAAGCGGACGCACCGAGGTCTGCTCCGTCGCGGACGAACGGCGCCCACTCGCCTGGGCGCTTGTGCCCGATGACCACGCCGTTCCGGAGGGTTACACCGGAGCCGATCAGAGCTCGGTCGTTCACGACCAGACCGGTGCCATGGAAGATCGTCAGCCCAGGACCTACTCGCGTCTTGGGCCGCAATTCGATCCCCAGCACGAACTCGGTCGCCAGCCGATAGATCGCGACAGCCGGCAACGACCGCCGCCGAGGACGGTCACGATCGTGCATGAGGAATTGACAACAGCGCAGACCGATCAAGACCAGCTGCGATTTCGGGTCCCGTCGGTTCGCTCGAAGATCCGCCTTCAACGTGCGCCGAAGCCCGGATGCGGAGTGGAAGGGTGCGAGCGCGGCCCGTTCCTCGACGGTTCCCGCTCCGATCAGATCAGATGTCGTCATCATCCAGTCACTTCCCCACGCCCGATATGACTCGGGCCCAATTTGCACGGAACGAGTCGCGAGAGTGTTTCTGGTCGAAGGTCCGTTGCGCACCTTCGGCAAGACGGTCCGATGTCGCTTGTTCACCAGTCACGCTCAAGACAGCTTGCGTGACCGCCTCGACAGTGGCTGTGGGGACGAGCCGACCGTTGACGTCGTCCTGAACGAGCTCTCCGATGGCGCCGACATCCGAGGCGACGACTGGAACGCCAACGCTGAAGGCCTCAATGATCGTGAGCGGTTGCGCTTCGAATCGATATCGCGTCGGGAAGACCAACACCTCGGCAGAAGCGAGTGCCGTCCACTTATCGATCCCGAACAGCGCTCCGTGGAACACGATGCGATCCGAGAAACCGGATCGGTCAACCCGGTCTCGGAGAGTGGCGGTGAGTTCTTCGTCTGCGGACGGCCCCACCAGCGAGAAGGTCCGCCCCTCGGCGCGGCCACACAGGTCGATCGCCATGTCGACGAAGACGTCAGCGCCCTTCTCCTCCAACAGATTGGACAGGAAGAGGACGTGCCCAGGTCGTCGCGGCCCACGGTTGGTCGGCGGCGTTTCCGTGGTGTTCCTGATCACCGAGATGGAGCCGAGGGGGACGAAGGGGCTGATGTCCGAAGCGAGCCCGTCATCCAGGCAGACCGTCACCGAGGCTCCGCTCAACAGCCGCGCCACCAAGAAGCGCCACACCGTGCCGCGCTCGGCGAGCGACGAGTAGCCGCGTGTGTGCACGTAGTTGACCGTGGGCACACGGAAAAGTCGGAGAAGTTCGCCGAGCACCACGTCGACGATGAAGGAGGAGGTCCTGTTCGTGCAGAAGAAAACGCACATCTGCGGGCGCCGGATCACCACGAGCAGCAGGCGCATCACCAGCCCCGGAGCGGCGAGGATCTTCCGTGCTGAGAACGCGCCGACTTCGCCGATCTGGCGGCTGAACCGTCGATCGACCAATACCGACTTCTCGCCGAGGTCCGCGAGGACTTCGAGAAGGATTTTCGTGATCAACGTCGACCCATGAGTGGGCGGAGGAAGTTGGCTGATGACGACGATCGGGCGAGTGCTCATGTCCGACGGTTCCTGACGACCGCGGCGAGGAACACGAAGTTGCCGATCAGATAACGCTTCCAGAGACGCCGCGGCTCCGAGAGCAGCCGGAAGACCCACTCAAGGCCGGCGCGGGTCATCCACTTCGGCGCTTCGCGCTTGGTGCCGGCTGTGAAGTCGAAGGCAGCACCGACAGCGCATGCGGTCACCTGCAGGGACGCGGCGAGGCGACGTACCTCGTGATCCTGCTTCGGTGTTCCCAACCCAACCCAGACGATCTGCGCGCCGCTTCTTCGAATCGCCTCGTCCTGCGCATCGAGCTCAGCAGGCGAGAGGGGGCGGAAGGGCGGGCTGAACGTACCGACGATGTCGGCGCCTGGGAACCTGCTCTCGAGCTTCTGCTGCAGTTTCACGAGGAGATCTTCAGACCCTCCGAGGAGGAAATGCCGAACTCCGGACACTCGACCACGATCGATGACGTCCAGGAAGAATTGAGGACCGCGAACCTGAGATAGCGGTTGTTGCGTCATGCGAGTCACCCAGCTCAGCGGCTTCCCGTCCGGGAAGTTGTACGCACTGCCCGAGAGGGCCTCACGGAACAACGGGTCTTTCTGGGCGAGCGCGACGGAGTACGCATTGATCAGGTGAACGGCTGCCCCTTCTGACGGGAGCATCTGAGCGGAGTTGATCGCAGCATCGGCTGCGACGAGGGGCGACGCCGCGATCACAGGCAAGCCGCCGAGCGGACGTCGAGGCAGTGAGGCGAGGACGGTCACATCGGGTTCGGGTATCACAGCTCTCGTTCCTGGGCCCTGACGAGCCGACGATCGGTTCAGATTCAATAGGCACCCTTGGTCGCAACGACCGCGCGGGCAGTTCGCCACAGGATCAGGAGGTCACCGACCAGCGACCAGTTCTCGACGTAGAACAGGTCGAGACGAACCGAATCCTCCCACGACAGGTTGGATCGTCCGCTCACCTGCCACAGTCCGGTCATCCCCGGCTTGACTAGGAACCGCCGGTGCACGTGCTGGTCGTAACGCTCAACTTCACGAGCGAGCGGCGGCCGCGGCCCGACCAAGGACATCTCGCCGAGAAGCACATTGAACAGCTGAGGTATTTCGTCCAGGCTGTACCGTCGCATGAAGCCCCCGACGCGGGTCACCCGCGGGTCGTTCTTCATCTTGAACAGCACGTCGTTGCCCTCGGCCCGGTCCAGCTGGCTGAGCTCCTGCAGGCGGGCTTCGGCGTCGACGACCATGGACCGGAACTTGATCATCCGGAAGGTCGTGCCGTTCAGGCCGACGCGCTCCTGGCGGA
>Ga0265798_10008053_pt1 | contig 13513 bp, 13 predicted proteins | sample P3T30metagenome_FD_192430 | JGI IMG/M metagenome (GOLD analysis project Ga0265798, IMG submission 192430) | Plant litter microbial communities from East Loma Ridge, Irvine, California - P3 T30 | ecosystem: Environmental > Terrestrial > Plant litter > Unclassified | place: USA: California...
GACTATGAGGCGTCGATCCCGGTCGGCGGCATCGCGATGGGCGGCGACTGCGGCGTCGCCAAGGTCGATGTCTCATCCGATGGTGGCCGCACTTGGTACAGGACGACGCTCGGAGCGGACGAAGGCAGGTACAGCTTCCGGCGCTGGGATGGTCGCGTGCCGCTGAGACGCGGTCCCAACCCGATCATGGTGCGCTGCTGGAACACCAATGGGGTCGCCCAGCCGATAAAGCCGATCTGGAACCCAGGCGGGTTCATGCGCGGCAATATCGAGACCACCACCATCATCGCGGCTTGAGGAGCGAGTAGCATGAAGACACCGTCTCCCGGTATCATGGCCGCTGGCCTGATCGGCCTGACCGGCATTATCCTCGTCTCGATCGGTGCGCCGAGCAGCCGCAAGGCGCCTGCCCCGATCTCCGAGACATCCGAGCCGGCACCGCCCACCAGTGTCTCGGCCCGCGGCTTTTCGCTCGCCTCGACCAGCGTCGACCTGCCGGTCGACGAAGCGACCTATCCCGATGGTCCGCACGCCGACGTCATCAACGTCAACTGCACCTCATGCCACTCGGCCAGCATGGTGCTGACCCAGCCATCGCTATCGGCGGATCAGTGGAAGGCGACCGTCACCAAGATGCGCGAGGTGTACAAGGCCCCGGTGGCCGAGAAGGACGTCGACGCGATCGTCGCCTATCTCATCGCTATGCCGAGCCAGAAGGCGGCACCCGCGACAGGCAAGGCGCAGGATCCCGACCCCAAGGCGGTTCCCGATGTCTCAGGTGGAACAGGCTAACCGATCTACTTCCATAATCCCGAAATACCATCGAGACCGTTGAAAAACGGCTGCTTGGGAGCCTTGTGGGGACGGCTATTGTCACCGGTAATCGGTAAGATAGCCTACGTATCAGGCCGGCACGGCCTGTCTCGCGAGCAGCTGGAGGTTGTAGGCCGCGGCGGCCATGGTGAACTCTTCCGCGGCTCCGGCGAGACCTCGTAACTTGAGCGTTCGTAGACCCAGGTTGCGTTTCAGGTGGCCGAATACGCGCTCGATCCGCTGTCTTCGACGCCGCGCCTGCACGTAGGCCTCGGTGCCCGCAAGGGCGCGGACGGTATCACGGGCATCCTCGCTCACCAGGCGGGTGACACCGCGCTTCTTGCCGATGGTACATTGGGGTTTCAGTTCGCAGGCGATGCAATCGGCGGGACGGCTTCGGTAGACGCGGACCTGACTGGCGCGGTTAGTGCCACAATAGCCAAGCAGCTTGTCTGCCGGGCAGCGATACGCGTCTGCCTCGCGGTCGTAGCGAAAGGCATCGCGGGTGAAGAAGGCATCGCGCTGGCGACCGCGGTCGATGACCGGAATGTACGGCGTGATGTTCCGGTCGACCAGCCAGCCGAGCAGCGGGCCGCTGCCATACGCCTTGTCGGCCGAGAGGCTCGCAGGCGCGATGCCCAGCTTAATTTCAATGCGTGACACCAGCGTCCGGGTCGCCGCCACTTCAGCTGCGAAGCGCGCGGGCGTTGCCTCAACGTCGAGGATACAGTCAGTGTCGAGGTCGAGCAGCGGGTTGATAGCATAGGCGTAGCGTGCCGGCCCGTGCTTGCAGGTGAGCGCCGCCTGCGGGTCAGTTGGCGAGATGCTTGCCGGCTCGATGGAGGCCGGCTCGTCCGGACCTGGCGGCAACGCGGCATCGAGCGCCGCGAGATACTCGGCGACGGGCCGCGAGACGCTCTCCCGAGCACGCAGTTCGTCAGCTGCCTCGGCGCCCTTCAGCTTCTTCTCCCGGCTGGCATCGGCCATGACCGTACTGCCGTCCACAGCCACGTCGCGCCCCGCCACCAGCCCGGCCGCGGCGCACTTGGCGACCACCTGTTCGAACAGCAGACGATGCAGGTCGCAGGCGCGGAAGCGACCGTGCCGGTTCTTTGAGAAAGTCGAATGATCAGGCACCCGATCGGCCAGATCGAGCCGACAAAACCAGCGGTAAGCGAGGTTGAGGTGCACCTCCTCGCATAGGCGCCGTTCCGAGCGAATGCCGAACAAGTAGCCGACCAGCAGCATCCTGAGCATCAACTCCGGATCGATCGAGGGTCGCCCAGTCGTGCTGTAGCTCGCCGCCAGCGCGTCGCGCACGAAGCCGAAATCAAAGAGGCCGTCGATACGTCGGAGCAGGTGGTCAGCGGGCACGTGGTCGTCGAGCCGGAACCCGTAGAACAGCGCGCCCTGCGCTACCTGCCGACCCATCATGTCCCTACTCCCCGCTGCTTCGCAGGAGCGAATCACGCTGCCCGAGCGGTAGCAAGCATGCGTTTTTCAACAGTCTCGGCCGGTTTTGGGAAATTGCTTCGTCAAGCTGAACGTCGGGAACTGATGACGTGGACGGCCCTCCAACCCTCAAGCAGGATGTCCTGCGGAGAGTCGAAGGAGTGTCACGATGGGAAACGTCACGACGATCGGTCTGGATATCGCGAAGAACGTGTTTCAGGTGCACGGAGTAGATGCTGATGGTGCAGCGGTTGTTCGCCAGCGGCTGACCCGTGGGCGGATGCTGAAGTTCTTCGCCAAGCTGCCCCGTTGTCTGATCGGCATTGAGGCGTGTGCGACATCACACTTCTGGGCGCGCGAGCTGGTCGCACTTGGACACGACGTGAAGCTGATGCCGGCGCAGTACGTGAAGCCGTACGTCAAGCGGGGCAAGAACGACGCAGCCGATGCGGAGGCGATCTGCGAGGCGGTGACCCGGCCGACCATGCGCTTCGTCGGCATCAAGTCGCCCGAGCAGCAGAGCGCGATGATGCTCCATCGTGTTCGGCTGATCCTGAACCGCCAACGGACGCAGCTGTCGAACGCGATGCGGGCGCACCTGGCAGAGTTCGGGATCGCGGTACCGATCGGCAGGAACGGCATCGAGCAGCTCCTCGACGTCATCGCCGACCCGACTGACGAGCGGGTGCCGGCCGATGCGCGGTTCTGCCTGGAGATGCTGGCGGCTTAGCTGCGCATCGTGAAGGAGCAGATCCTGGAGAACGACCGCCGCATCCTGGCGAGCGCACGCGAGACCGAGCTTGGCCGCCGGCTGATGGAGATACCCGGCGTGGGGCCGCTGCTCGCCAGCGCCATCGTCGCCACCGTTCCCGATCCTGCGATCTTCCGCTCAGGCCGCAACCTCGCCGCGTGGATCGGCCTGGTGCCGCGGCAGAACTCCAGCGGCGGCAAGGAGCGGCTCGGCGGCATCACCAAGGCCGGGCATCAGTACCTGCGCCAGATGCTGATCGTCGGCGCCATGGCGGTCGTGCGCTTTGCCGAACGTAACGGTGCCAAGCGGCCGTGGCTTGTTCAGCTGCTTGCCCGCCGCAAGGCCAAGGTCGCCGCGGTTGCGCTCGCCAATAAGAACGCCCGCATGATCTGGGCGATGATGGCCAGCGGCGAACGCCATCGCGAGCCGCTGGCGGCATAAGGAACACGGCGCGGGCGACCGCGCCTGACGAGGTTGGAAAGGGCGATCAGGAGCTAATGCAACAAGCCGGTTGAACCGCCGGATCGGGAAAACCCACAATGACCCAAGCACCTCGAGTGCGCGGAATTGATCGGGACCCGAGACGCGCGAATGGCATTACGGCCAGCGGCACCATGCGCCGCACCAACAGGTCGGACACATGGCCGCACCAACCAGCAACGCTAGGCGAATGCTCGTACTTGCCAACGGAGGGCCGCCCACACATGGGTCGATAGCCGCCGCCTTACTCAGCTGCGATCAACGGCAGCTATCGCGTTCTGTCACCCGAATGCTGTCAGGCAGGAATCCTGCCAATCTCAGACGCTCGAGGTGCGGCCGGCCGGTGCCGCGGATGAATGTTCGAGATTGGCAGGAAAGCGGACCGGCAGCCTTCGGCTGGGGGGACGCATATGCCGTCGCCCCGCGCGACGACGGTGGACAGGCCGCGCGCACCAAGGCAGCTTCGCGGCGGACGAGAGCTGTTCGAAGCGGCGAGTGCATCAAGGGGACCGGTGAGAGGATGTTCGGAAACGTACGCTAAGCGGCGCGTGTTGAGCACCACGCCGTTGCTGCCACTTTCTGGCAGGTGAGCAGGGCTATATGCGTGGAGCATGTCGCGCTCGGAACGCCTCTTCGATCTATTGCACGCCTTGCGCAAATATCGCCGTCCGGTCAGCGGGAAGGTGCTGGCCGATATGATCGGTGTCAGCATCCGGACGCTGTATCGGGACATCGCCAGTTTGCAGGCTTTGGGAGCCGCGATCGAGGGGGAACCGGGCGTCGGTTATGTCTTGAAGCCCGGCTTTCTGCTGCCGCCCCTGATGTTCACGCTGGAGGAGATCGAGGCGCTGGTGCTCGGTTCGCGCTGGGTCGCTGGTCGCGCGGACGATCCGCTGTGCGAGGCCGCGCGCAGCGCGCTGAGCCGGATCGCGGCGGTGCTGCCGACCGATCTACGGGACGAACTCGAGGCCTCGGCGCTGTTGATCGGTCCCGGCGCGGCGATCCCGGTCGATGGGGTAGATCCGGCGTTGCTGCGCAAGGCGATCCGCACCGAGCGCAAGCTGGCACTCCGGTATCGTGACGGGGCCGGCGCGGGATCGGAACGGATCGTCTGGCCGTTCGCCCTCGCCTTTTTCGATTCCGTGCGCGTGCTGCTGGGATGGTGCGAACTGCGCCAGGGCTTCCGGCATTTCCGCACCGACCGGATCGTCTCGGCGACACCCACCGGGACGCGGTATCCCAAGCGGCGTCAGGCGCTGCTGAAGGAATGGCGCGAGGCGGAGGGGATCACCGACAAACCGGATCACCCTCGCACGCTGCTGCCGGAAACTGGCAGCAGGGCGGGATAGCATCCGCTCCGTCCACTCCCGGACCGGAGCATCATGATGACCGACACCAATACCTTGTTCCTGTATGTCACCGACGCATCGGCGAGCGCCGGATTCTATGCCGGGCTGCTCGGGATCGAACCGGTCGAGGCCAGCCCGACCTTCGCGCTCTTCATCCTGCCATCGGGACTGGCGCTCGGCCTGTGGGGCAAGGACGGCGTGCAGCCGGCTCCGGTCGCGGGAGGGGGCGGCAGCGAGATCGGCTTCAAGGTGGACAGCGCCGCAAAAATCGACAGCATGCATGCGGATTGGCAGGCCAAGGGTGCGACGATCGCATTTCCGCCGACCGACCTCGACTTCGGGCGCAGCTTCGTCGCGCTCGATCCCGATGGACACCGACTGCGCGTCTATGCCGTCGCGGATGAAATGTGAGCGACGCGGTACGCCACTGGATCGCCGTCGCCTCGACCGAGCATGTTGCGCTCGGCCGATCGCTCGGCATCATGCAGGTCTGTCACGGAAAGGCGGCACCCCTTCGCCGGATCACACCCGGCGATCATGTCATCTACTACTCGCCCGGTCGCATTTCGGCGGGAAGGACCGGCTACAGGCGTTCACCGCGATCGGCACCGTCATCGATGCGGTACCCTATCAGGTCGAAATGACGGCAGGGTTCAGGCCGTGGCGGCGCGACGTGCAGTGGCACACCGCGCATGAAGCATCGATCAGACCGCTTCTCGGCCGGCTCGCGTTCACCGGTGATAGCGCGAACTGGGGATACAGGTTCCGGTTCGGTCTGTTCGGGATCACCGGTGAAGATGCCATGCTGATCGCGACAGCGATGATGGCGGACGTCACGGGGTCAACGGGACTTCCGCGCCAGCAGCTTCTCGCCGTCGGGTCTGATATCCCCCTTTGGCGTGACATGCCGGTAGAGGGTCTGTCGGGTGATGCCGAGTTCGGCGCATAGCTCGGCGACCTTTGTTTCGGGTTTGCCCATCGCCGCCTGCGCGAGGCGCAGCTTGGCGGGCGTCATCTTGAACGGTCGCCCGCCATGTCGGCCACGGGCGCGGGCGGAGGCAAGACCGGCGCGGGTGCGCTCGACGATCAACTCGCGCTCGAACTCGGCAAGGCCGGCGAAGATCGCGAAGATTAGTCGTCCGTTGGCGGTGGTGGTGTCGATCGACGCACCTTCGCCCGCCAGCACCTTGAGGCCAATGCCGCGCTTCGTCAGGTCGCCGACCGTGTTGACGAGGTGACGCAGATCGCGGCCGAGCCGGTCGAGCTTCCAGATCACGAGCGTATCGTCGCGCCGCAGCGCCTTCAGGCAGGCGCCCAGCCCCGGCCGCTTGTCAAGCCGGCCCGATGCGGCATCCTCATAGATATGCTCGGGATCTACACCGGCCGCGACCAACGCATCGCGCTGGAGGTCGTTGATCTGGCTGCCGTCCGCCTTGGACACCCGCGCGTAACCGATCTGTGTCGTCACATATACGTCCGTTCACGTGACGGAACCGCATTGCCCGCCAATCGACATCCATAATGTCACATAATCCGTCTTGTGGTCTATGCTCCGTGAACAGGGCCGCTTGCCTGTTGCGTGACGAACAGGAAGCCGATGCCGTCCAGGACCATATTGTCGCCCGCGCAACGTAGCGCGATCTTCGATCCACCCGCCGATCGCGCAACGGTCGAGCGGCTCTATACGCTCGGTCCCGATGACCTCGGACAGGTGGCGCGTCGCCGGCGCGGGGCGAACCGGCTCGGTTATGCCGTGCAGCTCTGCTACCTGCGTCACCCGGGACGCAGCCTGCTGCCGGGAGAGACGGTGCCTGCCGCCATGCTGGCGCTGCTCGCCGATCAGATCGGGTGCCATATTGAAGACTTCGCCGACTATTCCGCGCGAACGACGACGCTGCGCGAGCATCGCGCCGAGGCCGAAGCATATCTTGGTCTGCGCGCCTTCGGCCGGATCGACGTGCGATCGGTGCTGACGCTGGGATCGGAGATCGCCACCTCGACCGATCGAGGCGACGCGATCGTAGCCGGCATGGTCGATCGCCTGCGGCTCGACCGGATCGTACTGCCGGCGGCATCGACGCTGGAACGACTTGCCCTCATCGTGCGGGCGCAGGCACGCAAGGCCGCGCATGCCGGACTGATCCGTGACTGCGCGGCCGAGCAGGAAGCCGCGCTCGAACACCTGATCGCATCCGATGACAATGGTCGCACCCGGCTCGGATGGATACGCGAATGGCCGGAAGCACCATCGGCGTCGAACCTGAAAGGCATCGTCGAGCGGCTCGACACGGTGCGCGGGATCGGGATCGCAGCCGACCAGGCGCGACGCATCCATGCTGCCCGCTACGCCGTCATCGCACGTACCGCCGGTATCGTCACCGCGCAGCACCTCCGGCGTCTCGAACGCCCGCGCCGGCTCGCGATGCTGATCGCCGTCGTGATCGAGATGGAGGCGGCATTGACCGACGCCGCGCTGGTGATGGTCGAGAAGATGGTCGGCGCACTGTTCCGGCGTGCCGACCGCACCCGCTCTGACCGGCTGCTCGGGCAGGCACGGATGCTGAAGGATACCGCACGCTTCCATGCTCGGCTCGGTCGCCTGCTGGTCGATGCTCGCGCGCGAGGGCGCGATGCCTTCCGCACGATCGACGCCAAGCTGGGCTGGGATCAGCTCGAACGCAGCATCCGTTTCGCCGAGGATCTGACGCGCGCGGCCGATGACGGTCTGGAGGAAGTGGTCGAACGCTATCCCGCCGTGCGGCGGTTCACCCCGACCTTCCTCGCCGCCTTCACCTTCCGCACCGCGCGGTCGGGCGATCCGCTGCTCGGCGCGATCGAGGTGCTGCGGACGATGTACCGCGATGGTCGTTCGGTCCTGCCGAAGCGGGTGCCGACCAGCTTCATCAAGCCGCGCTGGCGCAAGGTGGTGCAGCCGGCGGAAGGGGATCGACCGCCGCGCCTATGAAATTGCCGTGATCGTCCACCTGCGCGAACGGCTCGGGTCGGGCAGTATCTGGGTGGACGGCAGCCGCGCCTATCGCACGCTCGACGACTATCAGCTGCCCGTGCCCGCCTTCGAGGCGATGCGCGCGACCGGCGATCTGCGCCTGACCGTACCCACCGACTTTCCCAAATGGTACGAGGAACGCCGCACCCTACTGACCCGGCGTATGACCGAGGTGGAGCGCGCAGCCGCAGCCGGAGAGCTGGTCGACGTGACGATCGAGCGCGGGCAGTTGGTGATCTCGCCGATCCGGCGATCCCCGTCCGACGATGCCGAGGCGTTGAAGGTCCGGCTCTACGCGATGCTGCCGCGTGTGCGGATCACCGATCTGCTGGTGGAGGTCGCCGCATGGTCGGGCTTTGCCGACCGCTTCGTCCATGCCCGCAGCGGTGAGCCTGCATCCGACCAATCCGCGCTGATGGGTGCGATCCTCGCCGATGCGACTAACCTAGGCCTCGGGCGCATGGCGGAAAGCTCGCGCGGGCTGACGTTGCCACGCCTGCGCTGGACGGCGGAATGGCATGTGCGCGATGAAACCTATCTGTCGGCGCTGGCTGCGATCGTCGATTGCCACACCGCGCATCCGCTTGCAGCGGTATGGGGGCCGGACGACACATCGTCGTCGGACGGCCAGTTCTTCCGCGCCGGGGGTCAGGGCGAGGCCCGCGCGGACCGCAACGCTCGCTACGGCACCGAACCCGGTGTCCTGTTCTACACCCACGTCACCGACCGCTTCACCCCGTTCCACACCAAGGTCATCGCCGCCAATGCCGGCGAGGCTGCGCATGTCCTCGACGGCCTGCTCGACCATGAGAGCGAACTGGTGATTCGCGAACACGCGACCGACACCGCCGGCGCGGTCGATCACGTCTTCGGCCTGTGCCACCTGCTCGGCTTCCGCTTCGCGCCGCGCATCCGCGACCTCAACGAGCGCCGGCTATACGGTCTGTCGGCGCTTGATCTTTGGCCGACGCTGCGACCGCTCGTCGCCGGTCCGGTCAATGTCCGCGCAATCGAAGCGGATTGGGACGAGACGCTGCGGCTCGCCGCCTCGACCCGGGCGGGCACCGTCAGTGCCTCGACCATGCTGCGCAAGCTGGCAGGTTTCCCGCGTCAGAACCCCGTCGCCCGCGCGCTGCGTGAAATCGGGCGGATCGAGCGCACCCTGTTCATGCTCGACTGGTTCGACGATCCCGAACAGCGACGCCGCACCGGCAGCATCCTCAACAAGGGCGAAGCCCGCAACGCGCTCGCCCGCGCCATCTTCTTCAACCGCCTCGGCGAATTGCGTGACCGAACCTTCGAGAACCAGCGCCACCGCGCCTCCGGGCTGACCCTGCTCACCGCAGCCGTCACGCTGTGGAACACCGTCTATCTCGGCCGCGCCGTCCAGCATCTGCGCGCCAGCGGTGTCGAGGTGCCGGACGAACTACTCGCCCATGTCGCCCCGCTGGGCTGGGAGCACATCGGCCTCACCGGCGACTATTTGTGGGGCGAAATCGACAAGCTCCGCGAACGCTTCAGGCCCTTACGCCTCCACCAGATCGACCGCGCCGCTTAGCGTACGTTTCCGAACATCCTCTCACCGGTCCCCATCAAGGACGATCAAGATGGCGCTAATCGAAGCTGCGATGCTGGCTGCCGCGAGCGGTGCCGACTTCAGCTGTCCGCCGTTGGTCGACATCAGTCAGGTATGGTCGAGAGTCAATCAACGATGGCTTATCATCGGCGAGGATCACGGGACCAACGAGCAGCCCGAGATCTTCCTTGGCGTCGTCTGTCAGGCGTCGGCGAAGCGCAAGGTAACAGTAGCCGTTGAGCAACCAGCGTCCGAACAGAGTGCGATAGACGCTTTCGTCCAATCTGACGGGGGGAGCGCGGCGCGGGCTCGCTTTTTGAGCGGACCGATTTGGCGAGGCAGCTTCAAGGACGGTCGATCAAGTCAAGCCTATTTGCGTCTTTTCGACCAACTGAGACTGCTCCGGAAAGCCGGTCGGATCACCTCAGTAAGGGCGTTCCAACCAGCAGGAGCATCGGGGCCAGGCATCTTCGAAGAGAAGATGGCGGACGAGCTTCTGAGACAATCGCCGCCCGACTCCCTTGTTGTTGTGTTGGTCGGGAGCGTGCACGCAATGCGGACGCCTGTCTCGTTCGGTGGTCCAGCCTACCTACCCATGGCCGGACATCTTCCGCGCTCTAAAACCATGTCCGTAGCTTTAAGAGGCGCTGGAGGAAAGCAATGGGCCTGTCAGTCTCCTACCGATTGCGGTCCATTTGACGTATTCCAAGAGGGGCGGCCACCAGCAGCCGGGCTGACCCTGAACCCAGGAAAGGATGCCGCGTACTCAGCGATTTATGGCATGAATCAGCCAACCAGCGCTTCTCCGCCGCAGATTCCTAGAAGCTAAATGCAGCACCTTCGCGCGGAAACTCCGGCCACCGACGAAGCTGACGGCGCCTGCCGGCAATAGGATCGGCAGGCTTCACATGAACCGATGACCGTTTCATGTGGGCGCTTAGGTCGCCTTGCGCGTCGACTTCTGGGCGACAGTAGTCGAACTGCGTCCATCGGCCAGGGGGCCGGAGAGCGCAACCATCAGCGTTCCTTTGTCGCCATCGGTCAGTGATGCGCCATCGGCGGCATGTTCGCGGTCCCGGCCTTTCGGTCGCTGAAAAATGCCGTTTAAACATGAGTTTAGGACATTCCACGCAGCCCTTGTTAGCGTTCCTTCGCTGCGCCGAGCCGTGAGGTTTAACCGACTAACCGCGGGAAGGGGAGAGGAGTAGGGAAGCGAACCATGACGAAGGAAGGATTGGACATGCCGGTCAGGCTCTGCCGCAATCCGGGCGGGGCGGAGTGCCGGGATGCACAGCTTAAGAGTTGCCCATCATAGATGACGAAAGGCGCGGCGGGCGAGTTCTCGTCGTCGACGATCACCCGCTGACTCGCGAGGGCCTGTCGCTTGCCGCGCGCGCCGCGATGCCAGGGACCTCCGTCGTTGCCGCAGGCTCGGCCAAGGAGGCTTTAGAAGCTGTGCAGCGTAGCGAGTGGCGGATGATCCTGCTCGATCTCGAGCTGCCAGGTGCTCATGGCCTTTCAGCCATCTTAACGTTGCAGGCACACGCACCGAGAACGAAAATCGTCATTATTAGCGCCATCGAGCGGCCGAGCTCGATCGAGGCGGCTCGCGCGCTCGGGGCTGCGGGCTACCTCTTCAAGAGCCTGCCACTCGACGAGCTTGCAGCGCAGCTCCGCGCTGTGGATGTGGGGAACTTGGCCTTTCCGCCGATCGACGCAGCACCGGCGATCAGCGATCTCAAGGTTCGTATCGAGACCCTCTCACCGTCGCAACGTGCGGTGCTTTTCGCGCTCGTGGATGGTCGATCTAACAAAGAAATCGCGCGCGAACTCAATGTCAGCGATGCCACGATCAAAGCCCATCTCACCGTGGTCTTTCGGAAGCTCGGCGTGACCAACCGCGGGCAGGCGATGCTGGCCGTACAGCCGCTGGCGGGTCGATAGCGCGATGGGCTGCCACCAACGTCATGCACTCACGCTGCTAACTCAGAAATGAACGGACGGCTGGCATTGGGGAGCGGGTTGGACGAGCCGGATGACCGATGATGGGCGGTTACGGACGTGAGCGACCGATCGCCGAGGTGACCGAGCCCGCTGCTGTCGCAGCGGGTCCGAGGGCACCAGCAACGGTAGGTCAGCGCATCAGCGGGGGCAGCGCTGCGCTGTGGGATGGCTCCACGCTGCCCCCGCTGCCACCACGAGTGTCATTTCTATCTAGCGGAGAATGTGTCTTTTCTAAATGGCGGCAACAGAGGATGTAAGCGCTAAGTACAAATGGCACCAGCCCGCTAGATAGAAATGGCACTCTGCGGTGCTCTCAGCGGGTCGCCGGTGTCATAGCCGTTCTCGGCAACGAGGACGCGCATTGTATGACGGTGCTGGCGATGAGTTCTGCTGAGATCACCCGGTTCGACACGCTGATGCGGCTCGACCGTGGCGAGATCCGGGTCGCGGACGCGATGGAGCTGCTCGGCCTTGCGAGGCGGCAGGTGTACCGGTTGCTGGGCCGCCTGCGACAGGACGGCGCTAGCGGCCTGGTGTCGCGCAAGCGAGGACGCCCGAGCAACCGACGCTACAGCGACGCCTTCCGCGCCGAGGTGGTCACGCTGGTGCGCGAGCACTACGCCGACTTCGGACCGACGCTGGCGCGCGAGTACCTCGCCGAGCGCCACGGCATCGGCCTGTCGTGCGAGACCCTGCGGCGCATCATGCTGGAGGCCGGGCTGTGGCAGGACCGTGCAGCAAAGCGCCCTCGCCCGTACCAGCCGCGCTACCGGCGCGACTGCCGCGGCGAGCTCGTCCAGGTTGACGGCTCCAAGCACTGGTGGTTCGAGGGCCGCGGTCCACAATGCACGCTGCTGGTGTTCATCGACGACGCTACGAGCGAATTGATGCACCTCGAGATGGTCGAGAGCGAGAGCACCTTCTCGTACATGCGCGCGACGAGGACCTATCTCGAGCGGCACGGCAAGCCGGTGGCCTTCTACACCGACAAGCACAGCGCCTTTCGCAACAACACGGCCTCGGCGAAGGGTGACGGCATGACCCACCTCGGGCGTGCGCTGGACCGGCTCAACATCGAGCTGATCTGCGCAAACTCGCCGCAGGCGAAGGGACGCGTCGAGCGGGTCAACGCGACGCTGCAGGACCGTCTGGTCAAGGCGATGCGGCTACAGCGCATCTCCACCATCGACCAAGCCAACGCCTTCCTCCCCTCCTACATGGCGCAGCACAATCGACGGTTCGCCAAGGCGCCGTTCGACCCGCGCGACCTTCACCGGCCGCTTGCCATCCATGAAGACCTGGAAGCGGAGCTGGTCTGGCGCGAGCAGCGCACCGTCACCGGTGCCCTCACCTTGCACTACAACAAGGCCATGTTCATCCTCGAGCCCTCCCCTGCGTCGCAGGCGCTCGCGCGGAAGAAGGTCGACGTGTGCGAGTACCCGGATGGCCGGCTCGAGATCCAGCACGAGGGCACGGTCCTGCCCTATCGCATGTTCGACAAGATGCGCCGGGTGAACCAGGCCGCCGTGGTCGACAACAAGCATCTCGACGCGGCGCTGGCGCTCGCCCGCGTGATACAGCAAGCTCAGCCACACCATGCCAAGCGCAACAACAACGAGCCGGCGCGCACCGCGCAGCCCGTCGGACCGTTCAAGGCGCCCTCCCCGGCTTCATCCGCCCAGAAGCTCGACCGTCGTACGCTCGGCAACGGCAGGCTCAAGCGTGGGCCGCGTCTCTCCAACGAGGACCTGGTTGCGCGGGGCCTTAGTGAGTACGCTCGCTAGCGTCCGGAACCGCCCAAATTTAGACGCTCAGGCAGGCAACCTGTTTTCCCGAAATCCGCCATTGGTTCAGCCCGACCATTCCCGTTTCCCCATCCTCGAATGCCAATTTCGGGAAAGAGCAATTGGGAACATATTTCGGGAAAGCCGATGCCTCTGACGCCTCTCGGCATGGTGAGAAAGGCTACTTTCCCGCTACGGGTTCCTTTACGGGAACGCCGATCAGGCTCTGGTTAGCTCAGTTTTGCGCGTGATAGTCCAATGCTCCAGTCGTTTGTAGACGATCACCTTGTCGCCGAT
>Ga0265798_10008056_pt1 | contig 13512 bp, 12 predicted proteins | sample P3T30metagenome_FD_192430 | JGI IMG/M metagenome (GOLD analysis project Ga0265798, IMG submission 192430) | Plant litter microbial communities from East Loma Ridge, Irvine, California - P3 T30 | ecosystem: Environmental > Terrestrial > Plant litter > Unclassified | place: USA: California...
GAGTCCGGCAGCGGCAAGTCGCTCACCGCGCTCGCGGTGCTCGGGCTGCTGCCCGCCGGCCTGACGGCCACGGGTTCGGTCCTCGTCGGCGGCGTGGAGGTCGTCGGTGCGTCCGAACGCACGCTCGGCGGGGTGCGTGGGTCGGTCGTCGCGCCGGTGTTCCAGGAGCCGATGACCGCGCTCGACCCGCTCATGCGCGCCGGGGACCAGATCGCCGAACCGCTCCGCCGGCACCGCGGGCTCCGGGGTGCAGCGGTGCGGGCCGCCGTCCGCGAGGCCGTGACCGACGTCGCGCTGCCGGAGCCCGACCGCGTGGTCCGCGCCTTCCCGTGGGAGTTGTCCGGCGGGCAGCGGCAGCGGGTCGCGATCGCGATGGCGCTCGCGTGCCGGCCGCGCGTGCTCATCGCCGACGAACCGACCACGGCGCTCGACGTCACCGTGCAGGCGCAGGTGCTCGACCTGCTCGACACCACCGTCGCCCAGCGGGGGACGGCCCTGCTCTTCATCAGCCACGACCTCCCCGTCGTGGCACGGACCGTCGACCGGGTGCTCGTGCTCGAGTCCGGCCGCGCCGTCGAGGAGGGGCCGGTGCGGGACGTCATCGCCGCGCCGACGCACCCGTACACGCAGCGGCTCGTCGGCAGTGCCCGGACGCTGCAGGACGCCCTCGACGCCGGCCGACGGGGCACCCGGTGAGCGCGGCGCTGCTCGGGTTGTCCGACGTCGGGTTCCGGTACCCCGGGCGGTCGGGGCGCTCCCGGCGCGCGGACGGCTCCGCCCTGGCCCTCGACGGCGTCTCGTTCGCCGTGCAGCCCGGGCGGCACCTCGGCATCGTGGGGGAGTCCGGCGCCGGCAAGACGACCGTGCTCCGGATGCTCCTCGGCCTGGCGTCACCGGACACCGGCACGGTGACGTTCGACGGTGCGCCGCTCGACCTCCGTGACCGGGCCGGCATCCGCCGCTTCCGGGCCGCCGTGCAACCGGTCTTCCAGGACCCGTACTCGTCGCTCGACCCCCGGCAGCGTGTCGACCGGATCGTGAGGGAGCCGCTGCGCTCGCTCGGGGTCGCCAGCGGGTCGGAGGCGTCCGACCGGGTCGCCGCCGCGCTCGAGGACGTCGGACTCGGTGCCGACGCCGGGCGTCGGTGGCCGCACGAGTTCTCCGGCGGGCAGCGGCAGCGGATCGCGATCGCCCGGGCCGTGGTCGCCGGGCCGCGTGTGCTCGTCGCCGACGAACCGGTCAGCGCGCTCGACCTGACGACCCGGGTCGTGGTGCTCGAGCTGTTCGAACGGCTCGCGGAGGAGCACGGCATGACGATCGTGCTCGTGTCACACGACCTCGCCGTCGTCGCCCGGCTCTGCGCGGACACGGTGGTGCTCCGCGGTGGGCGCGTGGTCGAGCAGGGGGCCACCGCGCAGGTCCTCGCGACGCCGGCGTCGGGCTACACGCGGGCGCTGCTCGACGCGGTGCCGCGGCTGCCGCGCTGACCGGCCGACCGCCTCCCGACCCGACCGCCTGCCCCCGCACGGGGGCCCTGGTCAACACCGCACGGGCGCTGCGAGCCGCAGTGTTCCCGCAACGCCGGGTGGGGGTTCCCGCAATCGCGCAGTCCTCGGGCGGGAAACCCGCACGGGCGTTGACCGGTCCAGGAGGCCGCACCCAGCATCAGGAACTGACCCACCATCGGCGGAACCCGACGGGCCGCCGGAGGTCGGCGGACCGCCCGCCGGTGGTGGGGAACTCCCTGGAAGAGGTCCTCCATGCACGTCGTCGTATCCGGCGGAGCCGGGTTTCTCGGCTCGCACCTCTGCGAAGCACTGATCGCACGCGGTGACGCCGTCACCGCCGTGGACAACCTGTCCACCGGGCGCCTCGAGAACCTCGAGGGCGTCCTCGCCCACCCCCGCTTCCGGTTCGTCGAGGCGGACGTCACCGAGGCCGTCGTGTCCGACGTCCACGTCGACGCGGTCGCGCACCTCGCGAGCGCCGCCTCGCCGCCCGACTACCACCGGATGCCGCTCGAGACGCTGCAGGTCGGCAGCCGCGGCACCGAGAACATGCTCGAACTCGCCGACCAACACGGCGCGCGGTTCGTCCTCGCGTCGACCAGCGAGGTCTACGGCGACCCGCACGTGCACCCGCAGCGCGAGGAGTACTGGGGCAACGTCAACCCGGTCGGCCCGCGCAGTGTCTACGACGAGGCGAAGCGGTACGCCGAGGCGGTCACCACCGCCTACGGCCGGACCCGCGGGACCCGTGTCGGGATCGTGCGCATCTTCAACACCTACGGCCCGCGGATGCGCGCCGAGGACGGCCGGGTGGTGACCTCGTTCATCACCCAGGCGCTGAACGGCGACGCCCTGACGATCTACGGCGACGGCTCGCAGACGCGGAGCTTCTGCTACGTCGACGACCTCGTCCGCGGGCTCGTCGCGATGCTCGACTCGCACGAGGGCGGGCCGGTGAACATCGGCAACCCCGCCGAGCGCACGGTCGCGAGCCTCGCCGAGCTCGTCGTCGCGCTGTCGGGGTCGAGCTCGGAGATCGAACTCCACCCGCTGCCGGAGAACGACCCGACCCGTCGTCGCCCGGACATCGAGCGCGCCAGCACGCTGCTCGGGTGGACCCCGCGCGTCGACATCCTGCGCGGGCTGCAGCGGACCATCGCCTGGTTCGAGTCCCGCCCGGAGGAGGTCCGCCTGGCCGCCTCGGTCATCGCCGGGTCCCAGCCGGACCACGCGGCCACCGCCGTGCCCGCCGGCCCCGTGTCCGCCGCCTTCGACGACCGCGCCGCCCGTCCGGCAGCCTGAGAGGACCGCAGCATGCAGATCACCGTCATCGGCACCGGGTACCTCGGTGCCGTCCACGCCGCCGGGATGGCCGCCATCGGGCACGACGTGCTCGGTGTCGACGCCGACCCGGACAAGATCGCCGCGCTCGCCCGCGGCGAGGCGCCGTTCTACGAGCCCGGGCTGCCCGAGCTCCTCCGTTCCGGCGTCGCCTCCGGGCGGCTCCGCTTCTCGACCTCCATCGAGGAGGCCGCGGCCTTCGGCGACGTGCACTTCGTCTGCGTCGGCACCCCGCAGACCCCCGGGTCCGACTCGGCCGACATGCGGTTCGTCGACGCGGTCGTGACCGGGCTCGCCGAGCACGCCACCCGGCCGGCGCTCGTCGTGGGCAAGTCGACCGTCCCGGTCGGCACCGCACGGCGGCTGTCCGCGCTCGTCGACGCGGTGGCCCCCGACGCCGGCCTGCGCGTGGCGTGGAACCCCGAGTTCCTCCGCGAGGGCTTCGCGGTCGAGGACACGCTGCGGCCCGACCGGCTCGTGTTCGGCGTCGAGGCCGCCGAGGACGAGACGGTCCTCCGTTCCGTCTACGCACCCGTCATCGCCCAGGGTCTGCCGGTGTTCGCCACGGACCTGGAGACCGCCGAGCTCGTGAAGGTCGCCGCCAACGCGTTCCTCGCGACGAAGATCTCGTTCATCAACGCGATGGCCGAGGTCTGCGAGACCGTCGGGGCCGACGTCCGCACGCTCGCCGACGCCATCGGCCAGGACACCCGCATCGGGCGCCGGTTCCTCAGCGCCGGCGTCGGCTTCGGCGGCGGCTGCCTCGGGAAGGACATCCGCGCGTTCCGGGCCCGCACCACCGAGCTCGGCGTCGGCCACGCGACCGCGTTCCTCGAGGACGTCGACCGGGTGAACGACCGCCGCCGCCAGCGGGTCGTCGACCTCACCACCGCGGCCCTCGACGGGTCCGTCACGGGCCGCCGCGTCACGGTGCTCGGTGCGACGTTCAAGCCGAACAGCGACGACGTCCGCGACTCGCCCGCGCTGTGGGTCGCCCGACGCCTGCACGAGCTCGGTGCCGTCGTCACCGTGCACGACCCCGCTGGTCTCGAGAACGCCCGGCGCGCGGCCCCGGAGCTCCGCACCGCGCTCTCGGTCGTCGCGGCGTCCGTCGGCGCCGAGGTGCTCCTGCACCTGACCGAGTGGGACGAGTACGCCGAGCTCGACCCGGCCGACCTCGACCGGATCGCGGACGGTCGCGTGCTCGTCGACGGCCGCAACACCCTCGACCGTGCCCGCTGGGCCGCGCACGGCTGGACCGTGCACGGACTCGGCCGGCCCGTCGTCGAGCCCGCGGACGGCCGCCGCTCACCGGCGCTGTCCGTCCTGCCCACCCCGTCCTCCGGCGACGCCACCCCGGTCTCGCCGACCACCTCCGAGACCGGTGCGCCGGTCTCCGTCCCGGCCGCGCACGTGGCCCAGGAAGCAGCAGTCGCATGAAGATCCTCGTCACCGGCGGAGCCGGGTTCATCGGGTCCCACGTCGTCGAACTCCTCCGCAGCCAGGGCCACGAGGTCCGGGTCTACGACAAGATGGTCGAGCAGGTCCACAACGGCGCCGGCCCGCGCTACGTCCCCGAGGACGTCGAGTTCGTCCTCGGCGACATGAGCGACCGGGCGGCGCTCACCGAGGCACTCGACGGCATCGACCAGGTCGTGCACCTCGCGGCCGAGGTCGGCGTCGGCCAGTCGATGTACGAGATCTCCCGGTACGTCGACGCCAACACCGGCGGCACCGCCCTGCTCCTCGACGTCCTCGTGAACAGCGAGCACCACGTGTCGAAGATCGTCGTGGCGTCGTCGATGTCGATCTACGGCGAGGGGTCGTACCGCTGTGTCGACCACGGGATCGTCGCCCCGCGCCTCCGGACCGAGGCGCAGCTCGCCAGCCGCGACTGGGAGGTGCACTGCCCCGAGTGCGGCAAGTCGCTCAGCCCGGTGCCCACCGCCGAGACGAAGCCGCTGTTCCCGACGAGCGTCTACGCCATCTCGAAGATGGACCAGGAGCTCCTCGTGCTGTCGGTCGGCGCCGCCTACGGCATCGACGTCACGGCGGTCCGCTACTTCAACGCGTACGGCCCCCGCCAGGCGTTGTCGAACCCGTACACCGGCGTCGCCGCGATCTTCAGCGGACGCCTGCTCAACGGCCAGCCGCCGATCGTCATGGAGGACGGCAACCAGAAGCGCGACTTCATCCACGTCAAGGACGTCGCCCGCGCGACCGTGCTCGCCCTGACCGCACCGGACGCCAACGGCAAGGCCGTCAACATCGGCATCGGCGACCCGATCAGCATCGCCGAGGTCGCCACGCTCCTGGCGAAGGCCCTGGGCCGCGAGGACATCGAGCCGGTCATCACGGGCGAGTACCGCGCCGGCGACATCCGGCACTGCTGGGCCGACCCGACGCTGGCGAAGGAGGTCCTCGGCTTCGAGCCGGAGTACCGCTTCCGCGAGCAGGGCGTGCAGGAGCTCGTGGCGTGGGTCACCGAGCAGACCGCCGTCGACCGGGTGGACGCCGCCCAGGCCGAACTCCGCAAGCGTGGGCTGACCGTATGAACTGGCCAGCGGTGCTCAGCACGGTCCTCGTCATCGTGCAGCTGGTCTACCTCGCCGGCATCCTGGTGACGCTGTGGTTCTACACGCTGCCCGTCAACCTCGTCGACCGGGTCGCGAAGGCCCGGCGTCCGCTGCCGGACATCGTCCTGTTCTACCCCGTGCTCAACGAGCTCGAGGAGACCATGCGGACGACGTTCACCGGCATGCGGAAGGCCGAGTACCCCGGCGGCCGCGTCCGTGTCATCTCCATCCCGAACGCCGACGACCTGGAGACGACGGCGTCGCTGCGTCGCCTGCAGGCGGAGTTCGACTTCCTCGAGGTCCTGCCGGTCCCGCCGACCACCGACCCGAGCTGGAACGCGGTGTGGAAGGCCTGGGACGAGAACCCGAAGGCGTACTGGTGGCACCAGGACAAGCGTCGCGGTGACAAGGGCCTGCCGCCGAAGAAGACCCGGCAGCTCGTCTGGGCGATGTACCAGGTCGCGCCGGGCAACGAGGACGCCCTGCTGTCGTACATCGACGCCGACAGCGTCGTGCCCGACGACTACTGGCGCACCGCGGCCAGCGGCATGGAGCAGTACGACGTGGTGCAGAACACGAACATCACGGGCAACCTCATGAGCAGCTGGCCGGCGTCGTTCTACGCGATGGACCACATCGCCTGGGACTCGTCGCTCTACAAGCACATGACCGCCGACGGCAAGCACCCGTTCTACGTCCTCGGCAAGGGGCTGTTCTTCCGGTTCAGCGACCTGCTCGAGGTCGGCGGGTTCCACCCGTGGCTGACGATCGAGGACCCCGAGATCGGGATGCGGCTCTGGACGAACGGCCGCCGGCTCGGCGTCGTCGAGTCCCCGCTGATCGAGGAGGTCCCGGCGACGTGGGAGCAGGGGGTGACGCAGCGGAAGCGCTGGGTGGCCGGGTTCTTCCAGTCGCTCGCGACCCCGCTCACCCGGATGGGGATGACCCCGGCGCAGCGCTTCCGCGCCCGGCTCAACTTCGTGCCGTGCCTGTCGCTCGCCTTCAACCCGATCGGGTTCGCGGTCGGCATCTGGGCACTCGTGTCGCTCGCGGTCGTCGGCCCGGACGTGCTGAGCCTGCCGGCCGTGGTCGTCTCGACCGTCACCGTCGTGCTCGCACTGTGCCTCATGGTGCGCGGGATGATGCAGGCGTACCGGATGTCCCGACCGGTGCTCGCGACCCGCGGTGAGCGCGTGACGTTCATGCTCCGCGTGAACTTCCTGTTCGTGCTCGTCTACTGGCTCTGGTGGCTGCTGCCGCTCGCCAAGGGCTTCACGATGTTCCGGAAGGACCGCGGGCTCGTGTGGGAGCGCACCGAGAAGCGCGACGCCAACAACGAGCTCATCCGCTCGGGCGCCGTCGTCACCTCGATCGCTGCCCCGGCCGCCGCCGCAGCGGCCCGCCACGCCGACGCTGCCGCCCCCGTCACCGGTGCCCCCACCGGCCGGAGGGCGGACCGCGCGTAGCCAGCCGGAACGCGCCGAGGCAGCCGGATCGCGCGGAGGAGGTCGGGAGTCCCGACCGACTCCGCGCGATCCGCCGTTCCCGGGCAGGTGGTAGGGGGAGGAACGCACACCGGCGGGCTCACTCGAGCGCGCCGACCACCACCGTGGAGCGCTTCGTCCGGGCCGCGCCGAGTGCCCCGTACCCGGGCCCGGCGCCCTGCTTCGGTACCCACGTCTGCAGCACGGGCGTGAGGGCGATGACCGGCGTCCCGGCGGCGAGACCGGCCGCGGTGGGCGTCGTGCGGAACACCCGCAGCCCCATCCCGCGGAGGCTCTGGTTGCCGAACGGGACCGCGTCCCGCCCGCCGACCGCCGTGTTCCCGCGCACGACCTGGGCGAGGGTGTCGAACGCGCGGTCGGTGTGCATCGGCGCGATGAGGTTGTTCGCGATGACGACCCCGTTCGCGCGGTCGCCGTCGTCGAGGGCGACGTCCACCTCGGTCGACCCGGAGATCGCCGGGCTCGCGGTCCGGAGGTTGCCCACGAAGGTGTTGTTCACGACGTCGATGTCCTTCGTGTTGAACACGTGCACCGCGCGCCCGCCGCAGGCGACGACCACGTTGCTGTCGATGAGTCCGCGCTTCCGGTACGGCAGGACGCCGGGCACGAGCGAGGTCGGGATCGCCAGCGAGTCCGGGCTGATGCCGTTGCCGTCGGTGACGAAGTCGAACCCGCCGGCCCGGTACGGCACCGTGCAGACGACGTCGTACACGTGGTTGCCCACCGCGCGGTACCCGTAGCGGCCGTCGATCGTGGTGGCGGTGAGGTCCTGCCCGCCGGTGAAGCTGATGCCCGAGGTGTTCATCGGGGAACGGCGGGACGTCGCGTGCACGGTGCAGAAGGCCACGTCGACCGCGTCCCACCCGCCGCCGGGCAGCACCTGCGACCCGAACTGCGTCTCGCCGACCGCGAAGCAGTTCACGCCGCCGCCCGGGAAGTCGTGCACGTTGCACGCCCAGATCGCGATGTGCGACGAGGCGCGGAACACCGCGATCCCGGACGGGTTCGGGTCGGGGCTCCGCTGGTCACCCCGGACCTCGAGGCCGAACACGGCGACGTAGCTGGAGAGCTGCACGTCGATGCCGTTCGTCATGAGCGACGGGTCGTACGACGTGGTCGACCGGGAGACGTCGATGACCGGCCTCGCCCCCGGCACCGACTCGACCGTGATCCACGCCGAGGCCGTGCCGTGCTTCTGCCAGAACAGCGTGTACCCGTAGGTACCGTTCCCGACGAGGATCCGGTCGCCGGCCTGGGCGACGTCGATCGCGCCCTGGATCGTCCGCTTGGCCGAGGAGGCCGTGGCCCCGCTGGCGCGGTCGTCCCCGGTCCCGGCGACGTACAGCGTCCGTGCGCCGCTCGGGTGGGTGGCACGGAAGAGTGCCCGCACGTCGGCCATCAGCCGAGCACCTGGAGCGAGCGCAGACCAGTGGTCACGGGGTCCTCCCGGTCGCCGGTGTGGAGGCACGCGGGACCGTCCGCCGCCGTGCGGCGCCGTCCGCCGACCACCGTCACGACCATCGTCCTCCGGTCGGCGACGTCCTGTGTCGCGAGTGTGCGCGCGGTCGTCCCGCCCGAGCGCGTGCCGCTCGTCGCGCGCACCCGCACCGCGGTGCCGGTGGCGCCCGCGGCGGCGAGCAGGTCGGCGAGGGCGACGCCCTCGTAGCGGACCGTGCCCCCGGCCGCGCGGCGGACGACGGTGCTGACCGTCGGGAAGCGGCCCAGGGCCTCCAGGCCGACGTCGACGGAGACGTCCCCGCGCGTCACCGTGATCGACCACGGCGTCGCGGCGGCGTCCGCCGGTGCTGCGGCGGTGGCGGCCAGCGCGAACGCGCCGACGGCGAGGCCGGAACCCGCGAAGGCGCGGCGGGACAGGGTCGGTGCGGCGGACTGGTCTGGCCGTGCACGGACGATCGACATCGCAGGCCCTCTCCTGGGACGGGAGGTCGCTGCACCCCTGCGGAGCGACCTCGTTCGGTGCCTCCATGCTCCCGGTGGGGGTCGCGGTGTGGTCATCCCCACTTCGGGGCGTTGCCCGGGGGGTGCGGCAGGTCCCACCACGGTCCGGTGGTCACGCCGTCGCCGGCCTGGAGGCACGGGGAGGTCCGTCTGTCAGGATGCGCGGATGCGCACAACCGCTCCGTACGGGCACCCTCGCCGGACCACACGGGTCGTGGGTCTCGGCGCCGTCGCGCTCGCCGTGGTGCTGAGCTCCGCGTGCTCGGCGCAGCCGTCGGATGCGGACCAGAGCCCCGTGGGCACCGCCTCACGGACGCCGACGTCGTCGTCCACGCCCGCCGGGACGCCCACCGGTGACGCCGCCGCGGCACCGGGCGCGACGCCGATCCCGACGGCTCGGGCCACCGGCGTGACGTTCGCGCTCGAGGACCCGACGTCCTGGACGGTGTCCGGCGACGCCGTCGGGCCGATCGCGCTCGGCGGTGCGGTCGCCGGTGCGGTCGACGACCTCCGGGTCGCCTACGAGCGCAGCGGGAGTGTGTGCGCCGCGTCACGTGACACGACGTCCTGGATCCGCAGCGGTGCGCCCGGGCTCACCGTGCAGGCCCGGGACGGCCGGGTGACCGGCGTCGCCGTCGTCGCGGCCGGCCCGGACGCGACGGTCGAGGGCGGTCCGACCACCGCTGCCGGCACCGGGATCGGGACCTCACTCGAGGACCTCCAGGCCGCGTACCCGGGCCTCCGGTACAGCGGCACGACCGGTGCGGAGCGCGGCGAGGGCTCGCACTGGAGCGTCCGGTCCGGCTCCCGGTCCGTGACCTCGACGCTCGGCGCTGACGGCCGGGTCGCCGCGATGTGGGTCGGCGACACGGAGCAGCCGCCGGACGAGTCCTGCGGCTGACGGATCCTACGAGGCGAGTAGCTCCGAGGTCGCCGTCGTGTCGTCACGGACCGCTGCCCAGACGGTGTCGAGCGACAGCCCGAGGACGTCCGCGAGTGCGGCGACGGTCGGGAACGACGGCGTGGCGATGCGTCCGGTCTCGATCTTCCGCAGGGTCTCGGGCGACACGCCCGCATCGAGCGCGACGGCCAGCATCGAGCGTTCACCGCGAGCCTGGCGGAGGAGGTCACCGAGCCGCCTGCCGCGCTCGACGTCGGCGGAGGAGAGGGGGAGGCGGACCATGCCGACAACAATACCGGTATTGTTGTCGGCATGACGACTGCATCCCGGACGACCGCGTGATCGAGATCCTGACCCCGGCCGAACTGCCCCGGGCACGGGCGGCCGGCACCTTCGTGGCCGACGTCCTCGACGACCTCCGCCAGCGCGTGACCGTCGGGACGAACCTCCTGGACGTCGACCGCTGGACGGGTGAGCACATCGCCCGGGCGGGCGCGACCTCCTGCTACGTCGACTACGCCCCGTCGTTCGGCCGCGGTCCGTTCGGGCACTTCATCTGCACCTCGGTGAACGACGCGGTCCTGCACGGGCTGCCGTACGACCGCGTGCTCGAGGACGGCGACCTGCTCACCCTCGACCTGGCGATCATCACCGACGGGTACGCGGCCGACTCCGCGATCAGCGTCATCGTCGGCGAGAGCCGGCCGCCGGAGAGCGTCGCCCTCATCGCGGCGACCGAGCGGGCGCTCGCCGCGGCCATCGCCGTGGCCGGTCCCGACGCACGCATCGGCGACCTGTCGCACGCGATCGGCACCGTCCTGACCGAGGCCGGGTACCCGGTCAACCTCGACTTCGGCGGCCACGGCATCGGGTCGACGATGCACCAGGACCCGCACGTGTCGAACGCCGGGCGGCCCGGCCGGGGGTACCGCCTCCGCCCCGGGCTGCTGCTCGCCCTCGAGCCGTGGGTGATGTCCGACACCGACGAGCTCGTCACCGACCCCGACGGCTGGACGCTCCGGAGCGCGACCGGGTGCCGCACCGCCCACAGCGAGCACACCATCGCGATCACCGACGACGGCGCCGAGGTCCTGACGCTGCCCACGCGCCTCCGCTGACCGCCCCGCGGAACACCGGTGTTCGTCGGTCGTACCGCGTCCTGCGGGTGTTCGTCCGACGAACACCGCTGTCTTCCGGAGGTCAGGCGGGCAGGACGCGGAGCGTGCCGCGCCCCACGGGCAGGAGGCCCGCGCGGTACTCGACGACCACGGCGTCAGCATCCGCCGCCGTGTCCACCCGGAGCGTCGCTGCGCCGAACCGCCAGGCGCGGTTGTAGCAGTACACGCCGAGCTCGGTGCCGTCCTCGCCGAGCGCCCACGTCCCGGTGCCCCACTGCGCCGGCTGCCCGACCCCGTCGACCGTCACCGTCGGACGTGCGCCCCACGTGCACCACGGTCGGCGGAGACGCAGTTCGACGCGACGCCGGGTCGTGCCGGACGGCAGGGGAGACTCCATGGCCGAACCCTAGCCGTCGCCGGCCGGACTCCTCCGATCAGAGGAGGAGGAGGGCACCTGCTTCGGGTTCGGGTCGCGAAGCAGGCGCCCCCGTGCTCCAGCACCGGCGCGCTGCGCGACGCGGTGCTGCTCGACGATCGTACCGCTACGTGGGGAAATCCATCCACTTACCGGCCGTTCAGCACCGAGGGCCGGCAACGACGTCGATGCCGGCTCAGACCCAGTGCGGCTGCGCGAACACCCCGTCCGGGTCGGCCAGCTCGGCGATGCGGTGCAGACGCGAGGTGTTCACGTCGAAGTACGCCGACGGGTCCGTGATCGCCGCGTCGCAGTAGTTCGCGTAGGCGGCATCGCCCCACGCCGGGCGCATGGCCGCACGGAAGCCGCGCACGTACTGGTCGAACGGCGCCGGGTCGGCGCCGTCGGCGAAGACCGCCGTGTACTGCACGGTGCACAGCGCGGAACGCCACGGGAACGGGGTGTCGGTCCGTCCGACGTCGGACACCACACCGCCGAGGGCATCGAGGGACACCCCGCCCTCCACCATCCCGGAGACCGATCCGGCCCGCTCCGCCTGCTGCACGAGGACCGCGATCTGCGCGTCGGTCAGGGGCGCGGTACCGATCGACGACGTCGCCGCCTCGGACACACGCCCCGCCGTGCCCGCGAGCCGTTGCATCGCCTGTCCGTACGTCAGTTCGTCGGCCGTGTGCCGCGTCGGCGTCGCCCCGGTCGCGGTGATGAAGCCGTCGACGGAGGTGTCCGCGCCGGACTTCGCCCCGGTCCACGCGCCGGAGACCGTCACCGAGGGGCCTCCGGCGTGCCGTTCGCCGCCCAGGAGCTTCAGCGTCGACCACAGCTGCCGGTCCGCCGTCGGCGCCCAGTCCTGCCATGCACGCACGACCGCGGCGGCGGCGGACCACGGGAAGGTGATCCCGAACAGCAGGACGGGAGGCGCGGGCTGCGTCCGGAAGGTCAGGGACGTCACGACGCCGACCGTCCCGCCGCCGCCGCCGCGGCACGCCCAGAACAGGTCCGGTTCCCGGGTCGACGAGACCTCGTGCACGGCTCCGTCCGCCGTGACGACCGTGGCTCCGGTGAGCTGGTCCGAGGTCAGGCCGAACGAGCGGACCAGCACGCCGACACCGCCGCCGAGCGTCAGGCCGCCGATGCCCACGGTCGGGCAGGACCCTGACCCGATCGCCCGACCGGCGCGGTCGAGGGCGGTGTAGACGTCGGCGAGCCGCGCGCCGGGACCGATGGTGACCGAGTCACCCGACACCCGGACCTCGTCGAGTCCCGCGGTGCTGATGACGAGCGAGCGGGGGACGTCCGTCCCGGCGGCACCGCCGGCCGACCACCCGGTGTACGAGTGTCCGCCGGACCGCAGCGCGACCGGGGTGGAGGTGTTCCGGGCGAAGGCGAGCCCGGCCACGACGTCGTCCGTGTCCGCCACCCGGAGGATGCCCCGCGGGTCTGCGTCGTCGTACCGCGGGTTCTCGAGCACCCGCGCCGCGTCCCAGCCCCGGGCGCCCGACCGGAGCAGCGCCCCGGTGGTCGCCGCGGCGAGGGCCTCCCAGCTGTCCGGGCCGGAACCCGACGTCGTGGCGTCGGGCGTGGGCGTCGCCGTGCCACTTGCGCCCGAGGCCCGGGTGCCGGACGGCGTCGGCGCGGGCGTCCCTCCGCTGCACGCTGCGAGCACCCCGGCGAGGCCGAGTCCCACTCCGCCGGCGATCAGCCCCCTGCGGGTGGTCGAGCCCCTCATCTGTTCCGTCACGGTACTTGTCTACCCCCGCCGGACCCGTGGGCGCCAGGTGCGCGTCCCAGGGGTCAGAGCCGCGCCCGGATCGCGTCCGCCACCGCGTCCGGCGCCTCCCGCTGCACGAAGTGCCCGACGCCGTCGAGTTCGACGACCTCGTACGAGTCGGAGAACCACCCCGCGCTGCTCCGGGCCGCGGGCAGGGTCTCGCAGCCGTCCGCGGTCCCGACGAGGAACGTCGTCGGCACGGTGATCGCCGGCCAGGTGTCGAGCTCCCCCTGCCGCTCCGCGTACCGGGGGAGTCCCTCGGCGGCGCCGGCTCCGTGCCGGTAGTAGTGCACGACGGTCTCGGCGAACTCCGCGGTGTCGAACGCGCGCAGCATCGCCGCCCGCTCCGACTCCGGCAGCTCGAGCGCCGGCGACCAGTTCCGCCACGCCCACGTCACGA
>Ga0265798_10008057_pt1 | contig 13511 bp, 18 predicted proteins | sample P3T30metagenome_FD_192430 | JGI IMG/M metagenome (GOLD analysis project Ga0265798, IMG submission 192430) | Plant litter microbial communities from East Loma Ridge, Irvine, California - P3 T30 | ecosystem: Environmental > Terrestrial > Plant litter > Unclassified | place: USA: California...
GTGCCGGAGGCCATGGCACACATCGCTGATGGCCTGCACTCGCTCTGTAGCCCCATCCTTCTTCGTCATAGCGCCGCTCCTTCCCTATATTTACGAAATAACCGGGGCCCCTCCCAGACAGCCAATAGCCGCCCCCCGCCCCAAGCCTGGAGCCTGTCTTTATCACTGCTGCCCAGCCGTCCTCCTACAACATACATCATATCCGCCTCACCCAAGCAACCACACTACCCTCTCCAACCTCCTCCACAGACTACCTCTACCACTACCACTACAAGCTCAAAACCACCTAGCCTTCCTCTACCACATTCCTTCGTCACCCTTTCCCCCCCCTCTCCAAGTCTACCTCTGAGCTGCTCTGCCCGCCCGTCGTCGCCCGACTTCGCGGACTACCTGCTCTTTCCATCCCAACTCTCAAGGTCACCTGACTTTCCCCATCCGGGCGCTCTAACATAACCACTACATCTTTATAATACCTTGCTCTCCTTTTTTTCTTGGCCGCCGCTTCCACCCGGATCTGTTTGCTGCTTCCATTCGGACAAGGACCACTTCCACTCCGGACTACTTTGACCATCCCGTCCTTGAGGCCTTTACTGGACCTGCGAGGACTTGTTCGCACACAACCCCCTCACGCTTACAGCATGTACCCAACACCCCCAGCATCTCCCACCCAAAATGGATTTTGCGCGCCCGAGGACCGCCTAGGCCAGATTCTCGCCGGAAGGCTGCAGTTGACGGGCATCCTCGGTGTGGGAGCCTACGGCGTCGTCTACACAGCCGTGGACATCCAGACCAACATTCCGTATGCCGTAAAGGCGCTTAACAAGGTTGGTCTCGAGCCTCGCCAGCGAAAGTTCCAGCAACGTGAGATCCAGCTGCACCACCAGGCCAGCGCTCACCCCAATGTCGTCTCGCTGGTCAAGATCATGGATGCCCCCGACTGCACATACGTAGTCATTGAATACTGCCCAGAAGGTGACTTGTTCTCCAACATCACCGAGCAGGCCAAGTACGTCGGAAACGATGCCATGGCCAAGCGCGCCTTCCTCCAGATCTTGGACGCTGTCGAGTACTGCCACTCGATTGGAATCTACCACCGCGACCTCAAGCCGGAGAATGTACTAGTCACTGACCAAGGAATGACGTGCAAACTGGCCGACTTTGGACTTGCCACAACCGACCACGTTACCTCTGACTTTGGATGCGGCTCCACCTTCTACATGTCTCCAGGTATGTCAGGCCCAGCCCGGCCTTGGCAAGTCACGTGCTAACGTTGGGCAGAATGTCAGACATCGGCACCCAAGCCCTACTCATGCTACGCTTCGGCGCCCAACGATGTCTGGAGCCTCGGCGTCATGCTCGTCAATCTTACGTGTGGACGCAACCCATGGAAGCGTGCTTCCTTTGAGGACAGCACCTTCCGCGCCTTCATCAAGGACCCCAAGTTCCTCAGGACCATTCTTCCCGTTTCCACCGAACTCGATGCCATCCTCCGCCGCATGTTCGAGTACAACCCCGCCAAGAGGGCCACCATTCCTGAAATTCGTGACATGATCCTCCGATGCTCAGCCTTCACGGCCACAAAGTCTGCCGTCTCAACACCCCTGCCATCTCCTCCCTTTAGCCCGGTCGACTACAACCAGGATCCCGCTTTCGGCGCCTACTACCAGGCACCTGCTGTACCCCAGTTTGCTCCTCTGCCTGGCTCCGCCTACGCCCCATCACCCTTCCAGCACTCCACCTCTTCTGGAAGCTCAAACTCGGACAACGACTCGGTCTTCTCAGCATGCTCGTCGGCATCGTCGGCATCTTCGACCTCTTCGTACCAGCACGTTGCTTCTTCTTCTCAGCAGCAGCTTCCCAAATTTTCCTCCCGCGTACCCCAAGCTCAACAACAATACGTTACCCCTCAGCCACCTTCCAACACTTGGTTCCAGCCCTTTATCCAGGCTGCCAACCTGGTCAAACATGTCTCCTTTCAGCCTTCGATGATGGCTGCGCCGGTCCATGTTTACTAGGTCCCGTTTTTCCCCCTCTCCTCGTCTTCTTCTTCCTCCCCGACTCCCGGCCATATTGTAACCCTGGACTCTTTCCTTCACGATACCTTCTTCACGATGTGTTTATACTATTTTCGAAAAAGTCATGATGACACGAATAGCGATTGATTTCTCGCTTGGTGTTGGTGTGGTTTGTTTACCAATGGCGTTTTTTACAAAAAAAAACTTAGACCAGTCTGGATGATATTTCCGGCCGTGGACTTTAGAACTATCTGGCCTCGACGACGGTCTAACATACGTTTAACTCGGGCAAATAGCCTTGATGGCATGGAGTTTTATTCTTGTGTGGATACTTTTCAAGCTTTCTTCACCACGTATACTAGGAGTAGATTATTGGGCATTTCCCGGAGTTGTTCTTTTGCTGGACAATGGACCAATAGGTTCATTGTCATCACATTCATTTTTTTCTCTCTCTTTCATATCCAAAGATACCAGAGCAATTGGCTCAACACTGTACGGTAGAAGGTCCCGCAAGAAGGACAACATTACACACTTGCCTTGAGCAAACCCCACAAATCAAAAACATGCGCAATGGTGCTGCGACAATTCGTTGCAAGCAGCCTCCACAAACCCACATCTCCGATTCACCACTTGACGTGTTGTAGCTGGTCTCCTTTTTTTTCTTCTCTTTACAACTCTTTGATATTGCCCTTCTGGCCTTTTCAATGTCGTCTCCACCGACCCACACACCAGAGTCTCGCTCGAACATAGCCCACGTATCTGACCCCACTCCGCGCCCACTCAGCATGTGGTGCCACAACACATCAATCTGCACCCTCCCCACCACCGACCTGCAGCCAGCCCAAAGGACACCTAGACCTGCGCAAGATATCAACCTCACACCCAACCAGCACCCCAGCCACTCCACCCAAGCCTAGAAGCCAGCAGCAAATCAGACGTTTCACAAACGCCAATGTGTGCATGATCATCTGCGTGCTGAGCATTACAAGTCTGCAGTAGCCTGCTTGGACATGCTGCCCGCTATTGAGCCGTGATTGCGCCCTGCTTCGTTGCCTCTAACCCGTCCAGGCCTAAGCACATGTAAGGTGGCTTAGCCGGAGCGCCCCCCCTAATAAAAAGAGGGAATCTTTAGATGGAGATTCACGCACGTCGGATGCAGGTGTGTCATTCGGCGCTTTTTGGTCAACAAAAGCCCTACTGTACAGTAGAGAAAGCATCGTTGTTGGGAGTTAGCCGCCTAACCGGCCGTTCAGGGCCAACGCCCCCATCATCGTGTCTTTCTTTCCTTGGAGGAAGGCGAGGCTATGCTAGGCTAGGCTGTGCTAGGCTACCGAATCAATGGCGTTTCTGCGTGATTATTGGCATGTCGTTGGACCTGCACGTCAGTCCTTCGTTCCTTCGACCTTGATCCAGCCCAGCCGTTTGGAGGCAATACCGTAAAATGACACCCAGACCAGCTGTGAACATGTCTCAGCCATCCAAAACGTCCTCCAACCTCCCCTGGCCTCGTGTTGGTGTGCAACGGCTCAAAATGCCTGCAAGCCGGGGGGCGGTTACCCCTGGCACGTCCGCGTACAGAATACGTCCGCTTACACCTGCTGAACGACAAACGGCGACAAAAAGAAAAACAATCGTCACCGGAATTTGCAATCGTCGTCACCACCGTTGTAGAGAGATTTGTTTTTTGCGGCAACCAATTCCACTCTCATCTGATTGATGTGTGATGGTGGATAGCGGACAAGAAAAAACAAAGAAAACAACAACGGCCGTCCCAAGTTTCGCGAATCAACGATTACGTGCTTATGCGCCGCGTACAGTGAATGACCTTGTAACTTGAGCTTGTTTGATGGAGCAAACTTGTGTAAGAATGACTTGCGCCAAGGGGCGCGGCTGGAGAAGAAATGCCTCAAAAAACCATCCTTTTGCATCATCATCATCATCATCATCGTCGTCGTCGTCGTCGTCGTCACATCTCACTCTCACAGTAGATCTATTGACTCGGCTGCGCAAGCGTGGGCTATGACACCCCGCCGTAATTACTTATCGCTAGGCAACTAAAAGTCAGGTTCACTATTATTGCCACGACAAAAAGTGTGGCCGCCTATTCGCCGGCTGAAATGATGGATTCTATAGGCACCTTTCTCAGCTCATGTACAAACGAGCAGGATGCCGCAACCTGGAAATTTGGGATGCGCGACCGATCGCGTTGGCCTGGTTCTCCCCCGCCCCCTCTCAGCGGCGGCTTTGATCTGCTCTCTCGCTCGTATTGAAATCATATCCACACGAAACTGACCCCGGAAGACGTTTGACGCTCGCTTCCAACCCTGCACAGGACTTGCATCAGTCGGTGTCTTCCGAACCCCGACGTGCGTTCATCACATCTCTCCGTACCTACAAAATTTGCTTTTCTAAGCCACAGACAATGCCCTCTTTGTTTTGCTTCTGTCTAGCTACCTTGGCTCGAAAATCATCAAGGTTTTTATTGCGTCCCTTTGCTAGGATCACAGCAAGAAGCGAATGAGTCGGTAAAGCCACCGACCGGATAACTGACTCCTGGGTACAGTAGGCATATTTTACTTTACTTTGGCCGATAGGAAGGCCTACTTGCACAGTAAGCTTTCGTGGCTGATTCCTTAGCGGTCCATCCCAGCCGTCATCTAGACATGTGGTGGTGCCCGTCACGATAGTAGTCATCAAAAAAGCATCACCTCACGCCACCGACATTCGATCAAAGGGTGAGACCTTGTTTGGCCAACACATTGTGCACCGCAAAACACTCGGGGCATCATCTCAGCTGTACCCAGATAATCCATGAAAGCGAGCTTCTCCACACGCCCTTGATCGACTCGTCTCGGGTGACTGAAGCTGGCTTGTTACACCAACGACTTGCACTTGGTGCCTCAGCGTCACACAGACCGGCAAAGCACCTCGCTTCTGCTTCATCAGCCACTCTCGAACAACCTTTCACGGCATGATTATATCGTTGCTTTGGTCCTAGCACCATATCCCCACTTCAAGCATAGCGCCAACGGCCAACGTCTATTGGCCTTCCTCACCTACGGGTCGCTCTTTACTGGAACGGGCCCCAGCGAGGACCCAGGTAACACGAAGAACGGCCTCATCTAGCTTACTGCATACGACCGCCTACTTTGCGTACTCCACGAGCGTACCACTCACTAGAGTTTGCTCCCTCCGCCACACTTGCAATCAGACGGATCGCCACTGTTTTCTTCTTGCCTCTCCGCGTTCGAGACACAGCCGAGTCGTCGTACATGTGCTACCGGTCCGACATGATGACTGGCAAGTCGGCAAACGAGCGGTTTTTTTTTCATCTCTTACGGAAAGCTACAGGACATGATTCGCGTTTTGACTCAGCGCGAGACCAAAGGTAAGACTGACAGCGGGACGGCGTTCCGAAGTGCTGCAACTAAGCAGTCTCCCAAACACTTGCCTAAACTCTCTCCCTCCCTCTGCTACTCAGCTCTCTTGGTGCTTCGTATGATCGAGAACGGCCTGACAGCCGGGTTCCCAGGACGTACTACTCAACGTGACTATTCGCTCCCATGCGAGAGTTTGAGACTAGGGCCCAAAGTGCTGGTTGACCACGAGAGGCTGCATGAGCAACTACAAGCACTGGGCATTGGGAATACGAAGCAGTATCGGATCGACGTTTACTCGTGGCAGGTGCATAACCTTTGGCGACAACCTGTCTTTTTCCTTTGCAAACATTTTCCTAATACCTCCAACGAGCCAAACGCCATGTGTAGTACGGGTGCAAGGCTCGAGACAACATTATCGTCGGCAGCACTCGTCTAAGCTGCCATGTTCCGAACCCGCAAAGTATCCAATGTGACAAAAGAATCGGCCAGGATCTACTGCAGGCTGCTGGAAGTGTTCCTGGGCACGAGAACTCGCAAGCCTTCCCAAATGATAGTTTCGCGGCAAGACTCATATGCGTCCGTGGCGGAAGAAGAAAGTTACCGGAGAAGCCCGACCGCTCGCAGCAGCAGCCCGAAAGCCGGTCGGCAAGCCGTAGGATCCTCCTGTTCCACGCTGGCCACCCATTGTCGTGCACGCGCGCGCCTCCTGTTAATATCAAAGGACCCGGTCCTTGGACTGCAGTGTTGGCCGTTGAAACTCGCCACCGGTTACCATAATCTCTAGGTAGAGCGCCAATAGCCAACTTTAGACACCAGATCCCAGTCCGCAGACATAGGTAGGGTCGATGCCCGGCTAATGCTTTTTCTCGTACGATGATGATCAACGCTCGCGCGATTCAGCAGCTACCCATCCATCCATCCATCCCCTCTCACAAAAAAAAGCAATCCATAGGTCCAGAGCGCATCTTTTGCAAAGTTTGGTTCGGAGAAGCATGAAGCCCATGCTTTCTGCAGGCAAGCACACCCCTCCCCCCCGAACGGAACCACTCATTTTAGCACCGGCGGTGCGCCTGTAGCTATCCCCCCCGGACGCTCCGCTGGTGCGAGGGCCTCTCTGCACGAAAGTGTGCGTTTTCCATGGTTCTCGATTCCGAGTCCGCAGTTGCACAACACGAGGGATTGGCGTGTTCGGAGAATTCTTCTCCTGGGCGCTAATGCAAGTATGCAAAGCATACGTTGTGGGACTCTGTTTGGTAGCCGATTTAAAGTATCACGTGGTTGTTTTGTTGTTGCTGTTGTACGTAAACTGGTTTGTAGGGCTTATGGGATGACATGTCAGTCACAAGGGCGGAAGCTAGAGACACCTAAGGCGATGAAGTGAGAATCGAGGTCTCATGTGAAAGGAATAAAAAGGGATTAGGCTACCCTATCTATATATTATTCTTGTCTTGTGAACTTTGGAAATACATATATTCTCTCCCCTATTGTTACCCGTTTGGACTTTTTTTTTTTAGATTTGTGATACCCCTCATATAGCATCAGAAAATCATACATTCTCTCTTTACCAGACATAGATTTCATATATATATTTCTGTAAACTCACATGTGTTGAGCTTTAGACTGCTCTGCTCTAAAGATCTTCTCCCTTACCTAGAAGAGAATAATGTATATCTAAAATCATCATTGCAGAACCACACAAAAAAAGAAACTACGCCTTCTCTCTCTTTACCCAAAAAGGACATTCGAGAGTAAGAATAAAACAACAGAATCTAAATGAGGAACAACTACTCTTGTAAGCTGTTAGCTAAAAAAGAATTTGGCTAAAACATTACATCTGGTCAACAAAACCCTTGAAACACATTATCAATAAAGGGAGGGATTTTGTCTGGCTTTTTTTACTTGTCCTAGATTGCGCAACCCCCCCTCTTCTCAGCCTCTCGCCTCCTTATCCATACACTTCCTCACGGCACCTTTTACACACCTACAAAACAAAAATCCCCATGCACCTGCGAGTTTCTACCCATCCAAATCATTCACCCGCCACCTGCCACCCAATTTGTAAAACAGCCACGGCACAGGCGCAAGCCCAAGAGCGAACAAAAGTCGAGGGCAGCGAAAACGACCAGCCCACGCCCAGCCTCTGGTACATTTTGTGCGAGAAGAGAGGCACCAGACCACCGATAAGCGAGCGGCTGACGAGGAGCAGGCAGCCATGCCGGAAGCAGAGCGAAGAAGATAAGGCGTCGAGCATTATAAGTGCCAGTGAAGAGCTGTTTTGGAATTAGCTGACAACATTCCTAGAAGTCGATGTAGTAAAAAAAAATGTGAAAAAAATAAAAAATTGTAAGAAGAAGGAGGAGGAGGAGGAGGACTTACAATAATGCTCATGGCAGCCGCACCAAAGAAGAAGAAGAAAAAATTAACCGTTCCAAACAATGCCACGATTCAATGTACAGCATACTCGGCTGTCCATGCATATGTAAAACAACCCGTTACTCACGAGCGGCCACCCACCCACCCCAAAAATGAATAAATCATGGGGAGCAGTCGAACCTCTGGCCTTTGTGTGCTCTACGCAAAACAACCACTTCTGCCTACGTTTCTGACATGCAGCCCATGCTGAGCAGCGTGTGCCTGCCTGCTCGGCCGAGAATGCCGGTAAGATGGAACATGCACCGCCATCCTTTTGGCTGCGTCGAGGTAGCTGCCTGCTGTGAAGAGCATGTTGTGCCTGCATGGTACAGTGGCAGTCGACCGTACTGTTTCCGCAAGGGGACTGAAGAGCAGTGGACCAAAAGCGTAGCCCAGGACGTAGATGCCGAGTACAAAGGCGGAAAAGATGGGCATCTGTGGAGCCAAAGTCGACCGCGATGTCTGGAATAGCCGGCGCAACTACAGAGGAGGCAAAAGGTCCATCACATGTCAGTATATCATGTCTCTGATGCTCCAGAGTGTTGCTGCAACATCAAAGTGATTCGATGTATAGTGTTGAATATTGACCAGTCTGGTTGCGCATGGATACGTGGAGGGGCAAGAGTGTGAAAGAGTTGACGACTCGGAGTGTGTCAGAATTCTGATTATATTGGAAAGCCACGAAACAATTCACAGTTCACAATTCACAACAACAACAACAAAAGACTTGTGGCTACGACCGCTCTTTCCTCGTACGCACATCTACCACATCATCATCACCGCCATTCAAGGATTTGTCAACTTCCACGGGAAACTTCTCCAGGCTCTCGTACCACTGCAGTGCACTGCCTACTAGGAACGCCCAACTACCCCAAAAGGTACTGAGAGATGCCTGATATTGCGCCCAGCTGCTACTGTCATACCCAAATGCTGGACACATGGTGAAGCCTACTCCACCTACCAAGTTCCAAGCTCCTATCCACCAGCCTAGTGTACAAGGTGAAGGCTTCCACCACTTGGACTGTGTCTCGAGCATGAACAGGAACCCAGAGATGATAAACCCCAGACCGCCGACAACCTGCGGTGTCCAGTAGAAGATGATAGCAATAGGGTTTGACATTTTGTTGTAAATTCCGGGCAATGCAGTGAGACCGGCTATCCAGAAGACTGACGCACCGAGTAGCTGCGACACGGAGGCTAGGAAACCGAGATTGTGAATGAAGTGCGTTTGTAATTCCTCCTTTGACGGCCACCAAACCCAAGAACGTTGCTGTGGGTTTTGCTCGTGCTTCAGTGTGTTGGTAAACGCGGGAGCGTCGCCAAATCGTTTGGTATGAGGATGCGTGCAATGCGACTTGGATGGCCGTAGTGTTGTTTCGCCGACGTCTTCTTCTTGGTACGATAAAGCCTGCTCTACCGCCCATCCAAAGCAACCGGATCTACCCTCGTTTGCAGCCTCTGCCATCAGCAGAAATGATCCAATTTCAAAGACGGTCGCTCCAATAAACGCAGTTATGCCGCCGCCATACAGTCCCTCGTTCCTGAATTCAGTGCTTGGTTGTACCAATGGCAGGTAGACGAAGAAGGCGTTGATGACCCATATCACGCTGCCTAGCGTAAAGATATATGCAACATCGTAGGAGATGTCCCATACTGGGTAGTATGTGAGCATACGCCATATGTTCCAAGCGACGGCGCGAAACGATGAGGTTGGGCGTGACGTGATGTGCTTTGATACGGCCGAGGCTTGTTTTTGGTCGATGGCTACTGCATGCCGTCCTTTGCGGTCGTTGCGCGAGGTCCACCTGAACCGAGCATCAGGACGCGCGCCGTGGCGGTATTGCGCTCGGGTAGGGTTGAGAAACGGAAGAGGGCCGGTGGCACTATCGTGCTCGAGCTGCAGGCCTGCCGCATGTCTCCCCGGTTCGCGGGCAGGATGGAACGTTTTGCTGCGTCTAGTCTTGCGCGCGGCGCCTAGTCTATGAGCCGGCTCCATTGACAGAAGAGCTACTGTGTTCAACGGTGTTGCTGTGCTGCCCCGTGATTAGCGTCTTGTCAGCTGAGATGGCTACGGCGTCAGTATAGATCAAATGACACTGCATTCCTACGACAACAAGGACAACGCGACGCTATATTGTATTACTACCCATGCGTAGACGCGCGTGGAGATTCCGCTTGCGTCATTGAGGTGGGATGTTTTCCAAGGCATCTCCCGATGTCACTAACGCTGAGTAAGCGGCCCTCTAACCCTACTCGTCTCTGGCTTCCCAACCGACATGTTATACTCGACTCTTCATGTGCTTTGACAGCATGAAAAAGCTAAGAGAGGGTTATTATATGATAATACAGGCATTTGCGTCCAATAAACTGGTACCAGTGGTTTGTATAGTTGACCAGTCCTTTAGGATTTGACGGCCAATACCACCAAAAGTATTCCCAGCCAGTATTCTACTCCTCTTCCTAATACATCTATTCTAGCCCGAAATAATCTCGGGATTAAGTATGGTTTAGTCTCGCCGTTGCCATCGCCCTTTTCCTATCCAGAACAAGGGCCACTTGCCGCGCTTGTGTTGATAAAGAATTTCAAGCACTAGAACTGCAGTATTATGCGAATGTGGCGACAAGTACAATAAGAATTCGCGAAAGTCCTTTATGCCAGTACTCTCTGATTCTCCGAATCAAGATCTAGACCTAGTCTTCCCATCCATACCACTGTCTCCTCAGTATGGAAGTCTAGTGCGCAAAGTAGTAGTTGCCATCTCACCCCGCTCAGATACCTTTGTGTTCTCAGAATACAAGCTACATGTCTGGAAAAACAACGGTACGGATTGCTGTTTAATTGACAAGATTTTTTTTTTAGATTTCCAAACGGTCCTCGCCACATCCCTGCTCATCCTTGAGGGCTGCTTTCTTTAGTCGATCCACCACAGTACTAATAATGTGTTGAAGCGAACATCCAAAATTACGGGGATACTATTCGCACATTAAGCATAATCGATGACAGAGAAATAATGCCCATCCCGCACCAACTAGAACTGGTGCCGGAATGGAAGTCAAGAGCATTCATGTTTGTCGGTACAGCGCTAGCTAAGGCAGTGAGAAACCTGCGATAAGGAGTCATTGCAGACACACACAAAAGCAAATACAGAATGAGGTACTGGCCAAGACCAACGAAAAACGTCAAACAAACATCATGTAAAATTGTTTTAGAATCTTCAAAGGACCTGATATACAACAGAAAGACTTGGAAACCCTCATAGTTGATTCCGACAACCATGACTAAACACCATCGCTACGCTAATCATACACAGACATTGTAGTTCGGGGCCAGCCCAATCACTTTGTCCTCTGTTTCTTCACATTTGCCCTCTCGTCAATCTTCAGTCCCCTCACAAGCTGCCGTGTCATCATCCTCGAAACCTCCTTGGCATAGTCCTTCATCCTCATATTGTTCTGTTCGTCTGGCGACTTGCCCTTGTACTGCTCTGCGCTGTACGGGGGCGGTGCATGCGTATACCGTGCATACTGTGCTTCGATGCGCTGATTGTTGGAGCTGGTGGACGAGTTCGAGTTGGAGCGAGATGAGGTATGGTCCGAGACGTGTGTTGAGGGAGAAGGAAAGGAGTGATATGACGATGAGCGTGGGGGAGCATGGTCCTTTGTTTCAGCGTTTGACGGACGTTGATGCGCAGCGGCTGCTTTGGTGAGAGAGGACACGGAGTCGTGACGAGAAGAGATTCTCGACTCTGAACATTCGCGTTCGTCGACGTTGACTTCGGGGTAGTGATCCATGCTTTTGGTTTAGAGACGAAACAGATTATGGTTTGAGGGCGTTGGCGATGTTGTATGAAATGGAAGGCGGAAAGAAAAGTCCTTTTGAACAGTTTGCAAGCGCCTTGGTGGTGAGGAGTATGTTATTGTCATTAGCGCACTATGATGCAGGTCGAGGACCTTAAGCGGCAGCCTGCTCATACCACGCACATGATGTGCCTGACACAGACACACACCTGTAAGTCATCCTGCGACCTGCGACGTCATTGGGGCGGCATCATGCCCAGCCACGTTTTGTCCTGCATTCCGAAAGGGGTAAAGATGGCTATGTGACCAACCAGAGCATCACCGTCGCAAAGGCTGAAGAACTTGGTCATGCCTTACAGGCTAGCTTGTATTCTCCAGTGTCCAGTAGCTGCAAGCAGAATTAAAGCGTTGGATGCGTTGAAACTACTGTTGAGCTACTGCTAGGATGTACGTTGGCGCAGGAACCCTGGAGACGCGGACGAAGCGAAGGACGGGTGGTGGCGCGGAGCCGCGATGATGTCACCCGCGTTGCCGTGTCGCTCAAAACAGCCCTGGAAACTGGCCTAGATTGTATATCTTTGAAACAGGCAAACAGGGCAGGAACGATGGGTATCTTAGTCCACAGCGCGGACAATGCGCAGAATGGGACAGGTTACGACACGAGCAGTACGTGAAGTGAAGTAGGGGGAGAAAAGCAGGTATGGAACAAACCACAACCCTCACGCCCTGACCAAACCCCTGATCGCACTCTTCAGCTTTCCCATAGCACGCGCTCCTTTCTTGTGGTCTTTGTGACGCTCAAGCTCAATGTGTGTCGGAGCGTTAAAGTTCCCGCTTATTCGCCTGATCTCGCCTTGTGAGGTGTGGTGGGCTGACGGAGGCGTAGAACGGTGTTCAGCTGATGATAACCTGATCGGACTTCGCACATCATCGTCATTATATGAAGATCTCAGATATGCAGAAATGACTGCCTGCTGGCTTGAGTTTACTGACTGTCGCGCGCGTGGTGGTGTCAGTATCTGGGCTTGATGTGAATCTGTGCGCTTTCGTGGTGATGACATGTTTGGAGACAAAGGTATGTCACCCATCGAGTGTTCCGCTGTGCCAAGGTCAGTGACGGGTTGTCTGGAATTCGAGAAAAAAAAAGTTACGTACTTTGATGCTGAGTTTCATTCCATTGCTCTTGCCTGCTCATTTTCTCCATCTGGGCGTAGCTTCGTTGAACCCGGCGTAAAGTAGACAAGATGTGCAGCGCGTTATAGGATGGCGGACTACCAGAGTTCCATGATTCAAGCTCGAGGTTCCGGCTCCTTTAGGCATCATGCCTTTTTACTTATCAGCCCGAGTTACCCAGCAACTACCAGTATGCACATGTAGTGAACACCAAGATCTAACGTCATCGACTTTCCTCCAACCAAGTCGTGAACGAGCTACCGCGGAGACAAGCCGGGTAACCGGACAACCTAAGCCTTGCCCGCCTCGCACCTTGTAACCTTGGCTACAGTTGATGTTCACTTAAGGTTACCGTGCATGGCATCGCACTCCGTAGTGTTGGCGTCATTCAGAAGGCCGCATCTGCAGTTCAGACGGGCGCTTGACGATATGAATGGCGGGGTTGGATGCAGGGCAGCGTTAGCAATGCTTTGCAAATGGTAGAACGGTGAATACGAAGAGATCTGCGCAGGCAACAAGGGATGGAGGAGGGTCTGGAGATGAAAATGCAGGCCAGGCCTACAGCATGCCAGATAATGACGAAATGTCCATGGTGAGATTGAACTCGGGGTTTCCGCACACTGCGCATGCTTGGGGAGGACATCAAATCTACAGCTCGAAGATTACGACGTGGATCCTCGCAATACGATAGGACTACTATTTCATAAAAACAATGCAACGAGTATTCGTCTGA
>Ga0265798_10008059_pt1 | contig 13510 bp, 12 predicted proteins | sample P3T30metagenome_FD_192430 | JGI IMG/M metagenome (GOLD analysis project Ga0265798, IMG submission 192430) | Plant litter microbial communities from East Loma Ridge, Irvine, California - P3 T30 | ecosystem: Environmental > Terrestrial > Plant litter > Unclassified | place: USA: California...
AACTGGAGCAAGCCCGCCACCGAAGACTTCCCCGTACCGATGAACAACTCCTTCGCGAACATCTTCCTCGGTGAAGAAGACTCCACATCATACCTCGCACTACGAACATCGCGCATGGATGACTACCAGACAGCTGGAGAGATTGAGAACCAACAGAAGAACCTCATGCACGTTTCGATGCGCATGTATGGTCGTGTTCAGGGTGCCAAGGGAGCAGTGGCAGGGTTCTTCACCTTCTTCGACGACGATAACGAGTCTGATATCGAGATTCTGACCGACGATCCTAAAGACCAGATTCGCTACACGAACCAGCCTTCCGTAGGCGAGGATGGCAACGAAGTCGCTGCTGCGTCTGTTGGCCCCACCGACCTTCCCCGCTGGGACGAATGGCAAACACACCGCATCGACTGGCTACCCAAGAACAGCTACTGGTACTTGAACCAAAAGCAGGTCGCCGCGAACACATACTCTGTCCCCCGCGAGCAGAGTTTTCTGGTCTTGAACATGTGGGGCGATGGTGGAGAGTGGAGTGGCGAGATGGATGTGGGCGATAGTGCTGAATTCCACATTCAGTGGATCGAGATGACGTTCAATACCAGTGGACCATACGAAGGAAAGAGCCAGGAAAACAAGAGGGACATAACCAACTTGTTTGGAAGAAAGAGGGCTGAGAAGGGATGCAAAACCGTGTGCAAGATCGATGACGTGAAAGAAGTCGGTACGCCTGAGATTGAGAGCGGTGCGATGGGAATGAGCGTTTCTTGGGGACTGTTGGCTGTTGTTGGTCTTGTGTCTGTTGTCGTGGGGATATAGAGACTAGATGCGCGTACGAATGATTGTAACATACCCTGAGTCCGACCCGAACTCTTTCCAGCCGTTGGGTTTGCATCTTAATACCAATAATTAGGCGGGGATAAAGCTTTCCAATAGCCGTGATCCATATTGTCTTGCATCTCCTCTGTAGTTTGGCGCGGTACCTCACAAGTACTACTTTCAACGTAGTATATCGGACCATCCAAATGATCCAGGTCTGATCTTCTGCAGTAAGCCAGTGGAGCTGGTTGTCCCCGCCCAGTTCTCTCTTCGTTATACTTGATGAAATGTTCAAGCCCATCGCCCGCATATCCTGGAGCCGCTTAGCACCTCCAATTACATGTGAAAAGATAATTAGTCGTGACTTACCTGGAGTGGTGTAGGCTATCCGTACAGTAAAGTCAACGGCGATGGATGCTGCAAGCCACGACGCTTCATCACGCATGGACGTCAGAGTTCTGACGTGCTCGATGATGGCCCTCGGATTAGGACATTGATGCAACATTGAAAGATGCCAATGAATATGGATACTCTTCAGTTCAGAGAATTGCCCACTTCGAACAGCTTTGAAGAGTCCCCTGCAGTACGGCAACAGGTTCATATACCATGGCCTGCAGGGTGCGTCCAGCCATAGGTGCTCGAGTGTGTTTGGAAGAGTGTCTGCTAGAATTGGTGATATTTCCGTCAATAATGTACTCGGAGGATTTTGGCTGAGACCATCGTAGCCGAGAAGTAAGTATGGCTTCGCTCGCAGGAAAGTGAGCGAGCTGAAGAAGCTGCTCATTCGGAATGTACCTGGACTCGAATCGAAAGTTCGCCAATACACTCCTAGCGTATCTCCAAGTGACAAGCTGACGAGAGTGTTGGCATGTGGAATCAGTGCCGTTCTGACAGCGTCATAGAACTCGTAATCGCGTGGTCGACGTTCGTACGGTGATACCACCTCAAAGTCGGTGATTGCCCTGCAAGCAACTATCATCTTCGCGGCGATGGAACCGCTGAAACGTGGAGATAACAACGATAGTCTGGCTATAGAAGAACTGCGAACTGGCCATTTCCAAGGGTCTCCCATGAATGCAGAGTCGTCGGTATCTGGCCCAACAGCCCACGGGCGTCCATGATCAGTCTCACCACAGTTACCAAGGGTGAGATCAGTTAGGCTGGGAAGAAGAAAGAAAGGTAGCACGTCACGGACTGGCCACTCAAGATCGCTTTGGTGTATGTCAAGGTGGAGAACTTTGAGCCTTTCGAAGCCGCCCTCATGAGCACTGTGGACGATGCTGTTAAGCAAGAAGCTCTTGTTGTTTCCATCCAATTGTGTCTTGGGAAGGCGGATCCAAAGGCGCTCCAAGTTACATGCAGCGAGAACACACGGTGTGAGTAGCACATCTTCTCCGAGAATAGCGCGCTCGAGAAGATCGTGATCAGAAGCATGTGCCTGACTGCTATTCATAGCCGAGACGAGTTCGCCGAGCCACTCGTAGCCTTCTGGCGTGTAATCTGGCATGTCGTTCACTTCTGTGTCAACATCCAGCATCTTCCGATGCCGTCTCTGATAGCGAATGCATCCTGCATCCTGAGTCGCACGTTCCTCGACCTCTTCATCATCGCGCTCGTTCTCGGGTCGCAGGTTATGCCCCGCCCAAAAATCGCCTACCTCGAAACCGTCCTCCATCTTCAGTCTCAGACTCTTGATGTACCGGCACAGCTCCACGTTCTTCAGAAGAGTACGTGGTAGCTGACGGAAGGCCTCGCTGTTCATGTCGCCAGCCCGCTCTATCGATTCGTAGATGAGCGATCTCGCAACATCTCTGAAGCTTCGGCAGACGCGACACAATGCCAGGAGGTCTCGCGAAGGAGCGGGTACACGCGGTGAAGAGAAGCATGTTATCGGCGTGTGCAGGAGACTGAAGATTTGGAGGAGCAGCTCATTCGGAAACTCGTCCATGACTGGAAGACAAGACCAGAAACGTATTGCGCCCAAGACGGGGATCGTTGACCTTAAAAGTGAGGAGGGAAAATCAGGCAGCAGTATGAGTCAGACGCGCTTACTCTGCAGCCAAGAAGTCGCGTTCTCGCAATGTCGCGTCTTCGGCTAGCTCGGTTTTCACGCGCTGCTCACCTGAGCACGCCCTTGCCCGAGGCTGCAATGTTCTTTTACCCCCAATCACACCCAGGTCTACGTCTGCTCGACTCTTTTGCTGCAACATCTTATGTGCGCCTCAGTTGTATGACCAAAATGTGATAGCGTCATACCCAGGCAGCCACCGCCATCGCTGCTGCATAGCATAAGTCGTTGCATGCCAATCATTCCACACCTCGCGCTATATTTGTAAATAAGTACTAACGAGTCCGCTGTAGGAGATGTTCGCTCTTGCGGTGTCGAGAAGCCTCGTCGCATCTCGTGTGTGGCCTAGATGCGTTGATGACGCTTTCAAGGCTTGTTAGTAGTACAGGTGCTACGAACACGTTCCGCACAGCAGTTGAGCGCCATCTTGCGTATGATGGTTCCCGGTTCAGCTCTCAGATTCATTGTTCCTTTGGAAATTGTTGATGATTGCTAGCACCTTATCCCAGTCTGCCAACATTTCTGGGATGTCACGAACGATATCATAGGTTCCTAACACCCCCTGCTCATGGCTTGCATATTTTAGATTGAAAGCTGGCCCCAAGATATGTATTTGGCCACTTGGGACGAACAGATTGCAAGCCGTCTTCAGCCGGAGCCATGTCAGCAAGGCTCCCGGTCGCTTACTTACCGGCACCGGTAATCCTGAGCGGGAGCTCGTTCCTTCCGCACTTTCCACGCATCACCGTAACTCTTCATTTGATCCGTATGGTGGACCTCGAGAATGGCATACACGCCTGGTTTCTGCGACTTCTGCTACGCGAACGTTTTGGGGGCGAAGAACTCATGGGGCTATCACCACCCAAGCGCATCGTCCCTCGCGAGCTCTGCTCACCGGGGCTGCACCTTTTGTAGTCTTCTGCATGGAGACTTTCTAATGCATCGCTCGTTCATACAAAGACATGAGCACCAGAATGTTAGCCTGAAGCGTTTCTTGCATGAGGAGGTGGCAAGAGTCGACAAACTACTGCCGGGCCAGGATTCGGTCGTATCTCTACATCGATGGAGTATTCGTAGCTTAGGACGTACCCGAGAGACTAAAAACGAAGCAGTAATCATCTTCCGAGTTGTACCGAGGCTCGTCAATGATGAGGACAACGAGCATCACGAGGGAAAGCCACAGATCTTCGGAATACCAGAACGAGTTTTCTACTGTGTCCTCGAAGAAGAGGTTGAGGGTTCATTGTCTGCCGCGGAGCTCGGCACGAGTACAAATCCTGCGTTCAATGGTGGTCAGCAGATCAAGGCTTGGTTCAGGACCTGTGGTATTGAACACAAACACTGTCCTAAGCGCGCTGGCTCGGCGAGCAAGTTCATCCCCACACGACTCCTACATATCGGCGGCAAACAGACAGGGGATCGCCTGCGGGTAGTAAATACCAAGCTCAACAATGTCAAAGGGCCTTACGTCACCCTAAGTCACTGTTGGGGCAAAGCTCCGTTGGTGACTCTGAACTCTAGTACTCTCGAAGAGTTCATGCTTGTCGGTTTGCCGTGGCGTAAACTGTCCAACAATTTCAAGCAGGCCATTGAGGTGGCATGGTTCCTTGAGGTTGACTACATTTGGATTGATTCTCGTAAGTCCTCATTATAACGTCAAAGAGATAGTAGAAGCTGACATTGTCCTGGTTGATTCAGTCTGCATCATGGTAATATTGTCACCCTACCTGTTAGGTCGTGCTGATGACTGTGTAGCAAGGAGACGGCGACGACTGGAAGCGTGAAAGTTCTCGCATGGAACAGGTGTATAGGAACTCATTCTGCAACATCGCTGCTGCCGATTCCGAGAACGGCGCTGGAGGTCTCTTTCGCCAAAGAGAGGCGCGAGACGTCTTGCCAGCTATTGTAGACCCCGATGGGGTTTCTCCTATCCTGGGGAAGCAACGGTGGGTGATTGTACGTGGGGATCTGTGGGAACAAGGACTTCTCGATAAGCCACTGTACAGACGCGGTTGGGTTTACCAAGGTCAGTGTCCCTGAGAAACTCCGCAAGCTTGCCTAACAGGCTCCAGAGCGTATGCTTGCACCCAGGATCTTGCATTTCAGCAAACAGCAGATATTCTGGGACTGTACCGAGATGAGCGCTTGCGAAACTCTTCCGGCTGGGTTGCCTTTGCCTTTAGACCAACAGTCGGCAAGCGATCGCCATTGGCGTGGACGTCTACAGGAGAGCACAAGGGGTACGACACTGCTCTCTGGGGTCAATGACGACTCGCTTGATGACCTATGGCGATCAGCGGTCATGATCTATACGAATCTTGACCTTACTAACCAGACCGACAAACGTATGGCAATTTGGGGTGTGGTAAAAAGGCTACGAGCAATACAAAGCGAAGAGTACGTTGCGGGAATGTGGGAGGGAGCTCTTGAGGAGCAGCTGGCTTGGAGAGTTCTAGACTGCACAACCAGCAAACGGCCTTCGGAGCTGAACATAAACCCAACCTGGTCTTGGACTTCTGTGAAAGGTACGATATTGAGCCCGAGAAGATCGGCTCGGTGGCAGAGAAGCTACATTGTTCGAGATCATGCTGGCAATAAGATCTGGTTCAACATTGGTGAGCAAGGCATCCGACCAGGATTGCCGACAAGACGTTCGGAAAACGCTAGCGATATGACAAGAGAATTGAACTTGTTGAGCGAGAGGCGGCGTCATTCGGGTACGACGACACGTACGGGCTCGCAGCCAGACGAACATGGATCTTTAGACGCCGATCAAACCCCTCGCCCCCTGCTCAGATCGAGGACTTCATCGCCGCTACGAATGGAACATGCGACCCGTATACCTATTTCAAGACAAGGAACGCATTATTCCAATGCACAGCAAGATTCGCAGACGCCGCCGCCTGATGAACGACGTGAAAACGAGCCAACCTTGAAATGTAAGAAGATTGCGATACAAGGCTTCTTACACGTAGGTCGTCTGAGCCAAAGTCCATCCCACACATGGTCTTTGGAGATTCCTCACGCATTCGACAAAACCGATGAGATCGATGCATTTCCCGATCTTGTCTCCAGTTTGGACGACCCTAAAACGATGTTTGTTGTGCTTGCATTGACGGAACGCTCCAACAAGGACGAAGCAAATACCATGGCGGAAGAAGTTTGGCTTGAAGGTCATGGTATCTTGTTAGAAGAGACAAAAGATACAAACGAGCCTTGGTGTTTTCGGCGGACTGGTGCCTTTGACATTCGCTATCTGAGCTACAAGACTTGGCAACGCCTTCAGACCACAAGCAGCAGCTTACCAGGCTCAATGATGGAGAAGGATACAATTCCTTGGAAGAACTTCTACATAGTGTGACACAGAGGAGTACATGTTATAGTCTTTTATGTTATCTGTAACTCTACTCTTCTGGCTAGAAATCCAAACCCCTCTCTTCCGGCGGCGAAATCATTGGCGATGCAGAAAAGACCAATCCCAGCCCCTTAACAGAATCTGATGACTCGCGCCTGGAGTTTGGTAATGGTGATTGGAAAGCTGACAACTGCCGAAGTAACGGAGACTCAAAAGTATGCGACCTGGGGACCTTGGATGTCGGTAATTGTGCATACGCCCAAATCAAGTCCTCGTTGTATTCGTCATTCACAAACAGCCAGAAAAGGCGATGACATGCTGCAATGGTGGATTCTCGCCCAACAGATGGCGGGGCAATGATCGTGAGATATCCGTTCGCGGACTCTAGCACGTCTTCTGGGCTGCGAGATGGCATTATGCTCATGCGTGGATTGCGAGTGCGTTCTCGCAGTAGGTTGGCAATACGGGATAGCGGCAAGCCTCGAGCCGCATCTCCTTTCCGACCCACTGCTGCGATAGTCTTGAGAGCTACCGAAGAGCTGCTAGCCGATTGCTGCTTGATAGTCTCGATCGCGGTGTTATAATGATCTTGGACATCTCTTGGTATACGTTTTGGCATCAGATCGAGGGCCTCGGGAGAAGGCAGGCTGTGAATCCTGTCAACGGCAAGCTTTGCTTGCAGGATGCTTCCGTCGACATAACGCGCGATCTTTTGTATCCACTCATGACCTATGTTACCATGCATGGTGTTTCTGAAGGCGAGCCCGAACGAGGATAGCGGAGGTTCCGATGGATCCACCAAGGTATTGAATCCGAGATCGCCATGCTCACGCTCGAGATCCCATTCTAGGTACTCTGCCATAGCATCGTCTGCCATGCCATCGAGCGTCACATTGTAATACTCTGGGGACTTCCAAGTGCCCACCGAATCGCTGACTATGGAGTTAGCTTTTGTTGTTGTAGCGGCTGCGTTTCATCTCGGTATCACCCGAGCCGGACTGTGCTTACCACTGCTGACAAGAAGTGTCTTCCCTCTTGCAATTGATGCAAATATCCCTTTCCTGGCATTTAGAACAGCGCCAAAACACCGTGAGGGGTGAGTCTCGCGGGTGATAATCGCACCATATGTTCATAACTAGTTCATGCCTGGGCAAACGTGACGTGACAAGTATCTTCAGTCCCTCATCTTGCACGACATCTAAATGCTGCTGTATCAGTTCCCGCAGCGCTGTACTGCACTGATCTAGATGGTCGATGATGAGCACTACGTCTCCCTTCTTGGCCAACTCCGCGGTCCTCAAGCGGAGTGCTTGTGAAATGGAACTAATGCGTTTCGAAGCTCTCTTCCCTGTGCGCAGCGTTTCCTTATATGCGCCGTACGCCAAAGTTGTTGCAGGATCGATGATACAGCTAGGAGGCGACACATGGCTGTATATGGTATCCAAGAGATCCTCTAAAAAGGCGAGTTCATTCTCGATTTTGCGATGGTTGATGAAGATGCTGGCAAGCTGCAAGGTCTGCTCTTCTGACGCCAACATGCATTCTCTCAAGCGTTTGGCTACTAGTGATGCGAACGTTGTCTGCATATCCCATGAGCATCTTCGTTAGTGTTCTAGATAGCGACTGACCTTTCCTGCTCCCGGCCCGCCAACAACATGGAGCTGCCAGTGGTCTTTACATTGTAGCCACTCTTCAAAGAGCTCGCTGCCAAGTATACTATCAAAAAGTCGTTCGTAGATGTCGGACGCGATAGGGAAAGACTCTTGGATCGCTGCGTGAACGACCATGTCTCGTGCAAAGACGTCGCCATCATCTTTACTTCCAGTATGCACAGTGGCGAACATGCTGTTTCGACGAGTGTGGCTCAAAAGCCCGAGCTGTATCGACCTTGACAAGGCTGCGTCTCGAGAACCTAAAATCTATTGTGTGAATGCACCTGCCCCTCTCGTAATGAGTTCGATCGAGTCGTGGTAGGCTAAGTGATTCACAGCCTCAGTCAGGCTGACTGTATGATATTGAGTTCCCATAGGTGGCGTATAAGCGGGAGGGTCAGCGCTGCGGAACCCCTGTTGAACCAACTTGGGGGCCAAATTCGGGGGCCGATCGTAGGGGCCAACCTCACCGTTAAAAGCAAGCATCACGCTGACGGCGAAGATTGACCGGTAATGTAAGGATCTCGGAGCAAGTATGCACACATACCTAGATGGGCTTGTGTTACCGTAATTTGCATCGACCTCGTAGATGTTGCATAGTAATCTGGACGATGATTGGTACGACCCATCACGAAGCGGCTCCTCAGGCAGTGCGCCCAGCTGCCTTCCCGCTCCTACCGCCGGGCCAAATATAGTTCTTCCCTGTTATGGCTTCTCCAATGTGCCAAAATAGGACTGCTGGGCAACAGACCTACTCGGGCGGGTATCCAATCTTCCTAGCTGGGACTCCTTTTCCGCACCTCTTCCAAAGTCTATATAATTCATTATTCCACTTTCGGGAAAGACGTATAGATGTCAATCACCGGATTTGGCTGCTTTATTACACCTGTCATTCTTTTGCAATATACTCCCCTTGCGTATGGCCCCTTTCCAGCGACAAACTTGACGATTCCGTTCCAAACAACTTGCGATCGCCACCTTCAAAATGCTGTTCCGAACATCAGCCCTCTCGGTAACAGTGTTGAGTAGTGTATATCTCTCAGATGCGCTATCGATATCGACGCCCGACAGTCCTTATGATAAGATTCGTGTTCGCCAGGAGGATGCCGAAAACCCAGACTCGAGTGCTTGCGGCTATATCATCGACAACGTCAATGCTGGATACGCTTATCACTACGCATACGATGCATACGCTTGCCTGACCAGCGTACCTTTCAACACTGATGTTGCCACTCGCTTCATCACGTACATCAACGACACCGTGCAGTTTCAAAGCACTCTTGCATATCTCCGGGAACCTCCAACTGGATATCAGCAGCCTCCGGTGGATATCCTGTCAGGATTGACACAAATTCAGAACAACATCACGGCGCAAGTCTACAAGAACCAATATCAATTCGAGGTTGACGTGCAGCATTTGCTGGATAGAGCTCATGATGGCCACATGTATCTGAGAGGCGGTATCATGGCGGCTTTCTCCTTCCTCGCGCCGTATTCCATCACCGCTGCCTCGCCGGACGGTGCAAGTCTACCGAAGTTTTACCTCACGAACGATCTCGTAAAAAGCCGAGACGAAGGTGGGACGCCTACCGCAATCGCTACGATCAACGAGATGAATGCTGTGGAGTACGTCACAAGATTGGCAAGCATCAATGCCATTGGTGGTATAGAACCACATGCCGACTGGAACCAACTGTTCTACACACCTGCCTCCGCCATCCAGGGATTCGGTGGTATCTGGGACAGTGGCGTACGCTTCTATCCAGGAGACGAGATTGCGCTGGTCATGGAGGACGGTACCGAGTACCTTGATTACTGGCTTGCGCTCTGGAAGGAGCCATATGAGACAGGCCCACTTACGACGGGTGGAGATCTCTACAACTACTTCGTTCTCAACTTCTTGCCCGCCTCGTATGACCCGAGCGGGAACTTCTACAACCCAGCATATGCTATTCCCGAAGACCTCAACACGACTGGACCTGTTGTCGCGCCTACACCTGAGCAGCAGTCTTGGAATATCAAATCTAGCGGAGCATATCCCAGTCCTGATGTTCGACAAGAGGGCCTCGCAGTCCGCAACGATGGCATTGTCTCCGGCTACTTCCTACCACAGGTCAACGCTGCGACACTCAGCGTTCCTTCGTTTGCACAATACTCTGACTCCATCGGGGACTTTAGCAATGCCATATCAGACTTCATCAGCAACACAACTAAACAAGGCTTAAAGAGAGTTGTGGTGGACCTCCAGCAAAACACCGGGGGTACCGTGGAGCTTGCCTTCAGCACCTTCAAGAGATTTTTCCCGAACGTGGATCCATTCGCAGGAAGCAGGCGCCGGAATCATCATCTCGGAAGCATTATCGGCGAAGCATACACATCATACTTCAATAGTCTCAATCCTAGCGATCCTGACTATAATGACTTCCTGGCTGCTGAATGGACGGCTACGTCCAAACTCAACGCTATAACGGGTCAAAACTTCACTAGCTGGGCTGAATACACAGGACCTGTGCTGGAAAAGAGCGATTCCTTCTCGCTCACAGTATGTTGTCAGCCAAGTCTCATGCGATAGGTAGATCTAACAGAGACTAGGAGCGATACAATCTTTCGAACTCCGCGTTTACTTCGGCTTTATTCGAAGGCTGGGTGCCATCGGGTTATACTCCTGAGTATCCCCTGGACTACACCACTCCACCATTCGCGGCTGAGGATATTGCCATAGTAAGTGTTATGGCTGATGGTCAACTACCAAGGCTGACAAGTGTTAGTTGACAGATGGATCTTGCTCATCCACATGCGCTCTTCTGGTCGAGATGTTCAAACAGGTCGGCGTGCGAACCATTGCCGTAGGCGGACGTCCAGCCACCGGCCCCATGCAAGCAGTAGGAGGTATGTTCATGAGAGTCCAAATATGCCAGTGTAGCATCACTAGCACACATCGCTCCAGGAAATCGCGGTGCCGCAATTTACTCCGCCGATCGAATCGACTATGACCTCGGTATCATCTCATCTCCCGCGTTCAACGTCGACAACGCAACATTGGCTACAGTCCCCCAGCTCACCACTAATGACTATCGGGATTCAGGTGTCTTCACAGCAGCCTTTGGCATCAACCTCAGAGACCAGGTCCGAGCCAACGATACAGAGCCGCTCCAATTCAAATACGAACCTGCCGATTGCCGCATCTTCTACACCGTAGCAAATGTCTTCAACTACACCCGCTTGTGGTCTGATGCTGTCACCGCCATGTTTGACGACACTTCAAAGTGCGTCGCAGGCTCCACAGGCTTCTCGACCTCAAATAAGACTGCGCCAAAGCCTGCGCCAGCCGCACCAGCTCCACTCAGTCTCGACATGGGTCAGTCTGATGCTTTGCTAGACGGTGACAACCTCGATGAGTCCGGCGGTCCGCAGAATACAGGAGAACTCGCGACGAGCTTCACCATCACCAGATGCCCGCGCAGTAAAACCTGCAAAACTTCCCATGCCCAGCGATGCGAAAATATCACAGTGACTGTCTGCGGCGAAGAACGTGTCCGCGCTTATTGTCTCCCACAGACACAAGACCCGAGCTTGTGTGACCCTGTAGATGCAGAATGGGAGGAAGTCGAAGTTGGCGATGTAGGGCGTGGTAGTCTCAAGCGAAGACAATTGCTTTTTGCCTTGCCACCAAAGACGCCTCGTCCTTCCACAAGCCAGCCAGTGGGCGGAGCGCCTGCGTCAGGCGTCCGGCCTAGTGTGCCGAGCGGCAATGGACTGCAGCAACGAGTCATAAAGTATGGGCGATGTAGGCCGAAGAAGAGAACGAATTTCAGGACTCGGGATTGTCCTTTGGAATAAGCACTTAAGACGATGTAAGGTATCTAGGCCAGGCTTAGCTGGTTAGTCAAAGTCGGTAGAGATCACGGCATAGACTGTAACACCACTTACGACCTTTTTGATACTGGTAGAGGGCTATACCAGACTTGGACACCTTTTTGATGATATCCACTTGCTTATATGTTTATCTTGATCTATGACAAGGCTGAGAGAAACTCCGTGTGACTCTTTGACTATTGTTGCTGAGATTGAACACCACGCTACCACCTTCCAGCTAAGCGAAGTAGCACCACCCACCTATCCGTGTCGTAAACCGCAATCTTGCCCCGGTAAAGAAACATCCCAGTCCTCATCTTTCCTCCACAAACCTCAGTATCTCCCTAGCAACTTCTTCAGGCGTAGCAACAGTCGTATCAAGACTCAACCCATCATAGTCCTCAAACCGAAAGATGTCGCACCTCTCCCGGAACCCCCTCAGACGTTCAGGATCAGTCAGCTTCTTCGTACCCCCGTTGACAAGCCCGGCAGCAGCAATCCGCTTTATGTTTTCCTCGGCGTCGCAAACAATGTAGACAGGCTTGAAAGGCCGTCCAGCTGTTCTCGCTGCTTCCCGATACTCTTCCGCGACCTTTTGTCCTAGGATGTTGTCGGACTGGTAATCTTTGACAATAACAATAACAATTATCAGTAAAGTGTTAATAGCGAGGGGGAGATTGGAGTTCTTACCGGTGAAAACAACGACTCGCGATAACGTAGCAGGGTTACTAACGTGTTCTCTGAAGATGTTTTGCCGATATTGATGCCGTTCTTTTTGGTAATCTGGGTGACTTCGTGCGTACTTCGCTTCCACGGGGTCGATCAGCTTGTGGTTGTCTAGGAGGATCATGTCGGTATGTAGGGTCTTCATTACGGAAGCGATTGTGAGCTTTCCGCAGCCTGGGAATCCGTTGATCCAAACGAGGGGTGCTATCTTGGTCGTGGCCATGATGTTGGCGGTTGCAAAGGCGTAACGGGTCACATGGATGTGGGAATTGTTACTCGATGTGTCATTAAGGACCAGTTGTGATTTAATAACGAAGCTTCGCGATTTGAGGGGCGCGTAGAGATATAGGCGTCCAGCTCGACGACATGAGTCACTGTTTGCGGCCCATGGTTGTGCACACCACCAAGAGGTACGCGACGTCATTGGCCAGCAAATAACACCTTGAACCATGGTTTCGTGACACTCAAACGGAAGAGAGCTAGCATCTCAGTTCCCGACGCCGCGGCCATGCTATTTCACCTCACTTAAGCGTATCAACCAACTCCCTATAAATCTTCTTCAAATCCCTCACATCCCCCTCCAACTCCTCGACCCTCTCCGTCTTCTCGCCCAACATCTCCAACGCCGTCATCTCCCTATTCTCCATCTCACCCAACCTCTTTTCCAAATCCCCCACCTTCTCCCCCTGTTTCCTCGTCTCATCAACCTCACGCATGAGCTTAACAACTTCTTCACGCGCTTCGTCACGCTGCGCAGTCAGACGGGCGAGTTCCTCTTTGTGCGTCGCTTTTTCGGATTCTAGGCGGCGGACTGCGGCGCTCATGCGCTCGACGAGTTGGACGGAGGGGCCTGCGCCGGCGGTGGAGACGCTGATCATGTCGTTTATGGTGCGGTGGGGGGAGGATGTGTTTTCAAAGGGGTCGTTGTCGTGATCGATGGTGTGGATAGACGGTGTTTCCAGGCCGCCGTTGAGGTTGGACATGCTGGATGGGATGGAGTCTTGTCGTTGGGGGGTACCGAGTTCGGGGGTGCGCACTTTG
>Ga0265798_10008060_pt1 | contig 13507 bp, 15 predicted proteins | sample P3T30metagenome_FD_192430 | JGI IMG/M metagenome (GOLD analysis project Ga0265798, IMG submission 192430) | Plant litter microbial communities from East Loma Ridge, Irvine, California - P3 T30 | ecosystem: Environmental > Terrestrial > Plant litter > Unclassified | place: USA: California...
ATCGCGGAAAACGCGGTTATTCTCGCCAGTCATGCCGTCGACCGTGATGCGATACCTGGAAGAAAGGCCTTTGCCGAGCTGAATCGTCGGGATCTTGATGTCCTTGTCGCTTTTGTTGTAAACTTTCAGCGTGTAAGTGCTCGATCCGATATTCGTAAAAACCGTGTCGAGGTAGACCGTATCACGAGAAAAACGGAGTCCGCCGACGCTTCTGTCGAATTCGAAATCGCTTCTGCACGATGATAGAATGGTAATGAGTCCGATAACGGAAAGAAGTATAAAATTGCGCATTTGGTCAGGTTTGTTCCAGAGTAACGTTGATTGTGGCGTAAAATTATGTTTTTCGCGCCATTGGCCAAATATATGGAAACGGATCTGACGTCCGTCGGCCTAAGCCAAAACGTTTTTGTAATTTTACGGAAAATACGACTTAAACACTGTAATATGTTCGACAGGGATAAAGTGCTTGCGTTCTGCAACGGCTTCTCACAGGAAAACACATTGATGGCCACGCTCGAAATGGAATTCATCGACGCCGGGCCGGATTTTCTCAAAGCCAAAATGCCGGTTACGCCAAAAGTGCACCAGCCGATGGGTTTGCTTCACGGAGGCGCGACTGTCGCCTTGGCGGAATCTGTCGGAAGTGCGGCATCGCTTATGCTGGTCGATCCTTCCGAAAGGGAAGTCCGCGGCATCGAGATATCGGCCAACCACGTCAAGGCCAAACGGGACGGCATCGTGTACGGAACGGCGCGCATCATCCATAAAGGCGGCACGATTCACTTGTGGGAAATCCGGATCACGGACGAAAACGACAATCTGATCTCGCTGTGCAAACTGACCAACATGGTCCTTCCGAGAAAACGCTGATGGAACTTTTAAAAAAAGCAAGGCTCTGGCTGAACGACCAAAAACCTTTTGTGATTTACCGCAAGCCCGGATCTTCGTCGGTCACCGGGATTTTTCAGAGAGGCAAGGTGTCCCACGGCTGCAACAAATTTTGCGGTCCGGGCTTTGTCTTTGCACCGTTTGACGGAAATAGCGCCTGGATTTTGCCGGAGTCGGACAGCGATATGGTCGCCGAAGATTTCAAGGTCAAGGCGAATGACTCGGTCGCGCCGGAATTTGCGCCTGACGCGGATGCCAAACAGGATTTCGAACAGCTTGTCGCCAAAGCGGTAGCTGAGATAAAGGCCGGCGCATTTGAAAAGGTCGTGCTGTCACGCTCCGAAAATGTTAAGCTGAAAGATTTCGATGCGATCGCGGCATTTGAAAACCTGGCCGGGGCGTATCCTGCGGCATTCGTGTATTTGTGGTTTCATCCCGAAACCGATATCTGGATGGCCGCCACGCCGGAGACGCTTCTGAAAGCCAACGGCACCGGATTCTCGACCATGGCCCTCGCGGGCACACAGGCATTTCACGGAGAAAGCGACGTTTCCTGGCCGGAAAAGGAAATGGAAGAACAGCGCTTTGTGACCGATTATATCTGGAACAACCTCGAGCCGATTACCTCCGAAATCGAACTGAGCGCGCCCTATACCACAAGGGCCGGGAATCTGCTGCACATCCGAACGGATATTAAAGGGCGGTTGAGCGATGCCTCGGACATAAGCAAGGTTGTTTCGATTTTGCACCCAACGCCTGCCGTTTGCGGATTGCCGAAACAGGAGGCGTTAAATTTTATCCGCGAAAACGAAGGCTATGACCGGGAATTTTATGCCGGTTTCCTGGGCGAGATCGAACTGCGCGGCAAAACCGATCTTTACGTTAACCTGAGGTGCATGAAGGTTTCCGGCGACAGTGCCACGTTATTCATGGGCTGCGGCATCACCAGGGACAGCGTTGCGGAAAAGGAATTTATGGAGACGGTGAATAAGTCGCTGACGGTGAGGAAGGGGTTGGGAACATTATAATGAATAATGAATAGTGAATAATGAATAATTAATAATGAAAACTATCAACTGTCTAAACTGAATTTATGAAACTCGACATACTGGCTTTTGGATCGCATCCTGATGATGTGGAACTGGGCTGCGGCGGAACGATCGCCAAAGAAATTTCCCTGGGTAAAAAAGTAGGGATTATAGATTTGACAAGAGGCGAACTGGGAACCCGGGGTTCCGCGGAAATCCGGGATGCTGAAGCGGCAAATGCGGCAAAAGTGCTGGGCGTTTCCGTACGGGAAAACCTGAATATGCGCGACGGCTTTTTCGTAAACGACGAAGAGCATCAGCTTGCGGTAATCCGGATGATACGAAAGTACCGACCCGAAATTGTGCTTTGCAACGCCGTGGACGACCGTCACATCGATCACGGCAAAGGCAGCAGATTGGTATCGGATGCAAGTTTCCTGTCCGGATTGCGCAAGATCGAAACCGAATACGACGGGGAAAAACAGCAGGAATGGCGCCCGAAAGTCGTCTACCATTATATCCAATGGAAGAACCTGACGCCTGATTTTGTTGTAGATATAACCGGTTTCAACGCCAAAAGGGTAGAGGCGATCATGGCGTACTCTTCCCAATTTTACGATCCGGACAGCAAGGATCCTGTAACGCCCATCGCAACTAAAAATTTCCTGGAAAGCCTGGACTATCGCGCACAGGATCTCGGCAGGCTCATCGGTACGGAAATGGGTGAAGGATTTACGGTGGAGCGCCACTTGGCTGTCAGGAGTTTAAGCGATCTGATCTAATTTTCTTTAAAATTTCTTTGCAATTTTAGACAAATCGTCTATCTTTGCACTCGCAAAAACATGGTGATTGTAGCTCAGTTGGTTAGAGCGTCGGTTTGTGGTACCGAAGGTCGCGGGTTCGACCCCCGTCATTCACCCTTTATTTGGAAAGGCCTTGAGAAATCAGGGCCTTTTTTTTTGCAGCGACCTCTTTACACTTAAACCCACCACACCTACATCATTTCCATGTTGCTTGTAAACACCGATCAGCCTTTGTAATTTCGTTTGAACCTAAAAACTAAAAAATGAAAAAGGTATTGATTTTCGCGGCATTCATGGCGGCTTCGGTCGGATTCGCGCAAACCACGACGACCACCACAACGACTACCGTTCACGACGGAAAGACGACGACGGCCAGTGAAACCACGGTGTACGACAGCAATGTGACGATATCGGCATTCGGATCTTTTCCGGAGCAAAACCAGGTGGGCCTGAGCATCGAATTCCTGGGCAGCAAGAAGACAAAGGCGATGAACGATAAGAGCTTCAGTTTTTATTCGTCCAAGATCGTGAATTTGTCTTACGGCATGATGGATTACGATGTGCCCGGAGCTGATATTGACGGAAAAGGGTTTGTCGTGGAACTTGGTCCGCGAACGTATTTCCTTGGACGCAACAGCGGACCGTACCTCGGAAATTACGTGTCATACGGACGATTCACGTTCGATGACGATTTCGGCGGTGGAAATGACGACGGAACCTATTCATACATCTCGCTTTTCAGTCCTGAAGCGGGCTTTAAAGCCAAACTCGGACCGGTCGCCATCGATCCTTTCATAGGCATAATGTGGAAGATCGAGATCAAGGGCGAAGGCTATATCGACAACCGCAACGTGGACGAATGGGTGCCGAGGATCGGACTCAAAATCGGATACGAATTCTAAAAATACAACCACAAAAACAACACAACCCTATTAAGCTTCGTGAAAACGGAGCTTTTTTTTATTTTTGTCAAAATTCACATGATGAAATATCTGGTATATGCTTTTTTAATGATGTCGACGATGGCTTTCTCCCAATCGAATGACGCCCGGATTTCAAAGTCGATCGAGACCAAGGTCATGATGATGCAGCAATTCGTGCACAAAGGCGAAAAAGGGGAGGAGTCCTTCTGGCAGACGAAAGGCAAAGTGACCTACCAGATCGTCAATTATACGCCCGAGCAAAATCATCAGTTCAGGCAGCTTTTTATCAGCCAGTATCAGGAATTGCTTCCGATTTACAACAAGATGATCGTGAGCCAGGACGAGCGCGACACGAATCTGTTCATCAGGACGCTTATCCGCCAGGAAGAGGATTACCGCAGCCTGCTTGCTCCTGAACAGCTTGCCCGCTATCGCGCAAAACTCGACGCATTCGAAAAAAACGACGAGAAAAACCGGGATGCCTATAATTCGATGTTCTTTTCTGATTGGCTTCTGACTGAATACAAGCGGCGCTTCAGGATCTGAATCAATTCTGACGGAATTTATCCCGGATTTTGTATTAATAAATCCCTAAATGAGTCGGGCTTCGCGATGTATTGCTTATCTTTAAGTAAACAACTTAGCCATGTCACAATACAATGTCATCCATCAAATGTCGGTCGCGGGTATTCGCGATTACATTATAACACACCGCATCGATCACGGGGATTCGCTGGTTTTGAATCTGCATGATTTTGATAATCTGGTACAGGATATGAAAGATTCGTCTGACGAAATTCCGGATTTCCCAATCAAGATTCTCAACGTCATCATAACGAAAGATTCCACCGATACCGTTCCCATCGGTAAAGTACAAATCGTAAAGAACGAGAAGTTTTAAGCTTCCTTCGATACAATAATCAGCCATCGATACTTTAGCGCATCAAAGCACAATCTGTTTTGATTCTCTTTTGTTCCGATGGCTTTTTTACGGATGCATTTTATCGGCGTCATGTTCTGTAACAAAAAAAATCCGAAAGCGAACTCCCGGATTTCAATAGTATAAACTGTCGGATCACTTGCCGTCCTTATCCACAACCAGGCGGTCAGGGCGGTTAGCGATATCCCAAAGCGTGACGAATGCAAGATGGGCCCGCCGCGTCAAGGCGTCGAATTCAATTTTGTCGACATCGTCCCCGGATTTGTGATAATCCGCATGAACGCCGCTGAAAAAGAACACCGACGGAATGCCGTGCTTCGCGAAATTGTAATGGTCGGAACGACTGTAAAACCGGTTAGGGTCGTTGCGGTCGTTGAACTTGAAATCGAGATCCATCTTGATAAATTTGTCGTTTTGGGCACGCACGATCTTATCGAGGTCAGACGACAAACGGTCTGCGCCGATGACGTACACATAATTGTTTGTCGATGCATGGGGATCGTCCCGTCTGCCGATCATGTCGATGTTTACGTCCGCAACCGTATTGGCCAACGGGAACAACGGATTTTCAGAATAATAACGCGAGCCGTGAAGCCCGTGTTCTTCGCCCGTAACATGCAGAATCAGCACGGAACGCTTTGGTCCGTAGCCGTCTTTTTTGGCTTTTTTGAATGCCTGGGCGATCTCCATCAGGGCAACCGTTCCGGATCCGTCATCGTCGGCCCCGTTGAAAACCTCTCCTTTTTTAACACCGACGTGGTCGTAATGAGCCGAGACTACCACGATTTCATCCGGTTTTTCGGTTCCCTCGATGAACGCCCAGATGTTTTCGGAATCGGGAAGGTTCTCGTTGTATTTCGCGTTCAGGAAAGCCGCGGGAACTTTTTGATAATAATCGGATGCACCTTTCGGATATCCGATTTTGTCCGCTTCATATTGCGCTATCATATAACGCCCGGCTTTTTTCTGGCCTTCGGATCCGGTTTCACGACCTTCCATTTCATCGGATGCGATAACGGTAAGATGCTTTCTGAGTTCCGCGGACGTAATCGTATTCATGTACTTGTTTACAACGGCTTCCGAGTTGAGGTCTGCTTTGGTGGTTTTACAGGACAAGGCCAGCAAGGCAAGACCAAGTAGTGCATATTTTTTCATGATCTGTATTTTATAAGTAAGTAACGTTTTTTTGGCGAATGTTACAATCAATGCATGTACAAAACGGAATATACGACCAATCCAAACGTGAAAAATGCGATGAACCACATATTGATGACGTACAATCCGAGCGACTTGAGCCTCGAAATGGCCTTTGATTCTCCGTAAAAACGGCTGTGCGACCTGAAGAAATAGAAGAACCACCAAAAGCAAAGCATCGCCCACATGAATCCGACGATAGCCTGAAGTACTTCGAATCCGGTCCATTCCGATATGGCGTTTATAATGATCATCAGGCAAAGCGTAAGCAGCATAAACGAGAAATAGTGAAGCGTGAAAATGCCGTGATCGAAGTAGTACCAGCGTTTTTTCCCGTGGAAGACCCAAAGCCAGAACGCGAAGATCGGCATGTACAGGAACAGCGCCTTCGGGACGTTATGGATGATTTCCTGGGAAAGCCTTAACGTGAAATCCTTTTCATCGGACTTTTCCTTCATGATGACCGCGAATTTCTCCATGGTGTACCGAAACCAGGAATACTTTTTTGCTTCGGGCAACGCATTTTGGACGGAATCCAGTTCTCGCAACGTCTTGAAATTACCGTACCCGGATTTGCTTTTAGATTGCCGGATCGTGTCCCTGCCTGTAAACCTGACGTTTATATCGCCGATTTTGAGTGAATCCGCCTCCAGCACATCCGGAGAAATCGAATCTTCAGGCACGAGGACAAGCTTTCCGTCAACGCGCGCCAGCCTTTCCTGGGAGACGCTGCGCCCTGCGGGTTTGGCCGGAATCGTATCGTTTTCAGGTTTGGTCTCTTTGGCGGCCGCTTCTTTTTTGTGTTCCGGCTTATCCAATCCTGTCTCGGTTTCGCCACCGTGGGAAACGAAACTGATGATCAGGAACGTTACGAAACTGATAAAAATGTAAAGGCGGACCGGTGCGAGATACGACAGCCGCTTGCCCGACAAATATTCCCGTGTCAGCCGCCCTGGCTTGAACATCAGGTGGCGGATCGTTTTCCAGAACGCGTTTTCGTAATGCGTCAGGTCTTCGAAAAAATGGATGAAGAGATGATGGAAGGTTTTGCGGGAGTCGGTATTCTCCTGTCCGCAGTTCGGGCAATAGCGTTTTTCTACGACGTGTCGGCAGTTCAGGCAGGTCTTGTCTTCGCGAAGCGGGCTGTGTCCAGACATTGATTTTTGGTTGGTTTGGTCAAAAATAGGATTTATTCGGATTACGGAGGATTTTTTTTGCCGATGCAGGACAATGCCTCGGGAGCTTTATCCCATTGTGCTTCCATGCAACCTGCCGGATCAAAGTCCTGAAAGTATCTAATGAAAATCGACGGCAAAAAAAAAATCGGGAAGGTTGCCCATCCCGATTCGGTTTGTAATGCCGGAAAAGTTATTCTCCAAACGTCTCATTCAAAAAAATACGCAATGCCTGCCAGGAGCGCTTATCCGCTTTTTCATTGTAAGCAACGCCTTTTGATTTATCGCTTCCGGCTGATTTTTCGGTAAAGGCGTGAACCGCATCGGCATAATAATTCATTTGCCAATCGGCATTGCCGTCGCGCATTTCCTGCTGAAAAGCTTCGATATCTTCTTTGGGAACAAATTTATCGTCGGCGCCGTGAAGCACGAGAACCTTGGTTGCAACCGGTCCGTTGGCGCGCGTTTTGTCCTTGCCCAGACCGCCGTGAAATGAAGCGACTCCTTTTACTTTCATGCCGGAACGCGCCATTTCCAGGACGCCGGTCCCGCCGAAGCAATACCCGATAGCCACAATATTTTCAGGATCGGCTCCCGCCTTGACCAATTGGTCGAGTGCAAGCTGGATCCGCCTTTGGTACGCTTTGTAGTCTGATTTGTACTGTCCGGACTGCTTGCCGGCTTCCTGTGGATTTTTCGGATAGTTTCCTTCCCCGAAAATGTCGGCGACAAAAACGTGATAACCCATTTTGGCCAGTTCCCCGGCGACATCTTTTTCGTGCTGCTGGATTCCCATCCACGCCGGAAGGATGAGGATACCGTGAGTTTTTCCAGAATGTTTGGCCGCGGGTTGAAATAATCCGTTGAGTTTCTGGGCGCCGTCGGCATACGCCACATTTTTTTGGGCATTGGCCCCAACGGTTATGACGAGCGCGAGCGCAAGGACAATCTTTCGCATATTAACGTTTCGAAATAGTATCGGATGAAATGCGTTCGCGCACGTTCTTTTTGGTTTCTTCCATCTTGGCCCGCTTTTCGGCACGGCCTCTTTTTATTTCCTCCTGGGCTTTCTGGCGGTTGGCCTGGCCTTCGGGAGTAGGTTCGGATTTCACGGCGCGCGCTTCCTGTCTGGGCTTTTCGGTAACCGGGCGCTTCTTCGGTTTTTCCTGTGCCTGAACGGTCACGTAAGCGCCAAGAAGCAAGGCTGTTAGCAAAATTATCTTTTTCATACAGTGGATTTTACGTTTTTAAAGATAAAAACTTTGGCGGCAATCAGGCAATTTCAATGCCAAATAATCACATCCGGTCGCTTGGCCCTACTGTTGGCTGACGAAGTATGAGAAATGTCTATGGCCTATTTACGCCTTTCCGTGCGGTTTCCCGGCGCGTCCCAATCGGTGGTGCTGTCGCTTTGGTCGCGGTTGTCGTCCTCGTTTATCTCGTTGACTTTTCCGTCAGATGCGGAAACGCCAGGATCCGTCGTGTCCGATGCCGCGCTTTTATCTTCGCTTCCCGTCTTTTGCCCGCCGTTTTCCGCCAATGAAGCGGATGCGTCGTCTATCTGCGGAAGCGAATCGGTCACGTAATCGAAAGGTTTCTGATGAAAGTTGCGATCTTGTTTCCCGTCGAATTCGTGCTCGTGATCTATGTTCTTGTCCATGATATAAAGTTTTAGTTTGTATAGATTAAAATCCGGTTTGCGATTCAGGGTTTAGAGCGGCTCGGAATGGTATCGGTCTGGATCTCCATTTCCCGTTCTTCCACATATACCGCATAGTCCGCCGGTTTGATCCGGGCACCCGTAAATTCGCAATAAACCCTTGTAAATTCGGCTCCGAAATACAAAATGGCGGCCGTGTAATAAACCCAGACGAGAATCACGATGATGCTTCCTGCCGCCCCGTATGCCGTCCCGGTACTTGTCGTTTCAATGTAGAGTCCGATGAGGTAACGCCCGATCATAAAAAGGCAGGCTGTAAAAAATGCGCCTACGCGGACGTGTTTCCAGTCGATCAGCGCATCCGGCAGGACCTTGAAAATCGTGCCGAACAGCACCGTAATCACACCGAAGGTTATCGCCACGTTGATGATATTGAACAGCAGCAGCGTCATTTCCGGGAAAAAACTTCGGAGCCATTCGTTCATCGCCATCAGTACGCCGTTGACCATAAGCGATACGACCATGAGGAATCCGAGCCCGATGATGAGCGAAGACGAAAGCAGGCGGTCTTTGAGCAGTTTCACCCAGCCGCGTTTCGGCTTGGCCTTGACTTTCCAGATGATGTTGATCGAATCCTGGATTTCACCGAAAACCGTGGTAGCACCAATGATGAGTGTCACGATACCCACGATAAGGGCCGTCGTCGTCTTGCCGGAAAGTTCCATATTCCGGATGATTTCCTGGATTTGTATCGCTGCTTCATTACCCAATAATCCGTGAATTTCATGGAAAACGTGCCCTTGTATGGCATCGCGTCCGAAGAAAAACCCGAATAGCGAAATCATGAGCAACAGCAACGGCGCCATCGAAAAAACAGTGTAATACGACAGGGACGCGCTCAGTTTAAGGGCACGATCGGCGATGAAGCTTTCAAACGTGTTTTTGAGCATTTTGCCCAGGTTTTTGAGTTTGTGTTTGGTAATGAATGGCATAAGTTCTGTTTTAAAACAAAAACACCGAATACGTGATCGATCCGGTGTTTTCGTATAGGGTTTAATTCATTCAGGCCTCTACCGGCTGAGGATTTTCAATGTTTTTGCTGAAATTTTCTATATCCGATTTTACAAGCTTCTCAAACAGCGGATTCAGCAATTTTGCAGCAGTTTCTCCGGCGATTCCCAGCGGGGCGTGATAGGAGATGACGACGTCGATTTCGGTTTGGCCGTTTCCGGCATCGGTGAATGATACTTTTCCGGCATTGTCGACCGTCGATCCCGGCAGCGAGTGCCAGCTCAGTACTTTGCCCGGTTCCTGCATCAGGATTTCAGCTTTCCAGCTCAGGCGGCCAATTCCGGCAGGACCTTTCATGGTCCATTGGGAACGCAGATGGTCGATTTCCTCAACGCTTTCCAGGTGTTTCATCGCATTGGGCAGGCTGCTCAGGTTTCTCCACTGATCGTAAGCCTGTACCGGCGTTTTGTCTACCGTGACCTTCGTGCGGATGTTGACGTTCTGGCCGGACAATTTGCCGCTTTTGTCTACTGCGTCATAAATGGGGCAGTAGCCGCTGACGCCGCGCATCAGCATCGTTCCGCCTGCAATGCTTTTTGCGATGCTTTTCTTTTTTGATGAAAGACCTTTGTACAGCAGATAGGATCCGGCGGCGATCATCGCAATGCGCTCTATGGTGCCGACGTTAGGTACGTATCCGAAAAAATTAGGGTTGTTTCCCATATATGATTTTGCTTCGTCCATATTGGAAACGCTGGCGTAGCGATTGGGATCAGTCCCTGATTTGTCAATTTTTGAAAAATTCCTCTTGGTTGCGGTTTCGTCTTTCATGATCGTTTGTTTTGCGTTGTTTAACAAAGTTATTCCCGTACAACGCCTTTAGCCTTACAGTATATTAGCGTTTTGTTGCAGATTTTTAGGGACTACCCTGTAATTTTCTTACCCGAATCTTAAAAAAACCTAAAAAAACGGCAATAGACTTTGCAAAGTCAGGGCTAATGTTAACTTTGTTCATCCAAAGACTAATCAATTTCCCCTAAAAAACTTACGTATGCTGCGACTCTATGCATCTGAAACGTTTGAGGAGATTCCTATTGACGCACCCCTGAGAAAGCGTTATGCGGTATCGAACTACGGACGTTTAATGAGCTTCACCGAATCATTTGACGACGGAACTATTCTAAAAGGCAGCCTCACCGAGGGCTATCGCGTTCTGGCTTACAAATACAACACCGGAGAGAAAATCTCCAACAAGATCGTTTTCCTCTACAAATGGGTTGGAAAGTTCTTCGTGAACAAGCCTTCCGAAGAGCATGTGCACCTGATTCACCTTGACAGGCAAAGGGGCAACGACCACCACAAGAACCTGAAATGGGTAACCAAGGAAGAATTTCTCGAATTTTACAAAAGCAGTCCGTATGTGCAGGCGGCCAAGCGAAAGCAAATTCAGGACAGGCTTAAAAGCGATGGGCATAAGCTCACGATCACACAGGTTATCCGGCTTAAAAAACAAATTCTCGACCCCAACCGCAAGACGCGTCTAAAGATATTGGCGAAACAGTTCGGCGTAAGCGAAATGCAGTTGTACCGCATCAAGCGCGGCGAGAATTGGGGCCATATCCAGGTGTGACCTTTGTTGCAATAAAAATTACCGAACAAGAGCCGCGAAATTCAGTCTCGCGGCTTTTTTGTACAAAGTATTCTGATGGTTAGCCGATTATACCTAAATTAGGCTTCCGGAAATACGGCAATTTTCGCTTATTACCGTCAACTAATTCGTCACGAATATGAAACCGTTCAGGATCGGGCTCTGCATGGCAGGAGCTGTTTCGGCAGGCGCCTACACGGCCGGCGTCATGGATTACCTTTTGGAGGCCCTCGAAGAATGGGAAAAGCGAAGGGGACAAAGCGGGGTTCCGTCACATCGCGTTACGATCCCGGTCATGGGTGGGGCTTCGGCCGGCGGAATGACCGCTATGCTGGCCGCAAGTACGATCAACAAAAGCATTACGCCTGTCGACGTGCCGGCGAAAGACCGTTTGTATGACGAGCATCCGGAGAATAAATTGTACCACAGTTGGGTCGACCTGACGCATCGCGATATGTTTCCGAAGATGCTAGATGATTCGGATATCAAAGGAAATCGCGTCGTTTCGCTTCTCAACTCGAAATTTATAGATGAAGTCGCCGACAAAATGTTCGCGGCCACTACTGTCGGTCAGCGTCCGACTCCGGCCTATTTCGAATCGCCCGTCAAGGTTTTCACGACACTCTCCAACCTGGGCGGATTCCACTATAACGTCGACTTCGTTTCAGGCCGCAAAAAGGAGAAATACAATATGTCAGTTCATAACGATTACGCTTGTTTCGAGGTGGTCGACGCAACTGTTCCGTCCGGGACGCCGGGCTGGATTCCGCTCGATTTCACTAAAGACGACGCGGCGCTCAGAACGGCAAAAGATGCTGCCATGGCCACCGGAGCCTTTCCGCTCGGGCTTCAGTCGCGCATTCTGGAACGCGAAACGAAATATGTACAGGACATCCCGTGGCTGCGGGACATCTTCAACAATAGTCCTATCAAGACGCGGACCGTCAGGACGCTCAACGTAGACGGCGGCATGATCAACAACGAGCCTTACGAAAAAGTGCGCGATCTTCTCGACGATTTTACCGTAGAAGAGCGCAAGCTAAAGGAAATTTCCCTCGATCAGCGCAAGGAAGTTTTGTCTAAAGTGAACTCGATGTATGAATCGTTTGAAAATACGGTACTCATGATCGATCCGTTTCCCAGCAAATCGCCTCAGGAATTTCAATACGACCAGGGGCTTTTCCAGGTAATGGGCAAAACCTTATCGGCGATGACGGCTCAGATGCGGGCCAAACCGCTCGATTATCGCGTGAGCATGCTCATGGCCGATGCCGGAAAATTCATCGTTTCCCCGTCCCGCGAAATACGCGACGAGAATGGGAATATCGTCAGCGAGCTGTTCGGAGAAAAAGCGATCGCATGTGGGACGCTAGGCGGTTTCGGCGGCTTTCTCGACAAGGAATTCCGCATACACGATTATTATCTGGGACGATATAATTGCGAGGTTTTTCTACGGGATTATTTTACGGTACCGGCCGATGCCCTGGATCAGAATCCGATATTCGCCCAAGGTTATGCCGGAATTGACAAGGCGCCCTTTTCCTCAATGGCCACAGGAGATCTTCGTTATCAGATAATCCCCTTGTTTACCGAAAGACCGCAGGCGGGCACGATCCGGATGCCGGTGTTTTCGTCGGGGACGAGCTGGCCGTCCGTCAGGGAAAGTTCTATTGATGATTTAAGCAAGCCGATGAAGCGCCGGGTCGAAAAGATCATCCTCAACATCGCCGAATTCAACTGGTTTACTTCGAGTTTGCTCTGGATCGGATCCAAAGCGGTACTCAACAGGCTGATTGCCGGCAAAGTCATGGACGCCATCAAAGCCAGCCTTAAGGAATGGGAACTTCTGAGGCGCTAAATGTTAAGTTTATCGGAATTATGACGTTTGTGGCTTATTTTTGCGCAAACCCTCACCATGACTTCCAAATCAAGATTGCGCAACCGTTTGCTGCTGTCCAAATGGTCCCGGCTGCTTGGCATTGCCTTGCTCATCGGAGTGTTCGCATCGTTTATAGCCGTCTCCCTGAAACTCGCCACCGAGCATTATCAGGAAATCCTGCTTGAAAAAGCGCTTCACGACAACTATTTTCTGTTTGTTTTTCCGCTTGCCGGATTAGGAGCGATCTTCCTCTTGAGGCGATATGTCTTCCGGAAAAAGGAAAATAAAGGCATTGCGGAAGTTTTCGAAAGCCTTAAAACCGGCAAAGGTCTGCCCATGTACAAGATCCCGTCCCATT
>Ga0265798_10008061_pt1 | contig 13506 bp, 17 predicted proteins | sample P3T30metagenome_FD_192430 | JGI IMG/M metagenome (GOLD analysis project Ga0265798, IMG submission 192430) | Plant litter microbial communities from East Loma Ridge, Irvine, California - P3 T30 | ecosystem: Environmental > Terrestrial > Plant litter > Unclassified | place: USA: California...
GTGCTCAGGTCGCCCACGGCCTTCCTTACGCGGCTGGATCGGGTCGCCGAACAGATCGACCCCCGAAAAATCCGCGTCGGCCAAAATAAAATCTCCAGATGAGAGGACTAGCGGTCTAGGAGCCTGCCCCCTCCCCGACTTTTCACCCCCCCCACCCCTTCAGTCCGCGCGCTGCTCCTCGCGCTGCTTCAGGCTGTCGTGGCACGGCTTGCACAGGCACCACAGGTTCTGGTCATCCCAGAACAGCGCCTCGTCGCCGCGGTGCGGCTTGCGGTGGTCCGCAACCAGCTGCGACGTGTCGGCCTCGACCCGGCCGCAGCCCGGCCACTGGCAGGTGAACAGATCGCGCAGCAGGATCGACATGCGCAGCTTCTGCCAGCGCGACGTCTTGTACCACTTGCGCCATGCACGTTGGTCGCGCTGCCGATCGAACGACTGCCGATCGACAGGCACGCTCGCAAGGCGAGGGCGCAGGCCACCGAGGCGTGGCCGCAGGCTGGTCAGCTTGGCCACGTCGATCGCCTGTAAACGGCGACGGGCGACGTGGCCGAAGCCGCGCCGCCCGTCGAGGAGAGGATGCCACCGTGTTGCGTCCGAAGGCCCAACCCAGCGTGTCAATAAATAGGCTGATTTCGTCGCATAGGCGAACAGGTAAAATGTTGGCGGCGGTAACTTTAGCCCATTGACACGTCTAGGCTAGGACTTCTGCGGCTTTGCGCCTGAGCGATCATCGTGATCGCTCGCGAATACCGCATCCGCAGCCCGTCAGCGCCCCGCTTCACGCCCATCTTCCGCATCAGCTCGATCCAAGAGACCTCGCGCTTGCCTTGCGCCAACTGGACGATCGCCAGCCCGATCAGCTTGCGGTCGTCCGGGGCGACGCCGTCGAGCCAGCCGAACGCCTCCTCCATCTCGCTGATCTCGGCACGCGTCTGTGCGGCCGGCCGCAGCACGGCGCTGGTGCCGTCGCCACCGCGCGCATCGTAGTCGCCGGCCCACACGTCGCGGCTGATCTCCGGCCATGCCGAGCGCAGCGTCTGCCAACCCCGCTCCCGATCCGGATAGCGCCAGCAGGTGAGCAGCGCCTCGACGAGACGATCCTCGACGGCCGTGAACGACAGGAACTGTCCCTTGGGAGAGTCAACATCGTCCCTCCCACCGATGGGAGGAAGCTTGGGAGGGTATAATTGGGAGAACTCAGCCACTTATCAGTCCTTTGGGAGGTTGGGAGGTAAATAACAGGAGGATGATCGTGTGTGCGCCTGCGCCTGCGCGCTACGGAGAGGGGCTGCGTTTTGCCTCCCAAGCTCCCACACCCTCCCAAACCCACAGAAATCCGCGGTTCCCGGTTGGGTGTTATCCTCCCAGATCAGGGAGGTTGGGAGGATCAAGGTGGCAGATCGTCGTAATCGTCACCCGTTTCAGGGGGTGCGGGGGGCGATCCACGGCCGTCCTTGTGTCGGGGTGCGGGGAGATCGGTCTCGACGGCGCGGCCTTCGCGGACGAAGTCGGTGGCGACGTAGAGCGGCCAGACGTCGCTCCAGACCATCGAGCTGGACTTGCGCTTGTGGAAGTTCTTCCGCTCCAGCTGCTGCCCGAGATACTTGGGGGACCACGGCTTGCCGCTGGCGGGCAGCAGCTGCGCCCAGGTCTGCCACGCGGCGAACAGCTCGTGCAGGGCGCTCGACCCCATCGTCTCGCCCTGCACGCGCTCGATGCACAGCGCGAGGAACTTGCCGAGGATGTCGTTCTCGTCAAGATACGCCTCGGTCGCCTCCTTGATCGTCTCGGGCAGCGGCAGGCCGGTGGTGAGATACTGGAGCGCGCCAGCGACCATCCTGTTGAGGATGCCGTTCGCTTCCTTCACCAGCTTCGCCTTCAGCAGCGGGTCCTGATCCTCGTGCGGGATGATGACGTCCCAGGGCACGAGCTGCATGCGGCGCCTGATGCCGTGATCGGTGCCGATCCGCGGCTTGTTGTTCGCGATGATCGTGTTCTTGAAGGTGATGATCAGCTCGAACGGCGGCTTCATCAATTCGCGCACGCCGCCCTTCGGCTCGTCGCTGGTCAGCTCCTTGACCAGGCCGTCGGAGAGCTTTGATCCCTCCTCCGCCTCGTTGGCGTAGACCATGCGTCGGCCGGCGAGCGCGGCGAGGTCGGGCGATGCGTCCGAGCCCTTCCGCGACCGGTCGGCTTCCATGAAGGTGTTGATCGATGCCGCCCAGGCATAGTCTCCGAGGATCGCGCGCTTGGTGTTGATCCAGACGCCCTTCCCGTTCGCGCCCTCGCCGTAGAAGATCGCCATCTTCTGCGCCGACGCGTCGCCAAGCATGTTGTACCCGGCCCAGACGTCGAGGAACTCGCGCATCTCGCTCTTGGGCTGCACCCGCGCGAGGAATGCGTCGTAGGACGGGCATTTGGCGCCCGGCTCGTACGATGCGGTGCCGATCTTGGTGATCAGGTCCTTGCGCCGCGGTTCGAGCAGCTCGACCGAGGCGGCGTGGCCATCCTCCGCGCGGGTGAACGCGAGCGTCCCGTTCGCCATGTTAACCAGCAGCGGGTCGGCGTCGAAGTCGGCCGGCCGCGCGGTGATGCGCGCCTCGGCCATCTTCGGCAGGCTGGCGATATGCCCTGCCCCTTCCGACGTGCGACCCCATTTCGAGATCGTCTCGGACAGGAGAACGATCGTCCCGTCGCGCTTCGTCAGCACGACGCGATCGTGCCGACCCTTCTGCTGCTCCGCGTGCGCGGCGAGCTGCGCGTCGTCGGCGTCCGCCGGCGGATCGATGGCGATGCCGCTTTCGCGGACGAAGGTCGCCTCCTCCTGGATAGCACGCACCGTATCCTGCACGGCGCGGCCGAGGAGGCTCACCGCCATGTCGCGGTTCCAGCGCCGGCCGTCCCACGCAAGCCAGCCCCATTGCTCGACGAACAGGAAGTCGCGACCGTAGCGGCGGAGGAATCGTTGGAGGTTGCCGAGATCGGTCTGAGGCAAGAACGCACATTCCCGCGCGAGATCCTCGCCCCCGGACCCCTTCCCCATATGATGACCACTGGTGGCTCCCATCTGGGAGCTTGGCTTGCCATTCCCCTCCGGGCCGGGGGCGGGGGGTGAACCGCGGGAGGATTGTCGAGGAGGACCGCGCTCCCTGCGGGCGCGCGAGGCGGCAGCGATCTCTGCGAGATCGCGCGGGCTTTGCAGACCGGCTGTCCATCCGCTGTCGATCGTGGCGATGAGCTGTCGATCGTCGTCGTGACCGGGATTGGAGCGCGCGGCGCCCTCGATCGCAGCGCGGGCGACCGCCTCGGACAGCGCGCTCGCCGCGACGAGCGTGGCGACCTTGAAGGCGCCCTCGTTGAGCTGCGCGTTGCGCTGCCCCGACCCCGCGCGCGCGATGTCGCGGCATTCGCCGTTGAGCGCCGCCAGCGCGTACTTGCGCACGTCGTCGTCGACGTCGCCGGCAAGCGCGGCCGGCGCCCCTGCCCGCCGCGCCGCCACGGGCTTGCCGCCCTTGCCGTCCCGCTTCTTCTTCGGCTCGCGCAGGATGCGGACCAGCTCGGGCGGTGCCGGCGCGATCGACGCCGCGTCGGCCCAGTCGCCGTGCAACCAGATGTACGGTCCCGGCCCCTTGGAGCCGCCGGACTCGAGATCGCCGATCCGCTTCGACGGCGGCACGATGACGTAACCGCCCTGCCCGCGCACATCGATGTGATCGGGCAGGTTGCCGCGGTTCCCGATCGGCTCGCCGTCGGGCATCAGGAAGAACTTGTGCTCGCCGTTGGACGGCGTCTGCGACGTCAGCGTGTCGGGCAGCGCCACGCCCATCTCGATCATCAGCGCCGCCTTCAGCAGCTCGACCGACCAGACCTTCTCCTCGACGCCCTCGCGCAGGACCTCGCCAGTCTGTTCGTCGATCACCTCCGGGATGGCGGAGTCAGTGCGGGGATCGAAGTCGATCAGCAGCAGGCCGCTCGCGCCGGCGTTGAGGCCGATCTGCGCGCGCGGCCACTGGCGCCACCATGCGGCGATCTGCTCCTCGTCACGCGTCGCCTGATGCAGGCCGCCCGTCTTGGGGACCGGCTTGCCGTCCGGGCCGGGGTCGCCGCCGACGAGCGGCCGTCCGTTCCTGTGGTTGCAGGGGAAGACGAACCAGCCGCGACGAGCGAATGCTATCGCCGCCTGCCCCAAAGGCGAGAGCGACGGGGAATTGGTGGACACGTACTGGATACCCCCGGTCGCAGGCGTCAGCCCGCGGTGATGTCGATCAGGCGAACAGCGCCTTGGCCTGCGCGAGCTTGTGCTCGGCCACCGTCGCGCGGTTCTCGGCGATCTCAGCGCGCTTCACCGCGGCGTCGATCGCGTCCTGGTCGCGGGTGGCGAACATCTCGCGCAGCTGCTCGCAGAGATCGTCGATCGTTGCCGGCGTCGGCTTCATCGGCGCAGCCGCCGGCGTAGCCATGGCACGGTCGATCAGATGAGCAGCCGCGGCGCCGAGCGACACGTCATTGTGCTTGGCATGGGCTTCGATAGCCTCGATCGCGCGGCTGGCAGACGCCGGCAACTGGATGGTCTTGGCAGGCATCGGGACTTCCTTCGGCATGGGTGCTTCCGGCTTCGATTGAGCCGGTTTTGGATTGACGGTCTTCAGGAGGGCCGCGGCGTTCTCGGCGACGACGGCAGCGGCGGGCTTTCGACCTCGCCGCACGATCTCGGCGAGGCGCGCCGCGGTCCGATCAACATCGGCATCGGCCTTCTTCACGGCGGGAGCGACGCGGCCGACGCCGGCGATGGCGCCCTTCGAGCGGCCAAGCGCGATGCGGCGGTCGGGACCATAGCCCTTGATCGTGATCTTGCCTGCGTCGGCCAGCTCGGCGAGCAGCGTGCGCGCGGACTCGGTGCTATCGAAGCCGAACAGCTCGCAGATCTCGGCGTCGGTCTGCATCGCATGTCCCGTGTCGAACCGCTGCTCGATCCACGACAGCATCCGGACGAGGTTGAGCTTGGCATGCGCCATCGTCAGACCCTCAACGGCATGAGGACGAACGTCGCGTTGGCGCCTTCGCGATCGCGCCAGAGCGCCGGGCCGGCGCTATCCGTGAACGTCGCCTCGATCTGATCGGCGGTGAGATGGCCCAGTACCTCGCCGAGGTAGCGGGCGTTGAAGCCGATCGTCAGCGCCGGCCCTACATAGTCGCAGGGCAGCTCCTCGACGGCGGTGCCGTTCTCCGGGCTGGTGACCGACAGGACGATCATGTCCGTGTCGAGCACCATCTTCACCGCGCGCGTCTTGTCAGACGAGATGGTGGTGACCCGCGCGACCGATGCAGCGAGCTGCTCGCGATCCACCTTCAGCAGCGAGGTGTGCGATGACGGGATGACACGGGTGTAGTCCGGGAACGTCCCGTCGATCACCTTCGAGTGCACGACCGTCTGGCCGATCTCCACGCGCAGGCTGGTGTCGGAGACCCGGACCTCGATCTGACCTTCGTGGCGATCGAGCAGCGAGGTCAGGACCTTGACGATTTTGCGAGGAATGATGACGTCCGGCAGCGTCTCGGCGCCCGACGGCAGCGCCATCACGCCGCGCGCCAAGCGATGGCCGTCGGTGGCGGCGAAACGGAGATCCCCGCCCTCCGGCGCGTGCATGAAAACGCCGCCCAGATAGTAGCGCGTCTCCTCGGTCGACGCGGCGAAACCGACAGTCGACAGCGCCCCGGACAGGTAGATGGCCTGCATCTCGAACTCGGCGTCCCAGTCCTTGCTCGGCAGCACCGGAAAATCCTCGATCGGCAGTGTCGGCAGCGAGAAGCGCGACCGCCCCGCCGAGACCGTCAGCTTGCCGTCGGCGAAGGCGAAACGGACGGCGGCATCGGCCGGCAGCTTCTTGGCGATGCGGTTGAGCACGTCGGCCTCGACGGTCAGCGACATCGGGTCGGCCGTCCCGTCGAGCGCGACGTGCCGTTCGCCCCAGGCTTCGAGGTCGGTAGCGGTCAGGGTCAGCGCGCTGGGCGTCACCACCATCAGCACGTTCGAGAGGACGGGAATGGTGTTGCGCTTCTCGACGACGCCGGCGACGTCGGCGAGCGCGGCGCGCAGTGCGGGCACCTCGATCTCGAACGAACGCGCGGGCTCGACCGCCTGCACCTGCTTCTTCGTCATGCGGCGATCCCTGTGATGAGGCCGTTAGAAAGGATGATGATCCGCCGATAGGTCGGTGCGGCGCAGCCTTGGACGCGGATCAGGTGGGCGGAGGCCATCGCCTCCAGCCCCGCCTTCACGTCCTCTTCGCTCAGCCCGGCCTTGGCGGCGAGCTGGCGGTCGGTCGGACACGGCCGGCCGTAGCGGGCGAACCGCTCCAGCACGGGCAGCAGCGCGTCGATCACCGCGGCCTCGCCGTCGGCGATCGGCTCCACCTTCGCAGCGAGCCGCGGCCGTTCCAGCTTGGTGACCGCCGATGGCGTCGTTGTGCGCGTCGCCGTGTAATTGAACACGGTCGGATCCAGGGTCGACCGGGGGCGCACCAGCGACACCAGCCCCTGCTTCTGAAGATCGAGCATGCGCAGCCGTCCGGCCGAGGCGATCGGCAGCGTCTGGCGCGTGGCATAGATGAACCGGTCGCCCAGCTTCGCGACCGCGAGCCAGGCGTTGATCCTATCGACGCCGGCAACGAGGCCGGTCATCTCGTCGAACATCGAACCCGACGAGGCGGAGGCTCGGGGGAACACCTCCGCCTCGTCGGCACACACGCGCCCGTCGGCATCGTGCATGTTGAGGGACGCGGGCTTAGCCATGAAGCACCGCGCAGTAGTCCGGCGAGGACGGGAGGGTTGTGGGGCAACGCATGCCCGCCTCGCCGGCACGCGCGAGCCGGGGGATCATCGCCCCACGCGTGATCTCGTTGAACATCAGGCGGCGAGCCGATCGGCGTCGAACCAGCCACCCGCCGGGCGGGACCGCCAATGCGTGCGGGTGATGCCGTCCTGCGTCGCGCGACCGATGTCGCGGACCAGCTCCTCGCCAGGGATCAGCGTCCCGTCGACGAGCGTCTGCAGGGTCATCACCGGCACCTGCATGCAATGCGAGGCGAGCGGGAGATTGCCCTTGTAGGCGGCCTGGATGCGGCGGGCGAGCAGGCGCGCGCCCTCGTTGGCCGGCAGCGCCGGCAGATGCAGCTTCTTCATGCGGAATCTCCGATGATGGTGTCGAGGAGAGCGCGCATCTGCGCCGCGCGCTCGATCACGTCGTCGCACTCGCTGCGCGCCTTGGCGGCATCGAGGTCGCAGAACTTGCCGTCGTTGAAGCCCGCACAAATCGCAGCGGTCAGCTCGCTGGCCTCGCGGCTCAGGTCCGATAGTGCGGCGAACAGGTCCGCCGGACGGGTGACGCTCGGCAGCTTCATGAAGACGCCGTCGGCCATGTTCGCCAGCTCGGTCGTGATGACCGCCTGCCCTGCGACCGCTTCGAGGGCGCGCACGACGTCGACCGGCGCGAAGCACTCCGCGTCCGCGGGCGACAGCGACGCATAGCGCGCAATCGTGCTCTTGCTGACGCGGCAGTCGCTGGCGGCGGCTTCTACGCCACCCACCAGACCTACCAGCTCTCCGAAGGCGATCTTGAGCTTGCGCTCGCGCACCGCGCTGGGGACGATCGCGCCCATTACGCTGCTGCTCGCTGGGAAATTTCGGACGAGCTTCCCGATGACGTCGCAGGATTGTCACCGGTAGGAGGAAGCTCGACGCCGTGCATTGCGGCGATGGCTTCCACGTCCACCGAGGGACATTCGTTTTGAGCTATGCGGCGCAGATGGTCCAATCGCGAGGCAGTCAGCCCGTTCTTTCTCCACGAATGGACCGTGGAGGTCGAAGCGCGGGTGTGATTGGCGACCGCGGTCGTGCCACCCATCCCGTCGATCAGCGCGTTGGCGAAAGCATCCACGCGCCGTTATTTGCGATAATCGAAAACAAACCGCAAGCGGGATTTTGCGATAATCGCGATTGCGATTGTCGCAAACTATGGCTCCTTGGTCGGATGACGCCCGTGGACATCAAAGCCGAGTTGAACCGCCGCAACATGAGCCAGCGCGATCTCGCCGAAGCGGTGGGAATGGACGAAAATCACTTGTCCAAGGCGCTTCGTGGCCAGCGGCAGTTCAAGGTTCATGAGATGAAGGCGATCGAGCGCGAGCTTGCGCCTGAGCCGGAGTCACCGGACCATCTACCGTTGCGATCTATTCCTTTGCTGGGCGACGTTCCCGCTGGCGGCTTTCAACCTCAAGAGCAGAAGGCTGGTCGGAGGCTCCTTGTGACAGATCCCGACGTGCCGCCCAGAGCATACGGACTGACGATCCGTGGCGATTCAATGGACCTGATCGTACCGAACGGTGCCACCGTGATTATCGACCCGGACGACAAGAAGTTGTGGCCCGGCTTTAGATACGTCGTGCGCAGCGATGACGGCGAGACGACATTCAAGGAATACCAAGAGGGTCCCGCTCGCCTAGTCCCGTGCTCCAGCAACCCGGAGCACCAGGAGATCATGCTGGGCGACAGACCCATTGTGATCGAAGGGCGGGTGTTCTCCTATCACATGCGCGATGTCCCTAGGCGCTCATCCTAACCTCGTCATCTCGTCGCCACTCGATGGCAACGGGTGCATCGAGATAGAGCTGCCCCCACTCGTCGTGTGAAGCCAATCCAAGAGCAACGGCGTCGCTCTCGGCCTGCCGTTTCTTCGTTCGCCACGGGCCGCTTGGCTGCCCGAAAGCCACCACTCGATACTGTAACGCCATCGACTCCTATCCGCTGATTCGACGTAGGAACAAGAACATACACGGAACGGATTAACGCGCAAATCCCATTGTTTTCGATTATCGCAAACAAATGAGTTGACGCGGGCTTTGCGATTATCGCAGATAGTGACCATCAGGGCACCCCGCCCGATGGGAGCACGCCGTGCAACTTGCCAACCTTTCCCGCGAGGCCGACGCGACCGGCGCCCTCGTCACCGACTTCCACATCGACAAGGATCCGCCCGTCACGCGGCGGCTGATCCCGCACACGCTCAGCCGTCACGCTGCCGAGCGGCCGTTCAACCGCCAGCCGCTGGTGCTCGCCGGGCGTGACGCCACCGCGGCCCGCCTGAAGGCCGTCGTCGGCCGGGCCCGGGGCAAGTCGACGACGCATCCGCTTCGTCGGCCGACAGCGCCGCAGCCTGCCATGCCCCGCCTCGCCGCCCTGTGCGACGCCGCCGAGGATCGCGCGCGCGGCATGCTTGACCGGATGATCGTCGTCGCCATCAGCGGCCTCGCCGTCTGGGTCGGCGGCCCGGTGCTGCTGACCATGGTCGCGGGGACGCTCTGATGGCGACCAGCACCCCGCCGCGCCGCAAGATCCGCAGCCCCTACAGCGGCAACCTGTTCACCTGTCCCCGCGGCTGCGACTGCCCCGACTGCCGTATCCGGCTGAGCCGGTCCGCCGCGCAAACCGTGGCGTGGATCATTGCGACGGGAGGCCTCGCAATCGCGATCTACCTCGCGATCAGCGCAATCCGGGGAGGCTGATCGTGGATCACCACCCTCGCGTCATCGCCGCTGGCTTGTCGATCGGACAGCGTCTGACGATCCGCAGCCTCGACCGCGACTATGCGCCGCTCGGCTGCGCAGCCACCACGGCGAAGCGCCTGGAGCGCCGCGGCCGCAAGCGTCCGGCGCTGGCGATCAGCCGCGCCGGCGCCGACGGGCGCGAGTTCGCCCTCAACGACATCGGCATGGCCGTGAAGGAGGTGCTCTGGTGAGGGATACTCGAAAGCACGAAGTTCATGTCAACATGGAGGCGCCGATCAAGTGGGCGACCCGCACCTTCTTCCGCGCCACTCGGCGTCACGTTGGCGGGATCGTGATCGGCTTCGCACCGAGCTTCTTCGCGTTCGGCGCCGAGCTGATCACCGGCAGGACAAGCGGTATCGCGCTGATGATCGGGCCGTTCTGGCTTGGCTTCGCGGTGGCGGCGATCGAACGGGGGGCCTGACGTGTGGCTGTACGTCCCGTCACCAGCATTATTAGCCTCTGCGCCGGCGTCGGAGGACTCGAACTCGGAATCATGCTCGGCGAGCACCTTCGCGGACGTGATGCTCGCGGGATCTGTTACGTGGAGAGGGAAGCCGCTGGAGCGGCGAGCTTGGTTGCTTCGATGGACGCGGGGTGGCTTCATCCAGCGCCTGTCTGGAGCGACCTTGCCACGTTCGACGGCCGCCCATGGCGTGGGCGCGTTCATTGCGTCGCTTCCGGTGATCCCTGCCAAGGCAACTCGGTCGCCGGCAAGGGCCTTGGAGCCGACGACCCCCGCTTCCTCATTCCTCATGTCCTACGGATCGTGGGCGCCTGCCGGCCGCCTCGTCTCTTCCGCGAAAACGTCACGGGGAACGCTGCGGGACAGCTGTCAGCACTCGTCGGCCCACTGGAGGACATGGGTTATCGCGTTGCGGCAGGAATCTTCAGCTCGGGTCGCACCGGCAATTCTCATGGCCGCGAGCGCCTCATCATCATGGCCAACCGCAACAACAGTGAATCGGGTACGCTCGGACGAAACCCTCGCCAAGTGCCTCGCGTATCGAAAGGCGAAGGCCGGCCAGAACACCGTTCCTATGTATCTCGAGGAATTTGCGTCGAAGTGGCGAACGCCGATGGCGGGCGAGGCGATGCGTGGGCCGGTGTCTCCGGAGATGCGCCGGGAGGCCGACCAGACTGTCAGCCTACAAGATCAGGCGAGCCACTGGCGGACACCGCAAGCGGGCGATGCGATCCGCGGAGCAAAGAGCCAGCGGGGGAAGTCGTCTACCTATCGCGATCCGGCAGGGCGCCATTCGCTCGTCACGGAGACGGCGAACTGGTCGACGCCGACCGCCCGAATGTGGCGCGGGGGCGGGGAGGCAGTAACCCGGGCGGACGGCAAGTCGAGGCTCGACATGCTCGATTGGCAAGCGGAGGGGTGGCGCCTCCCCCCATCATCCCCGGTCCCGACGACCGGCGCTGGGCTGACATCCTCGACCACTGGCCACAACTCGCCCCCGCCCTCTCCGAAACGGAGGCTCAATCCCTTCTTCGCGGAGGCATTGATGCGCTGGCCAGCCGGATTGAGCGGCTTCGAGCGATCGGAAACGGCGTGGACCCGGTGGTGGGAGCAACAGCTTGGCTTCGTCTCGGCGCTCTCCTCGACGCCGATAGAGAGCGCGTTGCAGGGACAGCTTCTATGAGGGACGCAAGGTGAACTCACCCACCCTCACCGCCCCACAGCACCGTCGCCAATGCGCCCGCGCTGCGCTGACGCTGCTGCACGCCCGCGAGCATGGCTATCCAGCCGCCGTCGACGCGGGGAAGATCACCGCGGCCGACGCCGAGCGCGGCATCCACCTCGCGCGGTGCATCGTCGATCAGTGGCGGTGGGTGATCGACAAGGCGCAGCCGCCCTGCCCCGAGTTCGACGAGCGCACCGACCGATTCGGCGCGTTTAATTTCGAACTCGCCGCCGAGCTGGTGCGGGCGGCCGAGCGGCAGCGCGCTATCGCGAACCGCAAGCCGGCCGACGCCGGCGCCGCGGAGCTGGCCGACCTGTACGAGGCGCTCGCAAGGCATCAGCGGACGCACGCCGGCGCGGCGTGGATCGTCCATATCGTCGACGTCGAGCGATCGGCCGCGGCGAAGGCGCTCGCGAGGGCCGCATGAAGCACGACCCCGCCCTCATCGATCTGGTGAAGGCCCTTGCGCGGGCAGCAGCCGCGCGGGACATAGCAGCCTCGCGACCTAAGGACCCGACCCGTGCGGACCGTCATCTACGCCCGTTTCTCCAGCCAGCTTCAGAATAGCCGGTCAATCGACGATCAGATCACGGTCTGTCGCGAGCGTGCCGACCGGGAAGGCTGGACGGTCGTCGACGTCTATACCGATTACGCCATAAGCGGCGCGGCCGGGATCAGCGAGGCGCAGCGCCCCGGTCTGGCCGCCATGCTGGCGCGGGTCGAGGCGGGCGGCGTCGAGCAGGTGCTCACCGAATCGACCGACCGCATCGCCCGGCATGAGGGCGACAGCTTCGCGATACGAGAGCGGCTTCAGTTCGCCCGAGCGCGGCTCTTCACACTTTCCGACGGCGAGGTCACGAACCTTACCGGGACGATCAAAGGCCTGATGGACGCGCAATTCCGCAAGGAACTCGGCGCCAAGATCAAGCGCGGCCAGCGCGGCACCGTGTCGCAGGGCCGCAGCCCGGCCGGCATCGCGTACGGCTATCGAACCGCCAACCGCATTGATCCGAACGGTCGGCCCGTCCGCGGTCTGCGCGCGATCGACGAGGAGCAGGCGGAGATCGTGCGTCGCATCTTCCGCGAGTATGCCGCCGGCATCAGTCCGCGCGGCATCGCGCAGCGGCTCAACGCCGACGGCATCCCCGGCCCGCGCGGCGGTGCGTGGAAGGCGACGACGATCGCAGCCGACAGGACGCGGGGCAATGGGCTGATCCAGAACCAGCTCTACATCGGCCGCATAATTCACAATCGGACATCAAAGATCGTCGAGCCGGTCACACGATCGGTGCGCATCAGGCCCAACCCGCCCTCGGACTGGATCATCGAGGAGGTGCCGTCGCTGCGCATCGTCGATGACGCCCTTTGGGAGGCCGTCCAGGAGGGGCGCGGCAGCTATGAGACGCCGCAGCCGCAGACCGCGCGTCGCCCCAAGCACATGCTGTCGGGGCTCGGCGTCTGTGGCGTCTGCGGAAGCGGCTGGATCGTGAAGGGCAACGGCTATTGGGCGTGCGCCGGCCGCAAGGAAGGTAACAACTGCACGAACGAACGCTCCGTCTCGACGGCTCGCTATGAAGACCGGGTGCTGCATGGCTTGCGCGAGCAGATGCTCGATCCCGACCTCGTCGCGATCTTCGTGAAGGAATATCACGAGGCTCGCGCCCGCGGCCTCCGGGAGGAGCGCCAGAACCGGACGCGCTACGAGCGGCGACTGGCGGAGGCGTCCGGCAAGGTCGACCGCCTAGTCGCCGCGATCAGCGCCGGCGCCGGCGAGTTCGCCGAAGTGCGTGAAGCGCTCCAGCAAGCCCGCGCCGAGCGCGATGCGGCTCAGGAGGCGCTGTCAGAGATGGAGGCGCTTCCCGTCGTTGCGCTGCACCCCGCCGTGGTTACGTCCTACCGACGCGAGGTCGAGGAGCTGCACGCCATGTTCGCCGACCCGGAGGCGAAGGCCGAGGCCGTCCCGAAGCTGCGCTCCATGATCGACCGGATCGTGCTCGTCCCGGCCGCGGAAGGTCGCGGCGTCGATATCAGCGTGGAGGGTCGCCTTGCGGCCATGCTCGCAATAGCTGGCGGCAATGCCGCTCCGAAGCCGATTACGGTAACGATGGAGCGGGTGAAGGGAATCGAACCCTCGTCGTAAGCTTGGGAAGCTTCTGCTCTACCATTGAGCTACACCCGCATATCAACGACTTAGCGTCGATCTGACCACCTGC
>Ga0265798_10008064_pt1 | contig 13502 bp, 9 predicted proteins | sample P3T30metagenome_FD_192430 | JGI IMG/M metagenome (GOLD analysis project Ga0265798, IMG submission 192430) | Plant litter microbial communities from East Loma Ridge, Irvine, California - P3 T30 | ecosystem: Environmental > Terrestrial > Plant litter > Unclassified | place: USA: California...
ACGCCGCCAGGGTGCTGGGCATGCACCAGCTCCAGGTTGCGCACCGTGAAGCGGTCGAGCCACACGTACTTATCCTCTTCGAGACGCCCTAGGCTAGCTACGTGCTGAATGTCCGTGTGCTTGGTCTCGGCGAGGTAGTGCAGAATGCAGCCCGCTGCAATGACACCTTCCTTGATGGCATCGACACCGAAGCCCTTTAACGAGGTGGTGCGGAAGTGCCGCGTGAGGGTATCGTGGGCGTAGTCGTGGCCAAATACCCACTCATCCAGGGCATAGGTGCAGAAGTCAGGGCCAAAGTGCTCGTCGAAGTCGCGGCGGCTTTTCTTACAAAACAGCACTTCGGCGGGTCGGAAGTTTTGCAGTAGCTTCCCTAGGTAGTCTACCGTGCCCTGCGCCACCAAAAACTCACCGGTGCTGATATCCAGAAACGAAATGCCGGCCTCGGTCTTGCCGAAGTGCACGGCGGCGAGGTAATTATTCTGGCGGCGTTCCAGGGTATTGTCGTGCAGGCTTACGCCAGGCGTCACGAGCTCCGTGATGCCCCTCTTTACTAATCCCTTGGCTTGCTTGGGGTCTTCGAGCTGGTCGCAGATAGCCACGCGCTGGCCAGCGCGCACCAGCTTGGGCAGGTAGTTATCGAGGGCGTGGTGCGGAAAGCCCGCCAGCGCCACTTCGCTGGCCGTGCCGGCCCCGCGCTTGGTGAGCGTGATGTCCAGAATGCGCGCCGAGGTTACGGCATCTTCGCCAAAGGTCTCGTAGAAATCGCCGACCCGAAACAGCAGTACCGCGCCGGGGTACTGCTGCTTGAGCTGGTAATATTGACGCATGAGCGGCGTATCGGCCACCGCGTCGGGCTTAATATGGTCGGGCCCCAGCGACTTAATAGCGAACTTGGAGGACTGGGCGGCAGGGGCAGAAGCAGTAGACACAGAGCGGAGCGCGACCTTTGGGGTTCGCGTTTTTGATTCAGTAATAATTCAACGTTTGTCATTGCGAGGAGGAACGACGAAGCAATTGCACCTGAGCAGAACCTAGGCGAGCCCGTTCTGATGCAATTGCTTCGTCGTTCCTCCTCGCAAGGACAAGTACTTTTTTCGCAGCTTTAGCTAAAAACCCTTATTGCGAACGACAAAGTTCGCGCTACTTCTATGCGCAAACTCACCATGCAGGAACTCAACCGCCTGCCCGTGGCCGATTTCAAAGCTACGCCCAAAAGCCCGGTCGTTTTGGTGCTCGATAATGTGCGCTCGTTGCACAACGTAGGCGCCGTATTCCGCACCGCCGATGCCTTTGCCCTCGAGCACATTTACCTCTGCGGCGTCACGGGCCGGCCGCCCCACCGCGAAATTACGAAGACGGCCCTAGGTAGCACCGAGTCGGTGGCCTGGACGCACACGCCTACTACCCTAGAGGCCGCCCAACAGCTGCAAGCCGCTGGCTACCAGCTCGTGGCCGTAGAGCAAACCACCGATTCGGTGCTGCTGCCGCAGTTCCATCCCACCCTAGGTCGGCCGCTGGCCTTAGTCCTAGGCAATGAGGTCTTTGGCGTCGACGACGAAGTACTGGCCCTGTGCGAGGCAGCAGTAGAGATTCCGCAGCTCGGCACCAAGCACTCGCTTAATGTGAGCGTGGCGGCCGGGGTAGTGCTCTGGGACGTGCTTAATAAGCTGGCAGTCTTTCAGTAAATCGTGGGCCCAACTCCGCGCAAAAAGTCTTTGCGGGGGCAGCCTATCGTCCTGGTAGAGCCGTAGGAATATTGTGTAAAATACGGTTATCTTTGGACACTACCCATCTTAGTTTTCACCTCTATCTCCCTCTATGTCATTGTCCTTTACTCCGTTGGGATGCCGAACACTCGTCTTGGCCGCGGCGCTGGCGGCCCCTGGCTGGGCGGCGGCGCAGCAGCTGGCTCCCGCCCCGGCCCTGTCAGCCTTTGCGGCCCGGGCCAAAGCGCAGGGCCTGAGCTCGGCCGATGTAGCCAGCCCACTCGTCACGAGCACCACGGTCGACGCCAGCACGGGCATCACGCACACCTATCTGCAGCAGCGGGTTAATGGTCTCGTGGTATTCAACGCGACCGGAGCCGTGCACACCGACAAAGAGGGGAAAGTACTATTTGCCATTCAAGACTTTGTGCCCGACGCCGCCAAGCTGGCGCCGTCGCCCACGCCCACCCTCACGCCCGAGCAGGCTGTGACAGCCGCAGCCGTGGCCCTAGGCCTACCGCGGCCGGTGGGCCTACACCTGCTCAACGAGGCCCGCGTAGCCGATGGCCTGCTGTACAACAACGGGGGGATTTCGGAAACCAACATTCCGGTGCGCCTGCTGTATGCACGCGTCAATGGCAAGCTGGTGCTGGCCTGGAACGTGACCATTGCGCAGCTCGACCAGCAGCACTACTGGAACGCCCGCGTAGATGCCCAAACCGGCCGGCTAGTTGATAAAAACGACTACACCGTGAGTGAGCAGGCCACGTTTGGCCAGTTTGTGCAGCGCACGCAGCAGCAGCAAGCACTGGCTTTCAGCCACGTAGAAGTCCCAGCAGCTACCTTCGAGCCCACTGGTACCACGGCCGCCAATAGCTTGACGGTTTTTCCGTTTCCGCTCGAAAACCCGAAGGAAGGCGCTCGGCAAGCGGTGCCGCTGGCCGCCGCTGGCTCGCCCTACTCGCCCTACGGATGGCAGGTGTCGCAGGCGCCAAGCGGCACGTTTGCCGATACGTACTCGTATTTGAGTGCTAGTAAGTACCTGACGCGCGGCAACAACGTGGCCGCCTACGACGACAACAGCAGCACCACCAGCGGGGCCAACGCAACCAATTTTAATTCGGCAACGACCTCGCCCGACGGGGGCGCGACGCTGAATTTTGATTTTCCGTTTGACCAAGCTGCGGGCGCCCGCAACAACCTAAGCGCGGCTACCACCAACTTGTTCTACGTGAACAACATAGTGCACGACGTGATGCTGGCGCACGGCTTCGACGAGGCCTCCGGCAACTTCCAGTACAAGAACGCTACTACCAGCGGCAAGGGCCTTGACCCGGTGCGGGCCGAAGCGCAGGATGGCGCGGGCCGCAACAACGCCAACTTCTCGACGCCCCTCGATGGCAGCATGCCCACCATGCAGATGTACTTGTGGGACAACGTGTCTAGCGCGCTCACCATCACGGCACCTAGCACAGTAGCCGGAAGCTACGCCTTTGGCACTGCCAGCTTTGGCCCGAGCCTCTCGACGTTACCCAATGGCCTGTGCGGCAACATTGTACCCGTCAACGATGGCGTGTCGGCCGATGATGGCATTCACTCGTGCGCGGCACCTACCAACGCGGCAGCCCTAGCCGGCAACATCGCCCTCATCATGCGCGGCGGCTGCACGGCCCCGGCCACCAACAATTTCTCTGATAAAGTAAAGTTTGCCCAGACCGCCGGGGCCATCGGCGCCATTATCTACGACTCGGACCCCACCAGCACCGCTCCCCTGGGCCTAGGGGGTACCGATGCCACCGTTACCATCCCGGCCATTGGCATTAGTGGGGTACTCGGCGCGCGCCTCAAGGCGGCCCTCACCGGGGGCACGGTAGGCGTGGGCTGCGCCAAAGTCACCACTTTTGCCGACTGGGATGGCTCCTTCGACAATGGCATCATCGCCCACGAGTACGGCCACGGCATCAGCAACCGCCTCACAGGCACGCCTTACAACTCGGCGAGTTGCGCCACCCAGACTTATAACAACGGCGACTCCTATACCCAGGTAATGGGCGAGGGCTGGAGCGATTTTTTCGCCCTCTGGATGACAACCAAGCCCGGCGAGGATGGCAGCGCTATTCGGTACCTAGGCTACTATGTAAAAGGCGGTACTAACTCGGCCGGCCCGGGCATTCGCACCAAGCCCTACTCGACCAACTTCACGCGCAACAACCTGACCTATGGCGCTATTGTAACGCCGACGGCTACGGGTACCTTCACCTACCAAGAGTCACACTCGCTGGGTGAAATCTGGGCCGAAACGCTCTGGGACCTGAACTGGCAGTTCATTTACAAGTACGGCTACAACAACGACCTCTACGGCAGCACGGGTGGCAACAACAAGGCGCTGCGCCTGGTGCTGGATGCCTGCAAGATTCAGGCCTGCAACCCGAGCTTCCTGCAAGGCCGCGACGCCATTTTGCGCGCCGACTCGCTCACCAACCGCGGGGCTAACTCCGACCTCATCTGGAACGTGTTTGCGCGCCGTGGCATGGGCTACAGTGCCAAGGCCGGTGACCGCCTCAATGGCCTACCCGTGTTCACGGGCATTGCTGAGGCCTTCGACCTGCCGCCCCGCGCCAACGTGGTAGTGCTGGCCAACCAGAACAGCACCGTGGTGAGCAGCGCCCTCGAAGCTTTCCCCAACCCGGCCCAAGACCGGCTCACGGTGCGCACGCAGCTTAGCAGCGCCACCCCCATCCAGGTAACGGTAGTAGACCTGCTCGGCAAAACCGTGCTGGCCCCCACTACCGTGCCCGTGGCCCAAATGCAGCAGCGCGGCGTGGAACTGAATACTAGCTACCTCGCCCCCGGCATCTATGTGGTGCGCGTGAGCACCACCAGCGGCACCTACACCACCAAAGTAACGATTCAGCACTAAGCCACCTAGGCGCCCTAGTGCCAACTAAAAAAAGCCCGGCTTCGGCCGGGCTTTTTTTAGGTTCGTATGCAAGCGGGCTATGTCTACCCCCACGCCCCTCCCCCGCCCCGATGCTGCGCTGCTAGCGCTGCGTCCTCACGTAGATGGCCAGCCGCCCGCTATTCCTACCCCCACCACCGTCGCCGATTTTCAGCATCAGGTGCTGCGCCCGCTGCTCAAGCTGCAGCACGCGGTGCTACTGGCCACCGTAGCCGATGTGGCCCTCGACTACCGCCTACCCCTAGGTGCCCCCGAATCTACCCTGCGCCCCGCCCTCACCGAGCTGCTCACGCGTAACCTACGCCTGCGCGCTACGCTCACGGGCCTAGTCAGCGGCCTCTTCACCCAGGAGGAGCTGGCCTTCTACCGCCAGCACCGCAACGAGTTGAACCGCCGCCTGCTCGACTTAGCCGAGCAGCGGGTACTCAGCAGCTTGTCCGAGCTTTCGTCTGGCCCCAACCAGTAGCGCCCCACCCCACCTAGGGCCACAAAAAACCCCACCGGGCCACTTGGTCTGGTGGGGTTTCGTGTAGGGTACCTAGGAGCTTAGTCGTAACGCGAGTCGCGCAGCTGCACCGGCTGGGCTTTAGCCTTTTTACGTAGGCGCATATTCAGCAGCTCCACTATCAGCGAGAAGGCCATGGCGAAGTAGAGGTAGCCCTTTTCGATTTCCTTGTGGGCGGCCTCCATCACCAGCATAAAGCCAATCATGATGAGGAACGAAAGGGCCAACATCTTGATAGTGGGGTTTTTATTCACAAAATTGGCTACTACGCCGCTGAAGGCCAGCATCACGCCCATGGCGCAGATAACGGCGGCTATCATCACCAGCACGTTGTCGACCAGGCCAACGGCGGTGAGAATGGAGTCAAAGCTGAAGATGATGTCGATGAGAATAATCTGCAGAATAATCTGCGGCAGCGTGGCCTTGCCTTTGCCCGCCTCATTTTCTTCCTCCTCCTCGCCCTGGAGCTTGACATGAATTTCGGTGGTACTCTTATACATCAAAAACAAGCCCCCAGCCAGCAAAATCAGGTCGCGCCCACTCACCGGGAAGGGCTCGTCGAGCCACGGCAGCGGCAGCGTAAACAGCGCCGAGCGTAGCCCCACAATCCAGGAAATACTCAGCAGCAACCCGATGCGAAACACCAGCGCCAGCAGCAGGCCAATGGTGCGCCCTCGCGCTTGCTGATTTTCGGGCAGGCGGTTGACGGTGATGGAGATAAAAATAATGTTATCAATACCCAGCACAATCTCCATCAGTGTGAGGGTGAGTAAGCTAACCCACGCTGCTGCGTGGGTGAAAGCGGAGAAGTCGTACATAGACCGCAGATTATAACGGGTTTAACGGATTTCGCAGATACGCCCGCCGCTGGCGGGCTGACTAGGCAGATGTAATTCAGCGAACTACCTCACTCGAATCCTAGCTCGACTTGGTAAGAAAGCAATTATATAAAAAAACAGCTCGTGCTAACAGCTAAAACGGCAAAACAAACCACACAATCAGCCCGGCGCAGCCGGGCGTATCTGCGAAATCCGTCAAATCCGTTATAATCTGCGGTCTATTTCATGTTCACAAACTGCAGCGGCTGGCCATTGTCGGAGCGGCGCAGGAGGGCGATAACGGCTTGCAGGTCGTCTATTTTCTTGCTGGTAACCCGAATCTGGTCGTCCTGCATTTGGGCCTCGACCTTGATTTTGCTGTCCTTTATCGTCTTGATGATTTTGCGCCCCGCTTCTTTGTCTACTCCGGCGCGCACTTTGATAGTTTTCTTTACTAGGTTGCCGCTAGGCTGCTCCTCAGCCGTAAAGTCGAGCGCCGTGCCGTCGATGCCCTGCTTCACTATGCGAGCCAATAAGATGTCTTCCAGCGCCTTAATGCGCATCGAGTTTTCGGAGCTGAGCAGGATGGTATTTCCTTTCTTGTCTAGCTCCATGCCGCCCTTGGTGTCGCGGAGGTCGTAGCGGGTGGCTAGCTCTTTCTTGGCCGTGTTCACGGCGTTTTCCAGCGTTTGAGGGTCTACTTTGCTGACGATGTCGAAGGAAGGCATGACGATAACTGAAGAGGCACGCAGCCGCCTGAGCCGCTGCATGAAATTTGGGTAAAGGTAAGTGGGTTTAGCTTGGCTGAGCGCATCTAGCAGCACCCGGCCGATGGGCTTTCTACGTTAGTTTGCATTCCAATGTCGATTCACCCCTTCCCCGAGTGGCCTGCCCTGGTAGCGGGCTACAACCGCATAAACGCCTACGGCCAAGCCAATGCCATGACGCTGAGCGTAGCCGCGCCCGGCCAGGCCGAGTACCGCATGGTCATTAAGCCCGAACACCTCTCGTCGCCGGGAACGGCGCACGGCGGCGTGCTAGCCGGCCTGATGGATGCCGTGCTCGGAGCCGCTGCCCTCACGCTGGCCTTCACCACGGGCGAGCTGGTGTCGACGGTCGAGTTCAAAATCAACTTTCTGCACCCCGTGCGCCTCGGCGACGAGCTGCGCGCCACGGCCCAAGTTGACCACGCGGGCAAGTCGCTCGTGGTGTGCAGCGGCACCATCTACTGCCAAGCCGCTGGTAAGCCTGGCGATACGGCCGTGGCCCAGGGCCTAGGTACCTTCAACCGCTACCCGGCCGGCAAGCGCCTAGGCGAGTTGGGGGCCCTACTCCCCTAGGTGCACCTAGCGCAGTGCTGGCCACCAAAGAGAAAGGCCCGGAGCTTGCGCCCCGGGCCTTTCTCTTACCAAAAAATAGTGAGCTCTAAAGCGTAGCGCTGAGAGCTTGGCCTACAGAAGCCGGCTCGTAGTCAGCATCTTCATCGCCAGTCAGGTTAGGAGCGGCTACTTTGCGCACGTTGCGGGCGCAGTCTTCGTCGCGGTGGTTACGGCCCACCGTAAACTCCACCCAGTCGCCTTCGCGCAGGTCGTTGAAGTCACCTTCTGATAAGTCGGCGTAAGAGAAGAACAGATTGTTCGGCGGCATTACGACGAAGCCGAAGCCATTCTTGAGGTTTTTGATGGTGCTGATGCCCACCGTGCCTACCGGACCCGCTGCCGTGGGGCCGCTGGTGCGTATCACACGCGGCGCGCCAGCGGCGGCCGGTGCTGCTGGCGCAGCCGCTGCGGGAGCAGGGGTGGTCGGCGCCGGGGCACCGTTATAGCTGAAGCCAGCCGTGGAAGGGGCAAAAGCAGCGGGCTCGCTCTGCGTCACAAACATGTTCTCCACCACCTCGTCTTGCTCCTGCAAGCCGCGGTCGATAACGGCGTGCATGGCCACCGGGTAGGTAGCCTGCTCTAGCAGGTGCTGCGAAGCGCGCGTCACGCGGGTTTCACCTTTGAAATCTTCGTATTTGAAGTCCCAGTTCAGCAGCATCACACGGGTACCCACGGTGTTGAGCTTGCGGATGAGGGGCACGTAATCGGAGTCACCGGCGATGAGTACTACCACGTCGAGGGTTTTGTGCAGCGCCATTTCGAGGGCTTCGAGGCTCAGCCACACGTCAATACCTTTTTCCTGAAGGCGGCCGTCGCGGGTTTTGAGGGGCATGTAGTGCGTGCACACCCCTAGGTTCATCAGAATGTCGTCGAGCAGGCGGTCATGGAACAAACGGTCCTTGTCGCGGGCTTCGGTAGCGGACAGACGCCCCCGGAAGAAGTGAGCGGTGGTTACTTGCGCCAAGCGCACATCAACATCTTCTTCCTCAGCTACTTGATGGCGAATAAATTCGTGCAGGCCTTCGAGGCTAATGCGGGCCTTGCGCTCATGCTGAAAATAATAATAATCGCTAATCTTAAGAAAATAATTGCCGTCGTAAAAAACGCCGACCCGGATGAGGGGACTGTTCATCTGGTTCATAAAAATTGGGGTATTAAGTGGGGAGTAGAGAGTTATTGATGCAAAGCAGGATAAATTGTTGACGGCCTCGAAACAGCGCAAGCAACTAACTATAAATCAAATAATAAGGACTAGCCTACAGCCAGAACTTGACTGCACTTTATAGTTCACGTTAGATTACTTTCGCTCCAGCCAGCCACCCGTTCCAACGCGAAACTAATAGTTTGCCCCGATAACCGCAACTCTTAACGCTTAAAACCCTAGGTGACCGACTACTAAGCCCAGTACCAACAGGCCATACCCGAGGCAAATAGCGGCCTCCATCATATTACCGGATTTGGACCCGGTGCTCAGCAGCGGAATTTTAAAACTATAGTCGGTGAGCGGCAGCAGCCAGCGCACGCCCGATTTGGTGAGCGTATCAGCCAGCAAGTGAGACACATAGCCAGCACCCGCAAAATAAGCTATGCCGTGCCACCCTAGGCTGCGGTTGGCCAGGTCACCGGTATAGGTCCAAAGGGCGGCGGCCCAAATTGTATGCGTCCAAGAACGGTGCGACGTGAACGGCGCCAACGCGATAAAAGTACCAAGCAGGCTCAGCCATAAAAATTGTGCATAAAGTCCTATCAACACGGTACCCAAACCGGTGAACAGTAGCGCCAGGCGCCGGGCCGAGCCGCCCTGCAAGGCTACACCTATCAGCCCAAAGGCCAGCGCGGCGGTGTAGCTCAGGCGCTGGTCGGGGCCAGGCCGCAGCTGGAAATAGGCGTAGGCAGCCAGCGCTAGCGCTACGCCCCCAAAGGCCCAGCGCACGTAGCCGTGCGTGAAGCCTAGGCGCTTGCTCAGGCGGCTTTCGGGGTGGTCGAGGTCGGGGGCGAGGGCCGAAAAACCGGCCAGCGCAATACCAGGCAGCGAGAATGGAATACCGGGCACGAGGCCCGCCACAGCCACGCCCGTAATGAGGCCAATGGCCAGGTGAGCAGAACCGCGCAATTATCTACTAGTATGTAATTTATAATTTATAAAGAAGCCCTTTGCGAGCTAAGGCGCCTAGGTCTGTAAGGCAACCCATATTCTTGCCATCCGGCACCTGAGGTATAGCTTGATTTCTGTTTCCTACGTTTTCAATCCAAAAGCTCTAGCGACCCACTCATTTGCTAAAAATTGTGGTTTTAATCACATTCTTGGTATTGCTTCGAAGGGTTAGGACACTACTTTGGGCAACTTGTGGTTAGCAAGAACAGCCATTACTAATAATTTTGGTCTAAGGTACGGCAGAAACCTTCGGGCTGCTGTAGCAGTATTCTCGCAGTTGCCCGACCGGGATAGTCCCCGGCCGGGCTAGCCGCTTTTAGTTGTTTGATAGCCCTATCCTGTGCAAGTAGCTGATTTTCTTCGCTTATACCGCCTCGACGCCGAAATCCAAACGCTCAGCGCCCGCTTGCTGGCCGCCTATAAGCCCGCCGATGCCGCCCGCCCGGCCGACGACGCGGCCCGGGGTGGTGAGCTGCGCCTGCACCTACGCGGCTTGGTAGGCTCGCAAGATGCGGTGGTGGTAGCCGCCGCGGCCCACCACGCGCACCCTAACGTATTCATCTTGCACGACAAGGACGAGGCGGCGCTCTTCATGGCCGACTTGCGCCACCTGCTGCCCGACGGACCGGAGGCGCTGCTTTTCCCAAGCTCGTACAAGCGGCCGTATGAGTTTGACGAGACGGAAAACGCCAACGTGCTCATGCGGGCCGAGGTGCTCAACCAACTCAATGCTAGCCGGCAAGCCAGCGTGGCGGCCCTAGGTACGGCCCCGCTCATCGTGACTTATCCGGAGGCGCTGAGCGAGAAGGTTATCAACCGCCAAAGCTTGGTACAGAACACCTTCTCAGCCAAGGTGGGCGACAAGCTGGACGTAAACTTCCTAGGTGAGCTGCTGGGGCAGTACGACTTCGAGAAGTCCGATTTTGTGTATGAGGCGGGGCAATACGCGGTGCGCGGCGGCATCGTGGATGTGTTCAGCTACGCCAATGAGCTGCCGTACCGCTTGGAGCTGTTTGGCGACGAGATTGAGAGCATCCGCACCTTCAACCCCGAAACGCAGTTGTCGGTGGAGCCGCGCACGTCGGTGAGCATCATCCCGAACGTGCAAACCAAGCTGCTGCAAGAGCGTCGCGAGTCGTTTTTGGAGTTTTTACCGCGCACGAGCTGCCTGTGGGTGAAGGACATGCGCCAGACCCTGGACGTAGTGACCGAGCTGTTTGACAAGGCCGAGGGCAACTTCCAGCGGATGCTGGATGAGGCTGGCGGCGTGCAGATAGTGTCGAAGCCAGGCGACTTATTCGAAGCAGGCAAGAGCTTGAAGAAATGCTTCGATGAATACGCCATCGTAGAGTTTGGCAAGCGGTTTTACTTTAAAAACGCGCAGGAATTCCAGTTCACGGCCAAGCCGCAGCCGAGCTTCAACAAAGACTTTGAGCGGCTGCTGAAGAATATTCGGGAGAATAAGGTCCGCGACTACACCACCGTGATTGCGGCCGATTCGGTGCGGCAGGCCGACCGGCTGCGCACGATTTTCGACGAGCTCGACCCCAACGTGCAATTTCAGCACCTGCTGATTGCGCTACGCGAGGGCTACGTAGACGAGCAGCTGGGCTTGGCCGTGTACACCGACCACCAGCTGTTTGAGCGCTACTACCGGGCGCAGGAAACGCGCAAGTTCTCAAAGAAGAAGGCGCTAACCTTGCGCGAGCTGAAAACCTTGCAGCCCGGCGACTACGTGACGCACCAGGACTACGGCATTGCGCGCTTTGCGGGGCTGACGCAGATTGAAATTGGCGGGCATGTGCAGGAGGCCATCCGACTCGTGTATCGCGACGACGACGTGCTGACGGTGAGCATCCACGCGCTGCACAAGATTGCGAAGTACAGCGGCGCCGAGGGCTCGCCGCCTACCATGAGCAAGCTGGGCTCGCCGGAGTGGGAGAACAAGAAAAAGTCGGTTAAGAAGAAAGTGAAGGATATCGCGGCCGACCTTATCCGGCTGTATGCCAAGCGGAAAACTGCACCGGGCTTCGCTTTCCCGAAGGATGATTTTTTGCAGGCCGAGCTGGAATCGAGCTTTATCTGGGAGGACACGCCCGACCAGGCTAAGGCTACCGAGGATGTGAAGCAGGACATGCAGCAGCCGCACCCCATGGACCGGCTGGTGTGCGGCGACGTGGGCTTTGGCAAGACCGAAGTAGCCATTCGGGCGGCGTTTAAGGCGGCGGCGGGCGGCAAGCAGGTGGCGGTGCTAGTGCCCACAACCATCTTGGCTATGCAGCACTACAAAACCTTCCGCGACCGCCTGGCCAACCTGCCCGTGACGGTGGAGTACATCAACCGCTTCAAGACGACCAAGCAGGTAAAAGAGACGATGGAGCGCGTGGCGGCGGGCAAAACCGACATCCTCATCGGCACGCATGCGCTTACTAACAAGAAGCTACAATTCAAGGACCTAGGGCTGTTGATTATTGACGAAGAGCAAAAATTCGGCGTCAAGACCAAGGACAAGCTCAAGGAAATCAAGGTGAACGTAGATACGCTCACGCTCTCGGCCACCCCAATACCGCGCACGCTGCACTTCTCGCTGATGGGCGCACGCGACCTAAGCGTGATTGCCACGCCGCCGCCCAACCGCCAGCCGGTGCAAACCGAGCTGCACGTGTTTGATGAGACTATTATCCGCGATGCCATTGCGCGGGAGTTAAAGCGCGGCGGGCAGGCCTTTTTTGTACACAACCGCATCACCGACATTGTGGAGATGGCTGCTACCATTGTGCGGCTAGTGCCCAATGCCCGCGTGGCCGTGGCCCACGGCCAGATGGAAGGCGAGGAGCTGGAAAAGCGCATGATGAAGTTTATGGAAGGCGAGTACGACGTGCTGGTCGCCACCAACATCATCGAGAGCGGGCTAGATATTCCGAACGCCAACACCATCATTATCAACCGCGCGCACCTCACTGGTCTCAGCGACCTGCACCAGATGCGTGGCCGTGTGGGCCGCTCGAACCGCAAGGCCTACTGCTACCTGCTGACGCCGCCGGTGGCCAACCTACCCGCCGACGCCCGCAAGCGCCTAAACACCTTGGAAGAGTTTTCGGACCTAGGGGCCGGTTTCAACGTGGCTATGCGCGACCTAGACATTCGAGGGGCAGGCAACCTGCTGGGCGGCGAGCAATCGGGCTTTATCAACGACCTAGGGTACGAGGCCTACCACCAAGTGCTCGACGAGGCCGTGCAGGAGCTGAAGGAAACGGAATTCCGCGACCTGTTTCTGGGCGAAGGCACGAGCGGCACTAGCCAGCAGCGCTTGCAGCAAGCGGCTGGCGCCCTCAACAGCGGGCCCAAGGAAACGCAGATTGAGACGGACTTACCGGTGCTCATCCCGAACACCTACGTGAATAACGTGTCGGAGCGCTTGCAGCTGTATGCCAAGCTCGACCGGGCGCAAAAGCCAGAGGAACTAAAGAAACTGGTAGAAAGCATCGTGGACCGCTTCGGGCCGCTGCCCGAGCAGGTGCAGGTGCTGGTAGATGTGGTGAAGCTGCGCTGGCTGGCCAGTAAGCTGGGCATCGAAAAAGTAACCTTGAAGCGCGAAACCCTGCGTGCCTACCTGCCCGCTGGGCCAGGCACCGAGGCGTACTTCCAGGGCGAGCGGTTTGGGCGCATCCTCAACTTTGTGCAGACCCACCCGCGCACGGCCCGCATGAAGGAGCAAAAAGACAAGCTACAAGTGAGCATCGACGGCATTCGGAGCGTGCAAATGGCCCAGCAGCTATTGGTAGAGCTAGGAGCTGATGAGCCGGTGGCGGCCTAGGTCGCTACTTTTTGCTCTTGCCATAGCATAGGTCTTTCTGGCTCTTACCTGTAAGACATTAGTAGCGCTGCCGGCTCAGCAAAGCGCCCTTTTCACTAGCTAGTGAAAAGGGCGCTTTGCTGAGCCGGCAGCGCTCTTTGCTACCGCGTGGGGGCTACGAAGA
>Ga0265798_10008067_pt1 | contig 13497 bp, 5 predicted proteins | sample P3T30metagenome_FD_192430 | JGI IMG/M metagenome (GOLD analysis project Ga0265798, IMG submission 192430) | Plant litter microbial communities from East Loma Ridge, Irvine, California - P3 T30 | ecosystem: Environmental > Terrestrial > Plant litter > Unclassified | place: USA: California...
CGCGTCGTTCAGAGACAGTCATCGATGCATGGCAGTCAAGATATGGTATCATGGCCTGCTCGATGATGTGATTGACGCCGCGTCTTCGGACCTTCTCTGTAGCTCCCTTGTCGTGAACTCATCGCTAGGTCCGAGTAGCCTTCAGAGGCTAGCTTCCGCCCTGCAGCAGTTCACGTTACTTTTGCACTCAAGTCTCACCTTCGAGCGCACCCAAAGTCTAAAAGGCCCTTCCGAACGGTGACCACAAGCGCCAAGTTGAGTGTTTGTCACGTAGTATAGGTTCACCGCCAGTCAGAGTGGAGAAAGCTGCGTGGTATATAGCATAGGCGCGCCCGCCGTCATCGCGCAACACTGGCGTCCTCCCAGCTCTGCGTCCTCCATCTACATCTCGTAGCCGGTGTCGGACGTCTCATGACTTTGGGGACATGATGATACACCACTGTAGTTTCTCTAGACGGCTTACGTTGGAAGCAATGTCGACCTCCGACGACAGCTTGTGGAGAGGAGGACGAACGCCATTGGCTGATTCCCATGGCTTCGACATGGCCATCCCACACTGCGCCCGCAGTTGCACCTCCGAAGCATATTCGCGGCTGCCACCTATAACTAACCCCTCGTTCGCATTTGCAGAAGCTTCAGGAAGTATAGCAGACTCACTCTGACTCATCTTGACTCTCGCGACAACGACTCAGCGTCTCTCTACTATCGCCTCGGTAGTTTCGTCATAGATACCTAGCACCTCAACCCACACCCATTTCGCGCCCCGCCACTCGCGCCTCCCTCTGCAAACACAAACGCACACATCGCCTAAGCAGCTTGTCGCGACACATCCTCTACGTGCGCCACACCGTACCCCCTGCCCGCTAATCTGACGACCGACAATCGCGTTCCGACGACTTGCCACCTTGCTCCTTCCTCACGCATCCCACTTCTATACCAACACGCATACGCCAACGACACACCCAGTCTCACACCGCCGACCAGTCGCGTTTAGCCCCCTCACCTGGAGTCGTCCTCAGCTTTACAGCCAGCACCTTTAAACACGCTTTGACCCCTTGAGGTTGAGGCCAGGTGCTACTCGTAAAAGCTTCGGATCACTCCTCCTCCTACCGGCACATGAGCGGCTATCTCTGGAAATACTACCTCGAAGATGATGTCGACAACTTTCGACATGTCCTCGCAACCCCCACGCATACGGCCCGATCGGCAACACAGAAAGGCTTCGCAGGCTGGCAGGGCGGAGGATTTGCCACAGCAGTGAACGGCAGCCCGGGGAGTTATAATGCATCACCAATAACAAGTGCGAAGGGCCGCAAGATGGGCATGGGTGCGGCTGCGAATCTCAGTCGGTTTGACATCAACAGCCGGGATGCAGCTGGCATGACTATTCTGCACCATGCTGCGTCATCTACTGCGGAGAGCGCTGTAGACTTCGCGCAAGCACTGCTGGAGCATCCGTGGACCGACGTGTATATACAAGATGCGGAGAATGGCTGGACTGCGCTCCACAGGGCCTTTTACTTCGGTAACATCGCCATTGCACGCCTCATTCTGAATCGCGATGCGCAGGACATTCTTGGTCAGGGTTCCAGCGGGTTCAACCAGCATGCGCGGGGTTTGGTCAAGATCAAAGACAAGGAAGGATACGGTCCCCTGGATTTGTTCTCTATGACTATCAAGGATCGAACACTGCGGCCAGAAGAAGCGCCCGCCTTCGATTCTGACTCGGACGACGAGATGGCTCACGGAGACAGTGGCGACGTGGATGACGAGACGCGCAAGAAGCTGATTGCCCCACCTGTACTTCTTGAGGGAGATGAAGTGTACACTTTCGGCAGCAACAAGAACGTCACCCTTGGTTTTGGTGACGAAGATGACCGCCAATATCCGGAGCGTATTACTCTGCGCAGACCGGATCACCTCCTCCAGCGTTTCTATAGGGAGCACCGCGAGCGGCAGAACCAGTATTGGGCTGCGACAGGAGCGCCCATGCAGGATTCCGGGCTTCTCCAAGCGCGCAGTACTGTAGATCTTCCAACTCACATTCGCAATACGCCGATAGTCATTCAGGACGTGCGGATGTCGAAGTTGCATACCGCTGTGTTGACTACCGACCCTGTATCCAATCTGTACATGTGTGGCCACGGTCCAGGCGGTCGTCTAGGCACGGGTAATGAAACGACGAGGTATCAGTTTACCTGCATCGAAAGCGGCGGATTGGGTCAGAAGAAAGTTGCTGGTGTTGCGTTGGGGCAGAACCACACTCTGGCCATCACCGAAGAGGGAGAGATCTACTCGTGGGGTAACAATGCATACGGACAGCTAGGGTATGCGCTGCCGAAACCCGCCGTAAAGGACGACGATCCCATCTCAACTATTCCTCGACAGATTTTTGGACCATTGAAGCGAGATGTTGTCACAGGTATTGCCGCATCTCGGATACATTCGGTCGTTCACACTGCGACGTCCTTGTACACCTTCGGCAAGAATGAAGGCCAACTTGGTATTGTCGATTCAGACGCTCGGTCGCTGGAGATGCAGGTCATCCCCAGGAAGATTGCTGCAGCACTATTCTCCAGTCCTATTCATTCAGTCTCGGCCATTGACGGTGCTACTGTATGTCTGCTGGAGAACCGCGAGGTTTGGGTATTTGCGAACTATGGTTATGCAAAGCTCAGCTTCCCCTTGGACGGGTTCACTAGTAACTTCCTCAAGGAGAGCTGGTTGACTACAAAGTATGATACTGCGCCAAACAGGATCAGCAAGATCACATCTGGTGGTGACACCATTTGTGCGCTGTCTACTTCTGGTGAGGTCTTCACAGTGGCTGTCAGCCGGCGCTCAGAGGGTGCCCAAGATGCCGGCACATCAACCACAAACCCGAAGCAAATTAGAGGAGCCTTGTCTGCACCGTTCCGTATCTGGTCGTCTAAGAAAAGCCACATGGCAGCACGAGATGTTGATGTCGACCAGGACGGTTCTATCATCTTAACCACTGAGGTTGGCAGCGTCTGGAGACGTACGAAGCGAGCGACCATCAAGAATGCAAATGTCACTGCTGCTGTAGAGTCCAAGCCCAAAGACTACAAATTCCAGCGTGTGTCAGGCCTGACTCGGGTGATTGCTGTCCGTGCCTCCGCATTCGGCGCATACGCTGCCATCCGCAAGGACTGCGATGTTACCAGAAACCAGATCGGTGTGGACGAAGCCGGGCTGTGGGACGACCTAGCGCCGTTGCTTTCTTTCCACGAGTTGACAAACTACGAGGAAACATCCGACGATGAGGAGCCCACACCAAGATTCTGGACCCGAGCTTCAGAAGCGCAAGGTCTGCGCAAGCGTGTCTTGAAGTCGAAGGACCTGGAAGCGGAAATCACTGATATCCTGCAGCGCTCGTTGACAACGCCAGATCGGACGTATAACATGGAAGTTGGATCTACTTTGTCTGACGTCCGCATACCCGTTCACGAGTTCATCTTGGCTGGACGCAGCCGTGTCTTGCGGGACGCCCTGCTCGACTTTAGGGTGAAGGGCAGCGAACATGTCGTGCCTGACCTCCTGACCGTCAAGGCAGAGGGTGGGAGAGTTCTGGTACTCTTCCAAGGTCTTGATTTCCTCACCATCTTCAACCTCGTTCTCTACGCCTACACCGACTCTGTTGTGGACTTCTGGAACGTCACCCGGCACTACCCTACCTTGGCACACAGGTACCGTTCCGTACGGACAGAATTGATGAAGATTGCTTCCCGTCTCGAAATGCGACAGCTCGAGCCTGCTGTACGTCAGATGGTCAAGCCACGGAGATCCTTACACATGGATATGGAACTCGCTATCAAGGAGCAGTCTTTCTTCGAGAGTGGCGACGTCATCGTCGACCTTGCTGATGGCCAGATGCTGCTACACTCGGACGTAATCTGCCAGCGCTGTCCTTTCTTCGAAAGCTTGTTCCGAGGACGTGCTGGCGGTCAGTGGCTCGCGGGAAGGCGGACTGAGGAATCTCCGCTCGTCAACATTGATTTGACGCATGTGGAAACGCAGCTTTTCGAGCTCATTGTTCGCCATCTCTACACCGATGCTGGTGAGGAGATTTTCGAGGATGTTACCAGCGAAGACCTGAATGATTTGCTGGCACTTGACGAGTTGCTCGACCATGTCATGGATGTCATGTCTGTCGCCAATGAATTGATGCTAGACCGTCTGTCGCAGATCTGTCAAAGACTGATCGGTCGCTATGGTATGTATACATATTTGATGTTATCGTGCATTCGCTAATTAGACGATAGTCAACGCTCGAAACGTTTGCTCCCTTCTTACAGCAGTTGCTCCCAGTTCGGTCGCTGAGTTCAAGGACGCAGCCCTTGAATACGTATGTCTGAGTTTGGAGGCAGTCATGCAGAACGGCTCACTAGACGAACTGGACGAGGACCTGCTGCTGGAGCTCAATCAAGTCGCCCATGAGAATCAACTCGCTTACTTGCCTTTTGCAAGAAGTGGGCGAGCTGAGGCTCTCCTCTTCGAGCGCTACCCAGAGCTTGCTGAGAGGATAGAACGTGGCAGGCGCGCCAAGGTCGATGCGATAGTACTGTCGAACAAGTACGCGGACGGCGACAACCTCTCATCCTCTTTCAGAGCTCAAAGTCTGGAAGAAGTAGCAGCTTCCCCATTACGCCAACGGAATCGAAGAAGGGTATCCAAAGAAGCAAAGAGTCCAGTAATGTCGCCAGCGCTGAAAGGTAAAAACTCCGCCCAAGATCTCATGTTCGAAATGTCAGATGGCGAGGACGACGAGGACGTGCCAAAGAAGATCAAGCCCCCGCGATTCACAGAGCAAAGCGGAGATGAGAAAGCGCTAGAGACACCAGTTGGATCTCCCGAGACGCCCTGGGGCACGATCCCAAAACCATCACCGCACACGTTCAACAAAGGGGGTGACATACCGTTCAAGTCCGTCAGCCCTCTTCCTCCGCCAGCTATCAAGGAGGCAAGGCCACCTGGTCAGCCTTGGGTGACCGCACCGCTTGCTGGTCCCAAGCTTGAACTCAAGGATATTATGGCTCAAGAGTCCTCAGCTACGCCATCAAACTTGTCGATCGGCCTCTCACGGAGCGAGAGTGAGCGAACTGTCAAGGCTGCGCCTATCAAGATGTCGCAAAAGGAAAAGAATCGCCTACGACAAGCCCAAAAGCTCGGCACAGCCATCGAGAAGCCCCAACCGGTGCCGCCAGCCGTATCCCCGTGGACAGCAGCTGCACATAGGAAACCAAGCAACAGTCCGGTTGTTGCTCCAGCAGTGGCTCGCTCGCCGCCGCTGAAGCCATCGCCTGAGCCTTCCCGAGCATCAAGTACGCCTCAACTTACTATGCGACAAACTGTTGCAAAGAAGGGTGCTGGATCGAAGCAGAAGGACAAGCGGACGGCGTCCCAAAGTCATGATGCAGGAGCTGCGTCGCCTTCCCAAGCTCGTCCTGCTGCGAATGAGAGAGGCATGTCAGTCTCTACTGATCCTATCCCAACGCCTCGATCTGTCCGCCACATTCCCTTGCCACAGCACTCGCCAACGTCCCCAAGTCAGCATCTCAGCATGATGGAGATTTTGTCCTTGCAAGAAGCAGAGAAGACTTCAATACGCGATGCAGCAGCCAAGCGCAGTCTGCAGGAAATTCAGCAAGAGCAAGAGTTCCAGCTGTGGTGGGAGCAGGAGAGCAGACGTGTTATCGAGGAAGAGGAGCAGACCAAGAAGTTGGTGGAAAAGCTTTCCAAAACTTCTGGTCGCGGTCGAGGCAAAGGTCGTGGTGGGCGCGGCGGCAAGACAAAGGGTCAAGACAAGAAAGAAGGCGGAGACGAAGCCGACCGCGGCAAAGGCAAACGCGACGTCAGCGCTGGACCGGTCGCCAAGCCAAACCCACTACCTAAAGCGGGCCAGAAACAAGATGGCGGTGGTCGCCCATCTGGCCCCGATAGCGCAGGCAGAGGCGGCCGTGGCAGAATTGGCCGCGGTGGTCGTGGTGCCGCAAGAGGCGGGCGTCCACAAGGCCCGCCGAGAGATGGTACCACTGCGTCTGCGCAGCAGGGGCAAGCCGCAACTCTGCAGACATGAGTCTAGGTATCGTCATTGTATATAGTATCTGACGGACTTGTATATTTATACCACAACTTTTACAGTAGCATTTAAATTATCGAGAGATCTCCGTGACATGAACAGTGCACATCTTAGAGCAATGTTGAGAGGTCGTGTCATGTCTCGTTAGAGGTACTCGGATCTGCTAAGGGCCTGTTGATAGCTTTCAGATTATAAGTCACAGTAGTGAAGGTCCTGGGAACTCGTGCCCACATGAGAGTGAGATCAACAATTTTGAAAAGTTTCAAACATAGATGCATGCTTTAATATCTGGGAAGCAGGTTCTCGAACAGAACATGCATGCAAGATGTGGTTTTTTTGTTTTCGTTCGACAATGCGAAGAAGTCGCAGAAGCATTTCCCATGCCATTTTCGTTTTTGGGTTTTCAAAAGCGCGAGGAAGCTAGCGCCATCCTTAAATGGCCCAAATCTTTTGGAAGGAATTGGCTTTTAGATGTAGTGAAGAACGGATGGAGGTACACCCTGAGAAGGTATTTATATACTGTCTCACGGATAGTATGTCGAGCCCATCTGGCGTTCCAAACATGTAATGGATGGTGCAATGCTATCAGAAGGCAGAAGGAAGGACAGCTATGCTCAAATCTCCAAGCTGACTTGGTTTTTGGGAATCGTCAGAGATGGTCATATCCAAATGATATAATACTCCTCGTCTCAGATGATGAGACTGCAAAGAGCCTTTTGTCAGACGCCCTTTTCGAGAAAGGAAGCACGATCTCATAGAACGTGCGTTTAGAACTTTTGATTTTGTGTCGCAGTCTCACGAAAGATGTGAGTGCGTGTGTTACTTTTGAAATGGAACTACTCAGATCATCGTAGTATAGTCCTAGCGTTTTGGTGCGTGTAGGAGTAAATGAGGGAGGAGCAACTCGGCAGAGTCATGTTTAGTAGGATTGCATCTTTCGGTGCCCGCAGACGCCGAGCCCTTCTCCATTCGTAGCGTTTACCTTCTTTTTGGAAATAATTCAGGACTTTCGAGGGAACGTGATGCACAGAGTGATCGAACCAGAGTTTTCTTTATATATCCGTAAAGATGCGAGTGGGAAACCTTCCAGGGACGGCCTAATACAGTTCAAGTTCCATTTTCCCATGACAATTGAGAATTCTTCCAATCGTCATGAGGACGCAATTTGATCGATTTGGGTTTTGAACGCACGCAACCTATGACTGAGATATGAACTTTTTTCTTATAATTTCGAGTAGAGTTCATAGAAGCAAAAAAGACAGTCCACATGCTTAGGCCTGGTACTTCTTTCAGGAAGCTGCGAGAGGGCGCAGCATACACCAGTCATTGTAGAGCTTTTGAAGACAAGTTTTTGAATAGATACGGAGGAGAAAGAACGAACCTCAGAAGCTTGTAGATGTGGTATAATTACTTGGTTAAAGCTAGTATACGGCATTATTCATGGTTTTGTAGTACGACACATACTGGCCGATGTATACGTCAGTGTCGCGACGTCATCTCTGTTGGACATTGGTTAATCAGGGCGGTATATAAATATCCTGTGTATACCACTCCCTCTCCTCCATCACATCGTTCCATTATCTCCAAAATCATATGCTTGAACGACGATGTCTGTCAATTTCACCTTGATCAAAAACACAAGAGACTGGGCGTATGTGCTGGGGCTAATTTCAGTTGCTCGAAAACCATCTGGCGATGTTCACATGGGCAGCATCTTTGAGAGCGCTCCATGAGCAATAGCTCGTCCTGTTTCTAAAGTACAAAAAACAAACAAGAAAAGACATGTGTTTGCGGCTCACTGTACAGTACACACGAGCAGGGCTTGTGCAATGAGACCTACGATATAGATGCACGTCTTTCCTGCAACATAAACCTTATCATACACCATCACCTCACAAAGGAAACAAGAACAAAACGTGGAGCCGAGATTCTCATGACTGGCAGAGGAAGTGGAGGGATAATTCCAAGGTGTGAGACTGCTCTTCACGATCTTGGACGTGAGGCACCAAAATTTGATGTTGATACTTTCGATGGTACAGTCCGAAGGATTGACGATATGACACGACGTGAGTAAAAGACATACATTGTTAAGCCGATTCTGAAAACACACATAGCCAGTATTAGTCGAGACACCAAAAAGTACCATAAGCAATGCATTAAACGAGGTTCCAAGCAGAATATCTATTATACACATGTCGAATCGAAGTTGCTTTTCCTCCCTAGTCTAACCGATAAACCTCAATTGCATGCTTCGTTCGGACAAAGTCGTTTCAACTAACACTCAATACTTCATCTCCTTAGTCCTTGTGGGCTTCCCATAAAACGATCAAGGCTGCATCCAATGCACGCCTTCCCTCCACAGTTGATGTCATTCTTGATTGAGCACTCTCTCGTACCGAGTTCGTCCTTCTTCAGGAGAATGCGTAAGTCAATGATCCTCTGGTTCTACCGACTGGTGACCATGACATTGTGGTAGTAGCTTGTGCTAAGGTCGATTGTGTGCTTAAGCCACGAGTCTTCGGTCAGGGGGAGTTTGAGAATGGCGTTGCGGTTGGTTCGCTGAGTACATGTTAGCTTCAGATGTTCGAGGTCGAGAGAGCATATGTGACATACCTGTGTCTTTGAGATAAGGTTGGCGACAGTGCCAGCGATTTCCATGAGCGCCACACGCTCCTCCAGACCGCAGGTGCTCAACCTGTCGCGTCCAGCAATCTCCAATGCACGCTGTAGCTTGGTAAGAAGCTCCTGAACACGATTGTCCAGCTCTTCGTCGACGCGGTAGTTGGAGCGTTGGCCAGTCGTATCAATCAACTCAATGTAGTCAAAGTAGATCTGACCACCTTGAGCCCAGCCTTGAAGTGTTTCCTTCGGGCGCGCGGATGGCGACTTGGAAACAAAGCCACCCATGAGCTCACGGAGCGCATCGTAGTCGCGAGAGACGATAGCTTCTGGGCCAACCTTGCGGCACAGCACTTCGTGCGCCTCCTCGAGCTCCTCGGCTTTGATGAGATGCGTCGCCTCACGTAGGGCGTCGCCACCTGACTTCGCTTGCAATGCAGCGGCACCGTGGAGCCATGTCGCAGGAACTTTGAGGTCGCTCGTGAGGTAATCGTAGGTGGCATCACCCTCCTGCAAGGAGTATGAGCTCGAGAACTGGTTGACGAGCGAGCGCATGTAGTGCTCTCGCATTGCTGGAGATGACAGATGTGCGTACACCCAGATAGCAGTGGTCCAGTGCTCTGGTGTATGTAGCGAGGCAGCATATGTGAGCGTGATCTTATCACTCAGCTCGACAAGCGGGTTCGCGGCTTGCACATCGTCTGCAGCACCTGGGGCGGACCATGACTGGAGCGAATGGCGGAACATGCCATCGTCTTCATCCTGGCCGCGAGAGGTAGGCATAGCGACCTTGCGCTCATCCGCTTCGGTCTCATCATCTTGTCGAGACTTGAAGAGCTGGAACAACTGGAACGAGAGACGAGCGTTGAAAGGATTGCCGGATACGTTCTCTGGCGCAAGAACATCCTCAATATTGGCGGGAAGTCCCATCTTCTCTGCCGCATAGAGCTTGAGAATGCCCCAGAGCAGATCTTCTCGGTGCTCAGCATCCGGGTCGTTCCAGCCCATGTCGGCTTTGTCTTGGATGAACCAGGGCACCGGCTTGACATCTTCATTACCGTCTCGAACAGCGTCCGCAAACTGCGCAATAGCCATCTCGATAGGCTCGTCGATCATTGTGCCGTACCACAGACGAAGTCCAAAAGCCCGTCGCCAATCAAGAGCAAATCGACTTGAGATGTTGAATGTAGAAGCCCGGTTCTCCCGGCCAGCCCCCACTTTGCCTTCTGACTTGGTACAGTTGCCAGAGAGAAGCTCGTAGATCGCACGCTGGGGATCCTCCATCTCGGAAAGCACATCCAGACGACGCCATTCATCAAGCTGGGCTACCATGCTCTGGCGCATAGTCTCGTCACCACCGATCTGAGCGACCATCGTGGCCAGTCGTAGGTCGAGTCCGTCCAACAATGTATGACAAGCATCAGCGACGTTGTTGCAGCTGAGGTGGGCGATCGCGCGCTCTTCGGCCGAAGCTGCTTGCTGGGCATGCTTCTGCGCATCGTCCCAAACGAGAAGCTTCCAGAATTCCGACAACTTCTCCTTCCGGTAGACGTTGATGTTCTCTTCGTGCACGTCCGCTGGGATACGATCGGCGTCGTCGAACAAAAGGGAAAGCAATTGCCAAGCTTGCTGCTCGTGAACGCCAGCTGGAGTGTCGAGCGCGACGGCCTTTGCCATACTGGAGAACTCGACCGGAGCAGGGTCAGTCAAGAGCTTTGCTGAAGGTACACCATCGGATGTGACAATCTTGGTATGTTGTTTCTGAAGCGACAAGGTTTCAGGCGCAGACTAAAACCAGTCAGCATTAATACTATCACAACGGCTAAACGCTACAACTTACATCGGTGAAGGTGGGCATCTTGACGAAACGCATATCCTTCGTAGCATCGACGAGCGGTTCTTGAGCCGTAGGAAAGACGCCGCCTTCGAGGTGCGAGGGGCCTTTGTTGCCGTAGATCAGGACGTTCGTTTCGCTGAAATGGGGTTTGCTGCAGCCGTGGAATTCTTTGTCGGCATCGGCAAGCTCGTCGAGATCGGAGGCGGTTTTGGGTCGCTTGGAATAGGGTAACTAGAGACAAGAGTTTCAGCAATCTTGTCCCGTATCAATTTGTGACTACATACACGGGCGGACGTAAGGTCCAAGCGTCAATCTATGAAGGAGAACCACGTAGGAAACCCGCCACAGACCGCGCCCCATTAATACAAACGCCAAAAGGGAGGGGAAGTCAAACCTCAATACCATGTCCACCATGCTTGGGAAACTGTTGCTTCTCCGCTTCTCCGAATAGAGAATCCATCAAATCCATTGCAGTAGTCATCTGTCGTGCGCCGAAGGATTGCGAGAAGTTCGTAGGGTGTGCTTCGTGTTCTCGTAGTACGTTGCCCTGGCTTTCGCGAAGAGCATATCGATCCTGCTTCTTTGGACTAATCGTGCGCTGGAGCTGGTTTGCCCAATCGTCATCGAATACCGGCTGCGCTTTCGAAGGTGTCCCTGTTCCGGGCTTCATGAGCTGACTAGCCTTCAAGATAGACTTCGGCTTCAGTGTGCTCCTGAAGGGGTCTTCCTTAGCGGTGTCTTGCTCCGTGGTGCGAATTGGTCCCGATACAGAATCCGCCATGTTCTGGTCGTGTGCCAATTCCGATTCGCTTTCTTCATCGTAGTCAGCATCCTGCTGCCCATCAAGCGAACCCACGGAGCGCCGCCCTAAAAAAGACTGGCCCTGTGCGTCGTCCATCTCTTCCTCGTCCATATACGCCGAGTCGTCACCGAAGCCACCAGGCACGCTAGCGCGACTACCACGCATTCCCTTCTTGAAGTCAAAGGTGTCGTCAGGGCTAGACTGGGTCTGAGTAGGGCTGTCGAAAGAGTCATCTTGGGGTGTGCTTGTCATCTGGCTCGAGCGGTGTTGCTGGCCAGCTGGGGTGTCAGGAACATCGCTGAGATCGCTTGACGCATCGTCATCTTCTTCGTCGCTGTAGTCGTCGTAGTCAAGACCGTAGGATGAAAAGTGAGGGACGGAGAAGGTCCATTCGCCAGTAGACTGGTTATACGCGATGAAGGTGGTTCCGGCCACACGCTTGAGACGCTCGAGATGCTTGACATCCTTCTTGCCGGCCCTGTTGCGAGGCCAGGAGTTAGCAAGAACAATCTCGGAAGGCTGGTTCAGAGCAGTGCCTAGCGGTGGCTTTGGCAGACAGGTGCAGCTCTCTCCATACACGGTAGCATTGCGTGCACTGAGCTGGACAATGTCACCGAACAGCTTATCGAGATCAACTTCAGACAGATCAACAGGCTTGCCGTGGTGGAATTTAATCTGTCCGATGTTGTGGCGACCGACGATGAAGTCGGGTACGCTCCTGAGCTCCTGCTTGCTCATCTTCTTCAGCTGATCCATTGAGGGGCTAGACCAGTACTCTCCTGGCTTGGGGTCCTGTCCAGGTTGGATGTTGACGGATGCGTCAGACTTGGATGAGAGCACATGGTCCTCGGACACGCGGGCAAGTTCATTTCCATTGACCTGCTGCATGGCCGGGCGAGGCGCTTCGTTACCAGCGTTGTTGCCGTTAGCCCGGGGTGAGGCATCTTCCTCGTCTTGTCGAACGACCAGTGCGGTCTCTCCGTTGGTCTCTCCGTTCGGGCTGTCACCACCCACAAAGCTGACACGCTTCTGCGCGGGCTCATCAAACAATGGCGCCCTGTTGGTGATGTTACGGTTGATGTTGAGTCGCTTGAGACTGCCGTTGCCGAAGTTGCGTCCAGTGTTAGAGAACGCACCCGGTGCCAGTATACTGGTTTCGGGAGTGAAGCTGTTGCGAAGATTACTCGTAGACAAGCTCTTGCCCAGGGATCGTGAAAGGCTGCCTGCAAAGAGGCTACCACCAAGGGCTTGGCCGCCGTTTTGGCTTGCTCCGCCAGCTGGACTGCCGTATGTGGAGTAACTGAATCCGTAACCGCGGCTCTTATTCTGCGGAGTAAGTAGGCGCGTCGATGCGGCGGGGTTGAGCTTGTGCTGAGGCAGGATGGCGTTCTTCTTGTTCTTCTGGCTGCTGGACAAGGGCGTGGCAAGCGGGCCAGGGCTCTGAGTTGGAGTAGAAAGACCAGCGAAGAGGGCGTCGTTGCCGTAGGGGTTGGTGTTCATGGATGTGTTCAACAAAGAGCTTCCAGAGGCACCGAACAGGCTGTTGTTGAGGCTAGGTTGCTGCTGCTGCTGTTGTTGCGGGAAGAGCATAGAGCTGCCCATGTTCGATTGGCCGTTGTTCGATTGGCCAAGTCCACCACCGAAGAGACCGCCTCCAGTGCTGTTGTTCGTGGAGCCGCCAAACAGGCCGCCAGGCTTCTGTTGGTTGTTGTTCTGGCCACCGCCGAAGAGACCACCACTTCCTGTGTTTTGCTGGTTGTTGTTGTTACCAAGGCCACCGAATAAGCCTCCGCCAGTCGCTCCAGTGTTGGTGTTGTTGCCGCCGCCAAACAGGGAACCACCGCCAGTAGCAGGCTTCTGGCCAAACAAGCCGCCTCCAGTATTGTTGTTTGTGTTGTTGGCAGTAGAGCCACCGAACAGACCGCCAGTAGCCGGCTGACTCTGGTTTGCTCCGCCGAAGAGGCCGCCACCTGTGGTACCGGTACCAGTGCTTGCGCCGCCAAAGAGGCCACCAGGCTTTTGTTGGTTGTTGTTGTTTTGGCCAAATCCACCACCACCGCCAAATAGACCGCCAGAGGTCGTGTTTTGAGTCGTGGATGTGTTGTTTTGCCCGAAGCCTCCACCTGTAGCGCCGCCACC
>Ga0265798_10008068_pt1 | contig 13497 bp, 10 predicted proteins | sample P3T30metagenome_FD_192430 | JGI IMG/M metagenome (GOLD analysis project Ga0265798, IMG submission 192430) | Plant litter microbial communities from East Loma Ridge, Irvine, California - P3 T30 | ecosystem: Environmental > Terrestrial > Plant litter > Unclassified | place: USA: California...
TTGCCGACGACACCATGGCCGACAGCAGCAACAGTCTGCCCATACGCGATCCCTCCGTCACCAGCCTACACCCTAATGCCCCGCGAACCTCGAACATCGGGAACCGTCCTCTGGTCTCGAACACCATGTCCAACAGACTGAGCATGGACATGTCCAGTGTACACAACAACAGAGACACCGACGCCAGTCCCGTCACGCCTTCCAGCGCGACTCAGGGCGCGAGCATCGAGCAGAGCGTGCGTCTGTTCAAGGTCTTTGAGGCGCTGAGAAATGGGGACACGGCGGCTATCTCAAGAGCAGCAAAGGGAGACGACAACATGAGGCTGGAGGGTACATCGATTTTACACCTGGCTATTCAGTGCGCTGAAATGGCCGTGATCGAGTTTGTCCTTTCGCAACAAGCCGCAGATGTGAACGCGCGGGATAGAGACGGCAACACGCCTTTGCACATTGCCGCGCAGCTCGGCCGAGTGCCTGTCGTGAAGCTCTTGCTGGACCAGAAAGATGTCAACGATACTGTGGCCAACTATCAGGGCAAGACGCCCATGGACCTCGCGCGTAGTCCAGATATCTACCAGCAGCTGCAGCTTTCAAGGAGCATGTTCATCGACACGAATGTGCGCAAAGTCCACCAGCTGGTCACCAGGAGCGACTACGACGGTCTGCAGGCATTGCTGGGCGACAACAAGGTCAGGACTACTCTGGACGTGAACGGACCAGAGCTTGCTACCGATCCCTCGACGAAAGAGCACGGCGGCACGCTCCTGCACGAGGCGGCCAGGAAGAAGGATACCAAGCTTGCGCAAATACTCCTCCTCAGTGGCGCTGATCCTTTCCGTCGTGACAAGAAGGGCAAGCTGCCTCAAGATGTCACCAAGGACGACCACACGAAGGCTATACTCAAGAAGTCACCAGCTGCTGCGGCTGCTCAAAGGAGTATTCAGGAAAGGACCATTCTCGGCGACAACATGCAAGCGCCGTCTGACTCTGGTCCGACTTCGAAAGACAGCCGTGAAATGAAGGGCTACTTGCGCAAGTGGACCAACTACACGTCTGGTTACAAGCTGCGCTGGTTCGTTCTGGAAGACGGTGTGTTGAGTTACTACAAGAATCAGGACGACGCAGGATCCGCATGCAGAGGTGCTATCAACATGCGCATTGCAAAGCTCAAGATGGATCCGAAGGATAAGCTACTCTTTGAGATTCTCGGCAAAAGCTCAGTCAAGTACAATCTAAAGGCCAACCATGAGGTCGAGCAGAAGAGGTGGTTCTGGGCTCTGAACAATGCAATCCAATGGGCCAAAGATGAAGAGCGCGAGGATGCGAAGAGGCAAGAGCAGGAGACTGCAGCTCTTCGCGAAGCTCGCAAGGAGCAGATCGAACGCCAGCATACCCGTGAAGAGAGCTCGCCTCACCAGGCCGGCAACAGTCTTCTGCCTGGCTCGGCTGCTGCAATGCACGCTGGTCCCTCTTCGGCACGCGCAGCCAGTAGTGTGCAAGGAACTAGCAACTACGAGCCCAGCTTCGTCGACGATCCCATGTTGAAGCACCTCACTAGAACCAACACCGCAACAATGGATGGCGACCTTGACGATGATGACGACTACGGCGACGATGCCAGCAGTCATGATGTCCGCCCTGCCAACCGCGACGCTTTCAGCATCACTGCACAATCTGCTAAGCTACAGCTTGATCTTCTTGAGCAAGTTTCCGCCGCACTCAAGCGTCAGCAGAACACTCAGCCAGATACACAGATCAGCCATCCCGAGATTGCCCAGGCGCTGTCTAGTTATGAGACTGCTGTTGGCAACCTGAAGGGCTTAGTCATGGATCTGTTGCGGATCAGCAAAGACCATGAGGCGTTCTGGCAGTATCGTCTTGAGCGCGAGCAGAATGTGAGAAGGCTGTGGGAAGACAGCATGGCCCGTGTCGCTCAGGAGCAAGAAGAGCTCGAGACCAGGATTGGCGAGAGTGAGGATAAGAGGAAGAGAACGAAGCGCGCTCTGAGGGAAGCGCTTGAAAGCAAGACTAGCAGAACACCCAGCATCACGGAAGACAGAGAGGCTGAGGAGAACGAGGCCACTGTCGACACCTCGAAACCTACTTTGGAGTTGCCCAAAGAGAGCATGACCATCAGGAGGCGCCCGACCATCGCCGCATTGACAAACAACGAGGTTTCTGACGACGAAGATGATGACGAGGAAGAATTCTTCGACGCCATGGACGCTGGCGAGTTCGAGGTCTTGGACGCTATGCCACCTTCCAGCCCACCGGCTAAGGAATCCAAGGTGTCCACATTCGGACAAGTCATGGATGAGAAGTCCGCCGATCAAGAGCCTCCAGCATATGCTGGCGGCGACAAGGTGGCTTTGAAGAAGGAAGAGCTGGCAAGGGACATTGAGAAGAGTTACAAGGGATACGAGGATGGTGTAAGAAAGAAGCTGAAGTTGGATGCTGATAATAGACCAAAGGTTGGGCTTTGGGTAAGTGGAATCCTCGAGTTGCTCCGTGGTGACATGACTGCTCTTCACGTCCTCATGCTGACTCCATTCGCAGGGCATCCTCAAATCCATGATCGGAAAGGACATGACCAAGATGACCCTTCCCGTCTCTTTCAATGAGCCTACTTCCCTGCTCTACCGTGTCGTTGAAGACATGGAGTACACTGACCTTCTCAATGTTGCCGCTGAGCGCGACGACAGCATGGAACGTATGGTCTACGTCGCCGCCTTCGCCGCCTCAGAGTACGCCTCAACGATCGGCCGTGTAGCCAAACCCTTCAACCCACTCCTCGGAGAGACTTACGAATACGTACGTCCTGATCTCGGCTACCGCTTTTTCATCGAACAAGTTAGCCATCACCCTCCCGTCGGTGCTGCCTACGCCGAAAGCAAGAACTGGGATTACTATGGCGAATCCGCTGTCAAGTCAAAGTTCTACGGCAAGTCTTTCGAGTTCAACCCACTTGGTACCTGGTTCCTTCGCCTCCGCCCTGCCTGTGGTGGCGAGGAGCTCTACACCTGGAAGAAGGTGACATCCTCCGTTGTCGGCATCATCACCGGAAACCCGACTGTCGACAACTACGGCCCTATGGAAATCAAGAACTGGACAACCGGCGAAACCTGCATCCTCGACTTCAAAGCCAAAGGCTGGAAAGCTTCCTCCGCTCACCAGGTCAGCGGCAAGGTCGTCGGCAAAGACGGCTTCACCTCCTGGTCCGTCGGCGGCCGCTGGAACGACAAGATCTACGCCCGCCACACCCCTGGCTACGAAGCAGACGTCTCCGGCGGCGTGGGCTCAAGCAGCAGCAGCAACCAGGCCACTCTCATCTGGGAAGCCCATCCGCGTCCCACCGGCATCCCCTTCAACATCACCCCCTTCGTCGTCACTCTCAACCACCTCCCCGACCGCCTCCGCCCCATCATCGCCCCGACCGACTCTCGCTTGCGTCCAGATCAGCGTGCCATGGAAGAGGGCGAGTACGACTTCGCCGCAGAGGAGAAGAACCGTGTCGAAGAAGCGCAGCGTGCTAGGCGCAAGGACAGGGAGGAACAGGGTGTTTCGTTCAAGCCCAGGTGGTTCCACAAGGCCAAGCACCCCATCACTGGCGAGGAGTTCTGGGAGTTCAACCACACGTACTGGGATGTCAGGGAGGACGTGGCGCAGGGGAGGAGGACGTGGGAGCAGGAGAGGTTGGAGGAGGTGTTCTGATTTGAGTTTTTTTGGTCTGTCTTCTCGAAAGCTGACGTCTTTTCTTATGATTCGAATGACATTCTTTTTTTACCCTTTCGCTTCCTTGTTACGTGATTCCATTGTTACAGTAGGGTCGTTGCAAACATCTACCCGATCGCAAGCTAGGTGGAGCCTCCGTCAATATAAAGGTGCACCGCCTGATCGACCCGACCTAGATACACGGGTGGATCCCTTCGCTATTCAGCACGCACTTCTTAGGAGCATGTAGTGCCGGAACAAGGAGCAGACGCCGTCAAACCTCCCAAGCAAAGGGGAATCAGACACCGTCTGACCGTGCTGTTGTCGATCTCTACCAATGACACTGTACTCCCGCACTGGATCACATCACGCTGCTTGTCATCGAGAAGATGACTCCTGTGATCGTGAGCATTACTGCCCTTTCCACGAAGATTGAGTCATGGTATCGGACCTCGAGACTCTCGATCACCTGACGGACGTAATATCGTCACGCCTAAACATAGTTTTACACTCCACGAGATGGGGAAGCGTGTGCCGCGTCAACGGCAGTGTTGCGAGGACAAGTGCGGACCTTCCGCTGCGCGGTTGGCCATTGTTGCGTTGGGGGAAGGGGACAAAGAGAGTCCGCTCGATAAAGCCGGCGGACTATGCGCTCAAGGCAATTGCCACAGTAAGAATGCGCACAAGGAGCCGCAAAGAGCTTCTCCACCGGAAGCTCTTCGTAGCAGCTAGTGCAGTCTTCGATCGGAGACAGTGGACCTTCGGTTAGCGTCGGAACGCTGTCGAGAATGCTGTATATTCCTCATTAATAGCGCGCTGACTATACGCAGGTTGCTGGGCATCTTCCGGTCAAGCTCCAGCAGGACGCGCCAATCTGGAAAACGCACTGCAAGCATGCTTCGACTTCAAGAGAATGGATAAGAATCGCTTTACTGACTCTTCTGGCCTGGCCTGCTACAGAAACCCACAGACCACACCAAGAACAAGATCAACTAGGTATAAGTGCGAGGCATCCACGGAAACCATTCTACGGTTTGTGCTGGGTCATCATCAGCTTTCACGTCGCGAGAGGACACCGCGTACTTTCACGGCCCACACAAGCCCACGAAACTTTGAGCGACGAACACAAACACCGAGAGTACGACCGCATCTACCCCTCCCGTCGGCCGCCATACTATGGAACCAAACAAACACACGAAGCACATCCCACGTGACTATTTCGACATCGCCGGTGGTGGTATCAGCGTCTCTGGACGCAACACTCAAGCGTTGCTGTTGAAATGCTGATGGCAGCATAACAGCTGTGATACCTCTTGTGATCGTCGACTGAACTGTGAGCTGGAAATGTCATGCCAACCTCGCACCGCTTGTTTTGCTGCTTTCACTAGGAGACTCCCCACTACGTCGGGCCTAGAGATCTGGGTCTTGGGGCTTCCTTTCAATCCATCCATGCCGGCCTTGCTGTATAGTGACGAGGGGGCCGTGGGCGCAGATCCCTCTGACACTTTGGGCATGCCTGAATCTCACAGTCGGGGCACTGCAGCAGATAAGTCCACACGAGCTCCGGGCCAAACATATGATCGCAGTCTCCCTTTGTTTGGCTTTGCAGGCCCATTGTAGATCAGTGTAAGTGACTGTATTGACGTTCACGTAAAAGTGATGTGATGGCATGGAACCTCAAGATGGCAAGATGGCGAGCCGCGGGGAACTCCGCTTCGGACGGAACCAAGTTTTGACCTCACTTCACTTTCACAACTTCATTTCATACTTCCAACGGTCAGCTGCGACTATATTGCGGCGCTTAAGTAGTGCCATCAGTGTGAGTGTTCTTTGTGATATAAAAGACTCCCCAGTGGACCATTTCCTGCGACACGCAGCGCTCGCGTCAGCATGCTTCGCTGTCGCAGTGTTGCGCATAGAAGAACGCGCATGTGAGATGCAGTGATCTGAACGGAATATCGCGACACGCCGCTGCCGAACAGGTCTCTAAAATCATGCTGGCACAGACAAGTCAATGATGCATCAACAGCTTATCCACTCCCTCGAATGCTTCGAATGTTATTGCCTCCATGCGACAACATGTTTGTCCTCCCAGCGGCGAGAGCATCGGTTCTTCAATTGCTTCCACTCGAGGTGATGCTGGCCTCCAGCACCTCAGCCGGACGGCTGAGAGACTGATGGCCTACACGGGCGTGTTAGCGTGAGGGGCCCGTTCGGTTTGGACGTACCTTTGTGGACCTGGAGGATCGAGAGTGCAGCACAACTCACCACGCCAGCCGGTCAAACTCTTGCAAGGGAGGCTTAAGCGGGCCTCTAACCTTTCGCCGGAGCAAAAAAGGCATGAAAAGTCGCTGGTCACACCTCTCGAGCTTCGACTTTCCATTGAGGGAGCAGTACAAACGTAGAGACATCTCACTAGCGCTATCGCCTTGTGAGTATGTCAAAGCCGTTGATACCACCACCTGGGTTCTCGGCTTTCCTTGAGATGCTGAAGAATAAGATAAATATCTCACTGGCAATGCCAAGTTTTGGGTATACCGAATCCGCCGATACCACTTCATGTGGACTAAGCTACCATCGAGATGCTCTTCGAGTGTAAGAGAAACAACAGCAGTATGTCACTGGTACAGCTGCCTTTTGGGTACACCGAAGCCGATGGTACCATTCTATGTAACCTCACTTTCCGCTGAGCTGATTTTTGCATTAGGAACGTGTAGGCATCTCAATGGTTATGATGTAATTTTGGTTTGCTGCTGACAGCCCTTTGTCGCGAGCTACATGCCAGTGGGAGACGATCGATATCGTTCTGTGTTCGAGGCTGTCTTGATGGTATCAGGGTTATTGGGTCATTCCAAAGCCGTTGGCATTACGACAATCGAATATATCGGGGTAGAGCTTACGGCGAAGAATAGGTGCAAGATGAACTGCTGACTTCTAATGTTTGAGCATGATGGCATTAACGTATTGACTAGGGACCCAATACAGCAGTTGACGTTTTGGCATCTTTCTAGTAACGCTTCGAACCCTTGCGTCCAAAGTCGGTGATACCACCACTGGGCTTATCAAGGGCCTACTCTTTCCTCCTTGGCTCCAGTAAGAGCTCTCCCGTCGGCCTTCCTTTCAAGCCAAAGCCAGCCGCGGAAGAGTGCACCTTCCGTCCACGCACCCACGTCTCCGTCACAATGCCCTTCAGCGTTTTGCCTTGGTAGGCGGAGATTGTGTTCCTGAACAACATGGTGCTCTTCTGTACGAGGAACTCCGCGGAATCGTCAAAGACTGCCACATCACCGTCAAACCCGACTTGCAGCGACCCTTTGCGGTCTTCCAATCCAACCTGCAAAGCTGTCTGCACGCTACACAGCCTTGCGACATTCAGTAGAGTCTCGTTGACTGAAAGACCGCGACGCATCGCTTCCGTCCAGAGGATGGGGAGACCGAGGCCTACTGAGCTGACGCCACCCCAGGCTTGGAGGAAGTCGCCGGCGTCCTCAGATGTAGTGGAGGTACTCTTCGTGCCAGGGACGTCCGGAGGCAACAGCTTGAGATCCGGCGTGCATGGCGAATGGTCCGAGACGACGGTCTTGATCACACTGTCTTGCTGGTCGAGCATCTCGCTCCACAAAGCGTCCTGGTTCGACTGCTCCCGTATTGGCGGTGCGCATTTATGCCTTGTGTCGCCGTTCTCGATTTGTTCGGCGGCAAGGCTGAGGTAGTGAAAGCAGGTCTCGGCTGTGATCTTGACGCCCCTCTGGCGGGCTTCGCGGAGCATTGGGATCGCTTCCATTGCTGACAGGTGCACGATGTGGAGCGGCAGGTTCGGTGCGAAGTGGGCAAGCGACAAGATCTCCCGGATGGCAGTGACTTCGAAGCTTGCTGGCCTGGTATCGAGATATGTTTGGTATTCTTCAGGCGGTCCACTGGGCTCCCATGTCTGTGATATGGATGCGTTGACGTCTGGCTCCTTCTCGGCATGAAACATGACCGTAGTCGGCTCGTCAGCCAACTCCGCAAAGGCTTTGGTGATGTCTTCCGCAGATACGGGAGGGAACTCTTCCACTCCACTATCCATGAGGAAGCCTTTGAATCCCCTGACGCCAGCTTGCACCAATGGCTTGAGGTCTTTTTCGTTTCCAGGGATGATGCCACCGTGGAAGCCGACGTCGACCCAGCACTGACCTCGTGCGGCGTCGATCTTCTCCTGCAAGTTAGACACGTTCGTTGTAGGGGGGATAGCGTTCAAGGGCATGTCAACAACGGTAGTCACACCACCGAAGGCGGCAGCACGAGTACCATGCCAGAACCCTTCCCATTCCGTGCGGCCCGGCTCGTTAAGATGCACATGAGCATCGACCAGACCAGGCATCAAGATCCTGGGACTGTAGTCGTTATATTGTGTGCCCGGTGGGAAGGAGGATGCGGGCAGCAAGGCCTTTGAGATCTCCACGATCTTGCCCGTCACTGTCGAAATGACTATGGTCGCCTCGCTCAGTTTCTCGCCGATGACTGCACGATTCGATGCAAGGACTGTGATATCCGAAGGCAGGATTCTATAAGAGTCATCGTCACAGTCCTGATCATTCCCAGTTGCCGTTGTCACTCGAGCTGATGCGTGTCAATTATGTGCTTTCACATTGGGAACGGCCGACTCACCAAGAAGAAGCAGCGACCTCGCGAGACCGCCGAACAATTTACCCCCGTACATGTTAGTTTCGAAAGTCCGTCACAGACTCCAACGAAGAACAATCACGAAACCACCACCATGAAGGATACCGCCCTCTTATTCTTCGCCCTACCTGTTCTTACTTCGCGATGTCGCTCTTGGCACAATGCAACATCGTTTGTTGAGATCATACGCCCAGCCGCCAGTGGGCTTAGCGGTGGCCATTGTGAAGAGGAGATCATCGCAATTGATGAAGAAATGAGGATCCGATTACTCGATAGCAACTCGTACGCGAAGCCGAGACGGGGTTGAACGGACGCTTGCTGAACCTTGTGAAATGCCGGCAAATGTCACGGCCGGAGGGCACAATTGGATGGCCAAGCGTATCGAGACATATGGTTCGGTGAGCGCGGTTTTCTTGTGTGCACACGATGTTGACGATCGCAGCTGCTATGCTGAGAATTCATGGTCATCGTTCGGGAGACTGGACAAAGGGGAGTGCGGACATGGTGTTTTGACCATCTTGAGCGGTATGAAAGATGCGCGTACAAAGAGTGAGCGTTACTCGTTATACGCATACTTCGATCTGCCACTTTCTGTCGCAAGCCCGCAAAAGTCTGGCATCTCCTTCGCCGCTGTCACGTCTCTCAAGCACACTGAGAGTTTAGGCAACACCAATGAGGCCAAGTCGATAAGACACCGCTCACTTGTCTATAGGACCAGCATATAATTGTTGCCTCACTGTCTCACTGCTGCGGATGAACTCTGTTCTATACACAGGCCGGTCAATGGCTGCTCGTGCTGCTCAAGCTTCTACAGCAACGCGTCAATCGGTTTATACCACCAAGATCCAACAAGTACACCGATTCAGACGAGCAGAGTCTCGCCACATAATTGGGACAGACTGCCAGAACCGAGTCGATCACTATATTCTATCAAAGATTGGCTTCGAAGCGTCACCCAGACAAAAGCGGGTCGACCTAGGAATTCCAACATTTACACTTCATCGTCCTTCCATACGAGGCTCGATGTCCACTGATCGCACTAGCCCTCTTGCCAATCGCTCTGAGCTTCCTTCTGATGCCGACCACCGTAGCTCGGACTAGCCTGCGATTTCTCAAAGGACGAAAACAATCGTCGAAAACACGCTCAATTGCGTCCTCATATCGTATTACGAAGCTCAAACAAGTCGAAGCGAACGATGCTGAGGATATTATCAACGTACAAAAGATACGAGCTGCTGAGGTTAGGTTGTGGCAAAGACGGGAAGTCTCAAAAATCAACGAGAGAGGTGGGACAGGCAGCAATGGCATGACCTTGAAGGAGATGGACAAGTCACTTGTCACTCATCAACAATTCCACCTGATTGATTCACTCTTCACTCTTCCGCGAAGAAAATAGTTAATTGTCACGCTAGACAAAGCGGCGCTTGAGCTTCTGAATTGAAATCCGCGACACTTAACACCCACCCAACACCCACTCATCTCCTCTAACGCGCTCTAACGCGAGCTTGGTCTGGAACATGGCGCCACCAACCATTCCAGACGACTGCTACAGCACGCTTCATGACAACCAGTCTGCTACAATCGAGGTGATCGATTGGTCCTATCGCCGACTGACGTCGGAGCTCCGCCCACATCAACACGGATACACTCAGGCGTTCCAATCGGTAAGTTCACTCCCGGCAGAGCTAGTCCTCTCGCCTTTACGTATCTCACTCTGATACCAATTACTGCAGCTCACGATGGCCTACGCGATCCTGAGCGATGTACACCGACGCCGAGAATACGACCGCGTCTACGCTTCCATCAGACAAAGCCGAGCAACCCTACAAACCATGCAAACATCTCGTACCTCTCCCGCCTTGACGCCTCAAACATGATCAGGCAGTCACGGCTTTCAGACTGGAGGAGCTGCCGGAAACCTTCAAGATCCCAGAATGGCAAAGATGCGAGCACAAGTGATGGCTCGAAGGACGGAATAAAGGGCTGAAATCGCAATCGAACGACTCCGAAGATTGAGGGAAGCAAGAGAAGCGGCTCGCATCAGCCAAGGCTATGGCGGCGTTCATCAGGGCCGCGCGTCAGTCTGCTGCTATGAAGGCGAATGGGAGAGGCTCGACGGCGGTGCACTGTGTCCTGAGTGTCTTGATGTCTGCACCTACCAGCTGAAGTGCCCGGGCTGTGAGGCTAAGGTATGCAGGAGGTGTGAGAATGAAGCCCGCCTGAGATTCCCTCACAACAAGGGAAGGATGGCAAGAACGGCGTTGACGAAACAAAGGGGTTACTAAGCTCCCAAAGTCTCAAACTTCATGGCACTTGGCACTCGACAAATTACTGGCAATGTCCAATGAAGTGAGAGCTCATCGAGTGGAAGCCAACGAGTTGAATGAAAACGGAGAGAAGGGCACCCAAGTGCGATCAGTTGAATGCAGAGCAGTTGAATGCCGAAAGAGCTCACTTGTTGTTCAGCGCTTGGCCTGAACTCATGTCGATGATCACTGGGGAAGAACAAAGTGGACATTAGATATCATCGCTAAAACTTCAAAATGTTCTTGTATGCCTCGAACCTTCCCTATCCCTCGTATCGTCCTCGATACAGCATCAATGCAGAGTCTTCAAGCCTCTACTCCCAACTTCACCTTCTCGTAAGCCCTCACCACCTCCGGCACAGCCTGCACCGCCCTGAGCCACGCCTCGATCTTCGGATACTGATCCAAGGCCAATCCAGCATACTCGTATTGCCTGACCCAAGGCTCAAAATGCATGTCCACAACGCCAAAACCGTCGTCCGCAAGGATCCATCGCCCGCCGTGCGAGCTCAATTGTGCCTCCAAAACACCCAGACACCTGTAAACCTGCGCCTCGTACCTTCTGTACGCATCCTCGTTCTTGACAGCGTTGTAGTGACGGAACCAGTTGCACTGCCCAATCATCGGACCCATGGTACTGATCAAGAAGCTGACCCACTGCTCGATCTCCACCTTGCCCTTCTCGCCTGTCTCGGGCTTCGCTCCAAACTTGTCCCCGCGGTCGTATACTCTGAGCAAGTAGTTCACACACGCCATGCTCTCCCAGGAAGTGACGTTGGTGTTTGGGTCTTGAAGGGCGGGAACGCGGCCGTTCGGGTTGATCTTGACGAATTCTGGGCCCTTGACGCCGTGAGAGTCGTCGGCGAACGTCCACAGTTTGACGTTGTATGGCAGGCTGAGGGCCTCGAGGAGAATGGCGACTTTGTATGGGTTCGGGCCCGTGGAGTGGGCGTGCAAGGTGAGGGACTTGAGGGTGTTGGAAGACATGTTGCGAATTGATGCTGAGTTCTTCGAGGAAACAGCTGGATTTGTGTTGAGTATCTAAAAGGGATGTGGCAGAATGCATTTGTGAAGTTGACTTCTTCTGTTTTAAGTAGCCCGCGTGTGGAGTTTCTCGTAGTTCTCCTTCTCCAATATTGATTAGCAATGCAGTGACGCCGTCTGCTTGGTAATATGCTATGCCTTAAGGCACATACATCAGAGTTTTCTCAAGGCATATACAGCTGGTCAGGTATATATGTAGTAAAAGCCTCCACACTCTGAGGCACCTACTCTAGCGCGACCCCAAAACGATGGCAAATCACGCACACGGTCTACTCCAAGAGTCAACGAGACTTCCGCCTGACCCCATCCACAGTACCTAGCTCCGAATCAGCAGATGTTTCCTGCAAGAAGCGATTGCAGCAGTCCGGCTAGAACAGAACTCGCTGGTCTAGCCACTACTGGATCGATGCAGCAACCTCAGATCTCAATGAAAGTGATCAGCCGGAACAAAACAGGTAAGAAGGGCATTTATTTTCCGTGTGCTAGTCTAATTTAGAGAATGCTATGAGAGTCCGGTATCAGAGCGCGGGGTAGCTGTCGTATAGGAAAGCACCAGACGAATGTCTATTCACTCGCATCTCCGTATCTTGAACAAAGGAAATGACTAGCAACGTGTGCTTGATCTCAAGCCATGATCAAGAAAGGAACGGATAGTCGATATATCCCTTTGGAGTAGCAGGAGTGTAAGCCAAGTCGCCATTAAACCGATTCGGTTTGATGCCTTTCTTGAGACAAGCCACCAGGTCAGGCGTCGAAGCGAAAGGTCTGCCAAATCCAACGGCGAGTTTGAAGTCTCTGAAGTCGGCATCAATTGCCTTCTCCGCTGACTGCTTGTTGAAGCCACCGGTGACAATAACGGGAATGCTCTTTGTCCAACTCTCGAAGACAAAGTCCAAGGGCTTTTCCCGGTCCACGTCGGTCCAGTTGTCCACCTTGGAAGTGATGACGTGAAGGTAGGCTAGGTTGAACTTCCGCAATTGCGTGACCAGGTGAGTGAACTGCGCCTCTGGGTTTAGGGGCTTGATGGAGTGGTAAGTGCTCCAGGGACTGATGCGAAAGCCAACTCGATCACCGCCGACAGCGCCAACGACCGCTGCGGTGACGTCTAGAGCGAATCGAGACCGGTTTTCGACAGAGCCGCCCCAACTGTCGGTCCGGTTATTGCACGACTGTTGGACAAACTGATCGATTAGATAGCCGTTCGCACCGTGGAGCTCAACTCCATCAAACCCTACTGCGATCGCATTACGAGCGGCGGTAGCATGGTCCCGGATGGCATCTTGGATTTCCTGCTCGCTCATCGGCTTTGGCGGTCGTTCGTCGTCCTCGGTTTCGATGGCGCTGGCGTTGGGTTCTAAAGGGATGTCGCCAGATGACAGCTTCGGGTATCCTTTGTCGGCTGTGCGTCCTGCACAGCAAAGCTGTAGGAAGATGTAGCAGCCCTTCGAATGCACCTCCGTGGTGACCTCTTTCCATTTTTGCAGCTGGCTTTCTTTCCAACAGCCTGCCCACTGTGGAAGGCCAACGAGGGTTTCAGACACTGCCGTTCCCTCGGTGATGATCAACGTGCCTGGGGTGTGGGATCGCTGGCTGTAGTACTCTTTGGCGATAGGCAGCGGACCGTGGTCTGAGTCGGTCCGGAATCGAGTCATCGGTGCCATGACAACTCTGTGCTGGAGATTACATTGTCCGATGACAAGAGGTTCGAAGAGTGGGGACGACATTCTTGGTGTGTATGGGTGATGTTGTGTCTGAAAGAAGAAAAGGCAAC